>Ga0209450_10000818_pt1 | contig 15608 bp, 16 predicted proteins | sample FrelakmetLWP11LW_FD_187149 | JGI IMG/M metagenome (GOLD analysis project Ga0209450, IMG submission 187149) | Freshwater lake sediment microbial communities from the University of Notre Dame, USA, for methane emissions studies - LWP11 LW (SPAdes)... | ecosystem: Environmental > Aquatic >...
AGCCTGGGCCGCCCTGCAAATCGCCCGCCGGCCGGAGTCCGCCGGCAAGATGATCGTGGCCATCCTCGCCAGCACCGGCGAGCGCTACATCTCAACGGAGCTGTTCAAATCATGACCCGCTGGAAGCGATCGAAAGTGTGGGAGCGGCGTCCCGCCGCGATCCTGTTCGCGGCAAGATGCCGCTCCCACATCAAAATCCCGACCGCAATTGGAATCCAGTTCCGGTGATTGCTTTAAAGCGCCGGCTTCAGCTCATCTGGAAGCGGGAGCGGTCTGTTTGAGTTCATCCTCCACCGTCCACGACCACCACTGCTGACGCCGCGGGTTGAAGAAGAGAGACGTGTCATTGTCGAACTCCGCCTGCCGCTTCAGGTTCGCCTCCATGGCGGCGTTGATCCGGTCCTTGATCTGCCGGGCCAATTCGGCCCGCACCTCCTGCGGCGTCGGCTGTATCACCAGAACATCCGCGGCCCATTTTTGACTGTCGCCGGTCAGCTGCCGCGCCGCAAGCTCCGTGAGCGCAAAGTGGATTTGTTCATGCTGCAGCACATAGCCCCGCATGTTGGCCGGCATCTTGGGGTTCCACCAGGATCGATCAGGCAGCATCACCGCTTCAAACCCCAGGCGCTCGATTCTGCCGAAGAAGTAGCTCTGGCCATACAAATCCCCGCTGGTGATTCTGAAGCCTGAATCGGCGGTCAACCGAATCTGGGTGGCCGCATGCGCGTTGATCCGCTCCGCATGATCGGCCATGTGTTCGGACAAGGAGGTCGCGCGAAAATCCTCCGGGGTCAATTCCCGGTAGGGAAAACCTGCCGCGCGCCTCTGCTGCAGGTCATCCGCCTGCACCATGCGCGGCCGGGCGTATTCCGGCAGCCGGGCGCAGGCGGGGATGAGGGCCAGGGCCAGAGATAAAACCGCGTATCTGAGGAAACGATTCATAAGCTGTCGGTCCGCTCGTTTCACCATGCCGACATTATGTAACGGTCCACAGGGGCGTAATCATCGGTCAGGGGTGCGACTTCCGCCGCTGCGGGGATATCAAGCCGCCTGGCCAGCATGGCGGCCATGTCCGGGTCCGGATCGGCCAGAAGGGGCTCATCCGGTGAGGCAAAGGCCGCAAGGATGATGTTCTGCCAGCTTGAGCCATCCTGCGTGTTTCGCACGGCAAAGGCCAGCACCCGGGGAAACACGCGTTTGTAGGTAGCGAACACTGCGTGGAAAAGATGGCTGCGTTCGCCACTCAGGGCCGAGAGCAGGTTGACCAGAACCACCCCGTTCGATGCGAGGGCTGCATGCATGCGCTGCGCTGCCTCCAGCGTGGTCAGATGAAAGGGGATGGCGTAATGGGAGTTGAAGGTATCGCACAGGATGGCGTCGTAGGCCTCGCCATTCCGGTTCAGGAACGTGCGCGCGTCCTCGGCGATGATGCGCTGACGCGGATGGTCCTTTAGCTCGAAATAGTCCCGCGCCAGGGTGGTGACTCCGGGGTCCAACTCCACCACATCCACGCGGACGTCCGGGTAGTGCGCCAGAGCGTATTTCGGGAAGGAAAACCCGCCGCCCCCCAGAACCAGCATGCGTTTCATCTGCGGCACGAAATGCTCCGCCAAGCGGAAATAACGCGTGTAGGGCAAGGCCAGCGCAGAGGGGTCATCCAGGTACATGGCCGACTGTCTCGCATGCGGGCCGGTGACCATGACGCGCATGAGCCTGCCCGTGTCATTGTCGGCACCCTTGAAGACGATCACCCGGTTGTAGGGCGTGTCCCTGTCGACGAAGCCCTGCGCCTGGAAAAAGCCTAGCACGAGCGACTTGGTCAAGGCGATGGCCGCTGTCGAAAAAGCGGCCAGCAGGATGATTTGCCCCAGCAGCCGGGCCTCGGGACGCCGGTCCGCCACCCGCCCGCCCCACCAGTACCCCAGACTCAGCGAGGCGAGGATGATGCCTATCAAACTCGTCCAGACCACCAGCGAGGTCCCGAGATACGGGGCCAGCACGCGCGAACCCGTCAACTCGATCACCATGACCACCGCACCGCACAGGAAAACGGAAATTTCCAGCATGCAGCTACCTTGCGACTGAAGACTGCGGGAAATTGATGTGGTAAGGTTAGCGAAGGTGTGCTCGGCTTGTCAATTGGTTTGGGTCAAGAAGGTGTTTTGGACGCACCGTTCACAATGGATCCTGGAGGAGGTTAAAAATTATGGGTACACTTGTTGTCATGCGCTATTCGACAAATCTGTTTGCAAACCTTGCTGACCACACGTATGTCAAGTGTGGAACGGGCGGAAAGGGCTGGGGTTGTTGGGGCGGTAAAACCGGCGGGACCGAGTTGCGTCGGGGAACGGGCAGCACCCAGCGGGCCGATGCCATCGCCGAAGCGGATGAGCGCGCCCGGATCAAGTGCTACCTCATCAACGGCGTTTGCCACCAGGCGGCCAACCGCATTCTTTTTCCTGCCGGCATTACGGTCAGAGGCGCCCGCGGGTATGACGTCTCGGAGGCCTTGTTCGGCACCTATGGCAGGCCCAGAGGCCCCTTCGGCACATGCCCCTCACCTTTCAACCAACACGCCGACGTAACCGGCGACCTGCCGGAATGCGTCGAAACCCGTGCGATGCGACAGCAGGTTGCTCGGAAGGCCCGAGCTTTATCGCCCGAAGAGAGCAAACGGGAGCGGAAGTATATCAAGGGCGTACTGGCCATCTATGGCGCAGATGTGCGGACACTCAGGTCCACCAGGGGATTGAAAGGCCCCGACTTGGCGAGCTTTCATCTCAAGCTCTTCATGTACAAGGCCGAATACAGCCTGGGACCCAAGCTGGATAAAACCCTGTCCGCCAAGCTGAAGGACATCCGCATGTCGGCCGAGTGGTCGCGCATGAAGATCGAGGACTTGTTTACCAATGATGAAATGAAAACCAGTGAGTTCGTCGAAGCTCTCAACAAGGAGACTGTCCTGTTCCAGGAGGCAGCGGCCAACACCCTCAAGCCTGGCCAGTACAAGCTGCTCTTCGGGTTGAAACCCGGCGATACCGTGATCCTGGCCGACCCGAGGATCGTGAAGGAAGTCTACGGTGACAAATAGTTGAGCCCGCAGTATCTTTAAGAAAACAAGCGGCTGGCACGCTCCTGTTTTTCCGGAACCGCATTTCAGCCCGGATGTAACCTGGCTCCCACACGACGAGGAGGTCATCATGGCCGGCAAAGAAGCAAAGCGCTTCATCATTCTTCCCACCCGCGGTTTCGTCGCCTCCGAAACTACCGGCCATGCGACGCAAAACACCCTGATCGAACTGCAGCACGCAGGCATGGTCACGCTCCGGCATGCGGCCGTGCCGGCGCAGAATGTCAAGGTGCTGGCGTCGCTCCACGAGAATGGGCCCAAGCTGGTCGAAATGAATGAGGTCCAGGCCTTCACTCTGCGCAAAAACAATCCCGGTCTGCGCATCGTTCCGGAAGTCTTCTATCAGATTGCGCGGGCACCGCATTTCGAAGTTGCCTCCGGCAAGAAAGCATTTCCGACCGCGAATCTGACCAGGCTCAAGCTCACGGTCGCCCTGAAGAAAAGCGGCGCGCCGGTGCCCGACGTGCATGTCGTTGCCTTCACCAATTTCGCCAAGCGGATCGGCGCCGAAGGCAACACCAACGCCAAGGGCCAGGTCTCGCTCGCGCTGCCGGCGACGACCAGAAAGCTGGAGAAGGTCTACCTGTACGCCGAGCACACCGCGTGGCCGATCATCGTGGAGAATCTGCAGGTCGGCGCTGGTCCTATCGAGCTGCCGGCCATCGATCTCGCCTTCGCCGACAGCCGGGTCAAGGCGTGCGCGCCCTTCAGTGCCGGCGACGGCCGGGGCGTAAAGGTCGGTATACTCGACACCGGCTGCGGACCGCACGGTGCGATCGCAGTCGCCAAGGGCGTCAGCACCGTATTCGGCGACAGCGACCAGGATTTCACCGACACCATCGGTCACGGCACACACGTGGCGGGCGTCATCGCGGCCCATTCGCCGGCCTTCACCGGCACCGTGCCGGGGGTGACACTGAACGTCTATCGCGTCTTCCCGCGCAGCGGCGAGGGCGCGTCCAATTTCGACATCGGCAACGCGATCGATCAGGCGGCCGCCGATGGCTGCGACCTGCTGAACTTGAGCCTCGGCGGCGGCCCGAGGGATGCGGTCATCGACGATGCGATCAAGGCCGCGCGCGCCAAGGGCTCGATTTGCGTGATCGCGGCGGGCAACGACGCCGGCCCGGTCGCTCAACCCGGCGCTCATCCGCTCGCCGTGTGCGTTTCCGCAATGGGGTACAAGGGGGCATGGCCGAAAGGCGCCGTTCAGGACGACGACGTTACGGCACCCGCCGGCAAGTTCAAGACCTATATCGCCGGATTTTCCAACACGGGCCCGGAAGTCGACTTGACCGGCTCCGGTTGCGGGATAATTTCCACCTACCCGAACGAGCGCTTCGCGATAATGGACGGCACGTCGATGGCCTGCCCCTGCGCGACCGGCGCGATCGCGCGCCGTCTCGCCAAAGCACCTGCGGTCCTCAACGCCGCGCGCGATGCAACGCGCGCCGACCAGATTGCGAAGCTGGCTCTGGCCGAGGCAAAGGATCTCGGCTTCCCGCCATCGAAGCAAGGCGCCGGATTGCGGACCTGATACAAGGAGATCATATGCCCCGGTTTGTGTTTCGGCAAAAGAGCGGTGAACCCAATCTCCCCGTTGCCGAACTGGCCCAACAGGCGAAGAAGCTCGGTGCCAAGGTGCTGTCGCAAACCGCGTCCATGCTCTATGTCGAGGGCAGCGACGAGATGTTCAGCCAGTTGACCGCGGCCGCGCCCGACTACGTCAGCACGCCCGAAGTCTTTCGCGACCTGCCCAAGCCCCCGCGCGTGCACATCAAGAAAGACAAGTAAAAGGACATTTCTGCACGATGCCGGAAGAGCTTAACCACGGCCCTCGCCTTACCGACGAGGAGTACGAAAAAAGGATAATCGAGCTTCACCGGGGCCTGCCGCCGATGCCCACGGAGGAGCAAGACAGGCATGTGCGCCGCATGGAGCTGGACCTTGCCATTGACCACCGCCTGGGGCGCGACTTCCCTCCGGAGCGCCGCGAGTTGCTGTGGGCCATCCAGCAGCGGGTGGAAAAGAGACGGCTGTGGCTTGCCCTCAAGTACCCGTTTCGAAAGCTTTTCGCAAAAAGCCTGGCCAGGGGTGCCCAGGGGCTGGCTGGCTACCTTGTGGACGAATACGCTGAAGTGCTTACCAAGGCCGAGCTCAAAAGTTTTTTCAGCCTCGAGGAAGGGCAGCGCCCGGCGCTGCCCATCGACATAGACCAGTTGAAGGGGCCTCGAAGCGGCCGTTAGCCCTGCTGACGCTATTTCCCGATAATCGCCCGTCATCGCCAAACACTCCGCTTATTTCTCCGGGAGCCCCCTTGCTCCCGAGCGCTCCCATGTTTGTGTCATGGTTGATTTCCACCCCCCTTTAAAGAATCTGGCCGGTCTAAAAGCAATAAACGCGAAATGCCCTCACCCGGTGCGTCCAAAGCACCTCAGGCCCGACTGTAATTTTTCCTGGGTTGTGATAAGTTCACCGCATGGTTGACTTTCGTTGCAGCGCGCCGGCTCCGTGGAACTGCAGAAGGGTAGAAGGCGGGCAGGCCGCTTGCGGTATTTCAACCCGGTTCGGTCGGCTTGCCATGACCGCAAGCTGCGGTAAAAAGGAGTGACCCTGTATGAAAAACACAGGTTGGGCCTTGTTTCTGGGGGTTTTTCTGTTTTTTGTCACCACCGGCCGCCGCCAGGCCATCCCTTGATAGCCTCGTTGAAAAAGAGCTGCCGGCGCTGGTTGCGGCTTACCAACTCCTGCACGCGGCACCGGAGCTCTCCGGCCAGGAAGAGAAAACCTCCGCCTACCTGGCAGCGCAGTTGAAAGCCCTCGGCTATGACGTCACCGAGGGCATCGGGAAATACAAGACGAGGCCGTGGAAAGGCTACGGGGTGGTCGCGGTCATGAAGAACGATGCTGGTCCGACCGTGCTGGATCTCTTGAAAAAGCCGGCGGCAGGCGAAAAGAAGGCCGAATGAGGCGACAGGTGCCTCATATGGGCTCCGGAACAAAAAGGTGATATCCAGCAGGGACTTTTGATGCTGAAATAAGCGAAACCAGCTAAATTATGAATCAGCCGGAGTCTTCTCAACGACAGGAATTCCTTTCAGGGGCGCGGGATACGTTCCCGCTGCTTCTCGGAGCCCTGCCATTCGGGCTGATCTACGGGGCGGTCGCCGCGACCTCGGGCTTGTCCATGCCGGCGGCCGTTGCCATGTCGGCGTTCGTCTTCGCGGGCGCCTCGCAGTTCATCGCCGTGGGGCTGGTCGCCGCCCAGACCCCGGTTGCGATCATCGTTCTGACGACCTTCATCGTCAACCTGAGGCACATGCTCTACAGTGCCACGCTGCTGCCGTACCTGAAAAACCTGCCCCAAAAATGGCGCATTCCCCTGGCGTTCTGGCTGACGGATGAAACCTTCGCCGTGACGGTCCATCGCTTTCAGAAGAACGACTCCTCGACCTGCAAGCATTGGTACCAGCTGGGCTCCTCCATCGCCATGTATCTGAACTGGCAATTCTGGTGCTTTCTCGGTTTGGTCCTGGGAAACCGGATTCCCGATGCGCAAAGCTGGGGACTGGATGTGGCCATGCCGGTCACCTTCATCGGCATGATCATCCCATTTGTCAAAACCATCCCGGTAGCGGTATGTGTTCTGACGGCGGGGGCGGCTTCGCTGCTCACCCTGGCCATGCCCTACAAGCTGGGGATCGTCGTATCCGCGTTCGCTGGGATCGCCGCGGGCCTCATGGCGCAGCGCATCACGGAAGCAGGAAAAGGGGCACCTCAGCAATGACGGCAAACGAAGGGTGGATGATTGCGGGGATGATGGCCGTCACGTTCGGCATCCGTTTTTTTCTTTTCGCTCTAGCGGACCGCATCCGGATGGCCCCCTGGATCGAAGGCTCTCTCAAGTTCATCCCGCCGGCGGTTCTAACCGCCATAACCCTTCCCGCCGTGTTGCTGCCGCAAGGCGACTGGCAGGTTTCGCTCACCAACCCCTACCTTGTTTCCGCGATCGCAGCCACGGCCGCCGGGATCCTGACCCGGAACCTGTTGGCGACCATTGCCATAGGCCTCGCCGCTTTTTTTGGGTATCGGTTTTTTCTTTAAGCTCGGGCTATGGCGCATGGTACCATCCGGTGGTGCAAAGCAGTTGTTCTTTTTGTGGGAGTATCTTCCAGCCACGATGATCGCGGCAAGATGCCGCTTCCACTAAGAAGCGCCTGACTTCCCCGGGAGGTCCGTCCGAGCCGGTAGAGCACCCAAAGTCAATGTAAACCCTCTTGCCCGGCACCTCGTCTAATCGGTGAAAACTTAACGGGCACAGGAGGTCGCCATGAAAATCAACGCTTTGAAAATATTATCTATTATCGCCATTATCGTGTTCATCGGTGCCGGTTTGTGCCTGGCGGACGACTGCAGATATCCCCGCGGCCATGCCTATGGCCATTACAAACAAAAGGTGCACGATCATTATGCGCCGCCCAGGCCGGTCTATGTCGAGCACCACCACTACCCGGTTGTCGTCGAGCGCCACGTGTATCATCAACCGGTCAGGTACGTGGCACCGGCCCCCAGCGGCTACTTCTTCGGGATGTCGGTATTTGATGCCGGGACGGCGTTCAGCTTCGGTGTGAGCGGGCGGTAGGGGCGATAAGAAAGGTCGGAGGATCTGAAGCCCGACCAAAATTAACCCGGAATTAAATTGACGAGAGGCCCACTGCGGTGGCATTGAAGGCAATCATTGCAGATCAAGCAGGAATAGAACCAGCGGCACGCACTGAATTTGGGTTCCACCGGCCTTCACCGTCCGGGTCACATCATTCGTGATCAAAAAACACTCCCGTTTGGCGGCGGCCCTGTCTTTGATTTTAAACGCGGCGAATTCCCTTTCCGGAGTTTCCGTCTCAGCCGCATCGGCATACCAGACCTGGATGGATCGGGTTATGTTCGTCCCTTCCCTGACGACGAAATCAACTTCACCACCATTGCTCTCATAATATATCTCCTCATGGCGGGACCGCAGATGGTTCAGGACGATGTTCTCCGCGAGCCAACCGGAGTCTTCCGAGAAGCTGAAGGCAACCCGGTTGCGGAGGCCGGTGTCTATGGCGTAGGGTTTGAAACGTGCCCGGATGCTCTTCTTCATGGAGGGCTCAAGCTTCGGCAGCCGGTAGAGAAGATAGCATTCCATCAGGGCGGATGCATAATTCTCCACCTTGTCCTGCGATACGCCGAAGTTTTTTTTCAGGTTGCTGACACTGGTTAGCCGACCGATGTTGCTCATCAAGAACACGGCAAGGTTTTGGAGAGTCAAGGTGTCGCGTATCTCGGTCCGGGAAACCACATCGCGATGCAGTATGTCCTCGAAATACTGTTTAAGCAGAAGTTCCTTGTCCTCGGTCTCGTCCCTGAGAACGACTTCCGGGAATCCCCCGTATTTGCGGTACTCGGCAAAGAGGCTCCGGATCAAAGGTTTCTGGCCGAAATACGCCTCGATCGAGCCTATGTGCAGCCCCTTGAACCGCAGGAACTCCGCAAAGGATAACGGGAACAGTTCGAAGGAAACATGCCGGCCGGTGAGCCTGGCACCCACCTCGCGGCTCAACAGCCGGGACGACGATCCCGTGATCACGATCTTGAGGTCTTCGGTTTCGCCGCGGCCGCGGACCCACCTTTCCCATTCGGGAATATTCTGGATCTCGTCCAGGAATAGATAGCACCTGCCCGACGGATTGATCTTTTCTCGGTAAAACCGATAGATACGTTCCAGGAGTTCGATGGAGTATTCAGCGGCGAAGAGCGGTTCTTCGAGGTTGACTCGCAGGACCTGGGCGGGCTTTTTGCCGTTTGCAAGAAGGGCTCCGATCATCTGGGCCATCAGAGTGGACTTGCCGCTGCGCCGCACCCCTTTGAGCAGAATGGCCTCTTTCTTGTCCAATTGGCGGATGCAGCGCGCAAGCAGGTCGCGGGGGATCCCGGTATCGATGCGGCCCGTCGTCCAGAAACGGTTGTAACTGTTCAGTATCTCTGATAGTTTGCCATTTTCCATCGATATTTAACCGTTATGTCGGTTGATTATTGCTAATTTATCACCGATATATCGGTTAGTCAATCGGAACCTTATCCCTGGAAAAGTGCGAGCCCTTCCGATTGATTTCGAAAGGGCTCGGCAGGAAAAACGTTTTCAGAAGCGGCCTATTTGTGGGCGGCTTTGAGGGCCTGGTCCAGGTCGGCGATGATGTCGTCGGCGTGCTCGATGCCGACGGAGATCCTGACCATCTCCGGCTCCACCCCGGCCTTGAGCTGCTCGGCGGGCGGGAGCTGGGAGTGGGTGGTGGTGGCCGGGTGGATGACGAGGGAGCGGGCATCCAGGATGTTGGCGAGATGCGAGCACAGCTTGACGGACTCGATGAACTTCTTCCCAGCCTCGAGCCCCCCCTTTAGGCCGAAGCCGAAGACCGCGCTGGGGCCCATGGGAAAGTACTTCTTCGAACGGGCGTAATCCGGGTGGCTTTTCAAGCCGGCGAAGTTCACCCACTTCACGAACGGGTGCTTTTCCAGAAAGGCGGCGACCTTCCGGGCGTTTTCGCAGTGGGCCGTGGCCCGCAGCGGCAGGGTCTCCAGCCCCTGCAGAATCAGGAAGCTGTTCATGGGCCCGAGGGCGGCGCCGATGTCGCGCATCAGGCCGGTGCGCAGTTTTACGCAGAAGGCCGTGCAGGGCGTTCCCTCCAGCGAGCACAGCGCCTCCCAGAAATTGAGGCCGTGGTAGCTCGGGTCGGGCGCCGTGATCTCGGGGAACTTGGCGGCCTTGGCCCAGTCGAAGCCGCCGGCCTCGACCACGGCCCCGCCGATGCTGTTGCCGTGGCCGCCGATGATCTTGGTGAGCGAGTAGACGGCGATGTCGCAGCCGTGATCGAAGGGGTTGAAGATCGGCGGCGGGGAAACGGTGTTGTCGACGACGAAGGGGATCTGGTGCCGGTGGGCGACATCGGCCAGGGCCTGCATGTCGTCCACGTTGCACTTCGGGTTGCCGATGCTCTCCGTGAACACCATGCGGGTCTTGGCGTCGATGGCGGCCTCGACCTGGGCCGGCTTGGAGGAGTCGACGAAGCGCACCTCGATGCCGAAGCGTTTGAGGGTGTTCTCGAAAAGCACGTGGGTGCCGCCGTAGAGGTTCGAGCCGGAGACGATGTTCTGGCCCGCGCCGGTGACGGCGGCCACCGTGTAGAAGATCGCCGACATGCCCGAGGCCGTGCAGATGGCGGCCGTGCCGCCGTGGATCGCCGCCAGACGCCGCTCCAGCACGTCGGTGGTGGGGTTGCCGATGCGGGTGTAGATGAAGCCGCTGGTGTCGCGCAGGGCGAAAAGGTCGGCCGCGTGCTGGGTGTCTTTGAAGACGTAGCTCGATGTCTGATAGATGGGGACCGCGCGGGAGAGGGTTTGCGAATCGGGCGTGTGCCCGGAGTGAAGCACCATGGACTCGATGTGCAGTTTGGGCTTTGACATGCGCATTCCTCCTTTTAGGGACTGCTGAGCAATTCCGTGAAAATAAGACGCTACACCGGCCTTGACAAGTCAACGAAAAATTCTCGCATTTATTCAAGGCTTCTAGTATGGTAGGTAGTCGGGGAGCAGGCAGGCGCTGTCCGACGGATATCGGACATCACCGGTCTACCGTGTAGGATCGGACGTCCAGCAGGGTGTTCAAAACAAGAACCTGCTACAGGTATGAAATGAAATTAAGCGATCTGCCGATATTCAACATCTTCAGATCCCGCAAGGGCCTGTCGCGCCAGGAGCTGATGGCCGGTTTCACGGTCAAGTACGACAATTTCAAGCTGCTCCTGGAATCCAACACCGAACTGCTCAAGATCATCTCCGACATCGAGCAGAAGCTGCGCGGCCAGTCCGCCTTCGGCCTGCCCTACATCGAGGCCCAGACCATGCGGGCCTTCTTCCACTGCGGCCGGATGATCCACTGCATCGAGCAGATGGCCGGCCGGCCGTATCACCTGTTGAAAAAGGTCCTGGAAGACATCCAGCATGTCATCAAGGGCGAGGGCGGCTCCGCCGAGCGTACCTCCTGCCGGGACTTCATCCTCAAATACCCGCAGATCACCACCCGCGACCTGGCGGATGCCGTCGGCGAAAAGAACGCCAACGTGGCCGAGGTGCGCAACCAGGTCCATCTCGCGGTGCCGCGGGGCTTCGCCATCACCACGGCCGCCTTCGACCACTTCATGGCCGCCAACCGGCTGGTGGAGGTCGTGCAGCGGTTGAAAGCCAAGGCCGACATCATCGAGACCGAGACCCTCCTGCAGGTGAGCGAGCAGATCCAGATGCTCATGGCCGAGTCCGAGGTGCCGGAGGATCTCGGCCGGATGATCGTCGAAAGCTATGACGAGTTGGCCGCTGAGACGCCGGCCTCCCGCAAGCCCCTCAAGATCTCCATGCGCAGCAGCGCCATCGGCGAGGACAGCACGCTCTCTTTTGCCGGTCAGTACCTGACGGTCCTGAACGTTCCGCGGGAGAAGATCCTGGAGGAGTACAAGAACATCCTGGCCAGCCTGTTCACCCCGCGGGCCATTGCCTACCGCCTGCACATGGGCATCCCATTCACCGAGGCCTCCATGGCCGTCGCCTGCATGGAGATGATCCCGGCCCGGGCGAGCGGGGTCATGTACACGCGCAACCCCGTCAACGCCGTCGACAACCGGGTGCTCATCAACGCCGTGTGGGGGCTGGGCCCTTACGCCGTCGACGGCATCGTTCCGCCGGACAGCTATTTCCTGAGCAAGGACGACCCGCCGGTGCTGCTGAAGTCACGCATCCAGGAGAAGACGGCCCGCCTGGTGGGGCACGCCGACGGCTATGTCGTCGAGGAGCCGGTTGCGGAGGGGCTGCGGCTGCAGGCCTGCCTTTCCGAAGAGCAGACGCGCGAGCTTGCCGCCGCCGGCCTCAAGCTGGAAGCGCATTTCAGCGTACCCCAGGACGTGGAGTGGGCCTTGGACGACGAGGACCGGTTCATCATCCTCCAGACCCGGCCGCTGCGGCTCGAAGGCCGGGAGTCGGACGGCAAATCGCTCGACGCCGGGATACCGGAAGGCGCAACGGTGCTGCTGGAGGACGCGGACGTGGCCTGCCCGGGGATCGGGTTCGGCCCGGCGGTGCTCGTCCGGACCGAGGCCGACCTGGCCGCATTCCCCGACGGCGGGGTGCTCATCGCCGTACACGCCTCGCCGCAGTTCGTGATGGCCATGAACAAGGCCCAGGCCATCATCACCGACTTCGGCAGCATCGTGAGCCACATGGCCTCGCTCGCCCGCGAGTACATGGTACCGACCCTCATGAACACCCGGCAGGCCACTCACCTGATTGCGCCGGGGACCGAAATGACCGTCGACGCCTACAACGGCCGGGTGTACCTGGGCCGGGTGCCGGAGGTCCTGAACTCCGGTTTGCGGCATGGCGGTTTTGTCCTGAAGGGCCCGGCCTACCAGGCGCTGCGCCGGCGTGCGGACCTGATTGTCCCGCTCAACCTCACCGACCCCAGATCCCCTCAGTTCGCCGAGCAGGGCTGCCGCACCATCCACGACATCATGCGCTTCATCCACGAGAAATCCTATGCCGTGGTCTTCCAGCTCGGCGACCTGGTCACGGACCGGGCAAGCATCTCCGCGCGGTTGAAGGCGGCCATACCCCTCGACCTCTACGTGATCGACCTGTTCGGCGGGCTGAGCGTGGACGTTACCCGGGTGGCAGCCGTCGCCCCGGAAGATGTAACCTCCGTACCCTTCCGGGCGCTTCTCAAGGGCTTGCTGCACAAGAACCTCGCCGCCTCGCAGACCCGGCCGGTGAACCTGAGCGGGTTTCTCTCGGTCATGAGCGAGCAGATGGTCGCCCAGCCGGGGGCGGGCAACGAGCGTTTCGGGGACCGCAGCTACGCCATCATCTCGGACAAGTACCTCAACTTCAGCTCCCGCGTCGGCTACCATTACAGCGTGCTCGACTGCTACTGCGGCAAAACCCCGGCCAAGAATTACATCAACTTCCAGTTCAAGGGCGGCGCGGCCGACGACGTCCGGCGCTCCCGGAGGGCGCGGATGATCGAAAAAGTCCTGGGCAGCCTGGGATTCCTGGTGGAAACGACCGGAGACCGGGTACGGGCGCGCATGGCCAAGCAGGATCAGGCTTATCTCGAGGAGAAGCTCGACCTTTTGGGCAGGCTTTTGATCTACACGCGGCAGATGGACATGATGATGCACTCCGAGGCGCACGTCACCCAGCTCACCGAGTGCTTTCTGCAGGGCAATTACAGCCTCGACCCGGCTGCCTCCGGTCATCGCGAAGGCGGCTGTCCTCTGCCGGAAGTTGAACGGCAGCAATCGCCGCCGTGAGTCGAATACATATGGTCTGCGTCGGTGGAATCGACTTCCTTGGAAGCCGGTTATCCCGCGGGAACGCTGACCAGGCAGCCCAGCTTGATCCCGCTCTCGCTTGAAACCAGCGCTTCACTTTCGGTTTCGGTGCTCGCCAGCACTTCCACGATTCCCACCCCGAACCCGTCCTCGTTGAGGACCGCCAATTGCATCCCCGGCCGAACACCGTGGTCGGTCCCGCGCCGGAAGGAAACAATGAACCCCTCGGCGGATTTCTTGATCATATAGATCTCGGTGGTGTCAAGCCGGGGCATGAACCGCTCCAATATAAGGGGGCCGCAACCCGCTGACGTCCGTGACGGCTCAGGAAAACGCGGGTGAAGGTGCATCCGCCGGAGGAGGCCGGGAAAAAACCGCTTACGCCTTGGCGGCGGCCGGGCGCAGGCGACGCTTGGCCAGCGCGCCGACCACAAGGGTCGGAATGAGCATGCCGAAAAAGGCCTTGATGAAGGTCGCCGTGAAATCCCCGCTGCCGGCGACGGCCAGGTACATGGCCAGGAAAAGCTCCGCCAGCACCACCACATCCATAACGATCACCAGCATCCACTGCCGGGGGCTTTCCTCTATTCCCGCCTCTGCTACAGGGTCCATGTTTCTTCGCCTTTCTTCTGGTCCAAATTATTTTTAATTGCGGCCGGTGGCCAACCGGCCGCAATTAAAAATTACTTCTTGAAGATGTCGGTCTGTGAGATGTTCATGAAACGCAGGGATTTGCCCTCTTCCTTGTAGTAGATGCGCACTTCATCGCCGGCATCCCAGGTGGAATCCGGCAGCTCGAAGTACTCCTCGGGAAGGCCGATGGTTTCAAGGATCTTCTGCCGGCTCGAGTAAATGGTCACGGTCTTCTTGGCCTTGTCGACCACCGGGAATTTCTTGCCCTTGACGAGCGGGTCGTCACGCTCCACTCCCGTTTTCTTTTCGACCGGTTTGAAATCGATCGTCTTGAAATTCTGGGCTTTGGTGTCGAAGATGACGATCTGGTTCTTCTCCGCGTCCAGTTTAATGCGTCCACCGGCTTTGGGCAGCGGTCCGATTTCTATCGGATCGACCGGCAGCGCATAGGTCAGGGGCGGCAGGTACGAATAGTCCGGGTTGAGCGTGTCGATTTTCTTGTCCCGGATGAGGGTCACCAGCTTTTTGTCTTTGTCGAATGCCACCACCCTGCCCTGGTCCACTTTGCCGGATTCCGCACAGCCGAACAGGAAAACGAGCGGCAAAGCGACGAGCAGGTTCAACCAAAAACCTTTTTTCAACATGTTATCCTCCTTGACGCGTGGATTTCCCATTCGGTGGTTAGACCTTGCCCTTCTTCAGGGCCACTTCCTTGGCCGCCCCCTGGACCATTTTAACCGTGATGTAGATCGACATCGCGGCCACCAGGCCGAGTATCAGGACCGTGGCGATCGCGTCGCAGATCGCGTAGAGTTCTGGAATGTAGGTGGGGATCAGCTTCAGGAGCACCGAGATAAAGCAGCCGACCACGGCCAGCCCGAAGGCGATGCGGATGCCGTAGCCCTTGATGTACTTGGTCGCGACCGAACCGACCTGGGCTCCCATGGCGGCACCTATCAGCATGATGATGGCGGCCACGAGTTCGGTGCGGCCTTTGAATGTGTAGGAGGCAGCGCCATAAAGTCCGGAGATCATGACCTCGAAGAGATCGGTGCCGACCGCCACGTGAGTCGGGCATCCGATGAGATAGATCAGAGCCGGCATGCGGATCAATCCGCCGCCGATGCCAAGGATACCGGCCAGCCAGCCGGTAAAAAACGATACCGCAATCGGCAGCCAGGCCGTACAGGTAATTTGCGCCGTTGAGAAGTGAATCATGGGCGGGATCTTGATCTTGTGAAACGTTTTGTGCCACTCGATACCGGTTGAAAGTTTGTCCACTTCCTTGCCCGCGGCAATGGCCTCTCGCTCCTTGCTGCGCTTTTTGGCGACATCGGCAAACACCATCCAGGCGATCAATGCCAGCAGCACGAGGTACATCCAACGCACCACCGGTCCGACCTGGCCGATGCGCTCCAGCCACATGATCA
>Ga0209450_10000819_pt1 | contig 15597 bp, 16 predicted proteins | sample FrelakmetLWP11LW_FD_187149 | JGI IMG/M metagenome (GOLD analysis project Ga0209450, IMG submission 187149) | Freshwater lake sediment microbial communities from the University of Notre Dame, USA, for methane emissions studies - LWP11 LW (SPAdes)... | ecosystem: Environmental > Aquatic >...
CCACCAGCGATGAATGCCGTCAGTGCGAACAACGGATGAAGGAGGGGATTATTGCCGGGGAACAGTCCAACTCCCAGTACTCCTGTGCCCAGCAACACGGGAAAAACAACGATCCAGATTTTCAGGTCCCTGACGAGGAAGAAGGAGGCAGCCAGTATGAGCAGGCCACCGAAGATCATCGTTGCATTGAAGATCGATGCCGACGGCTGATAACTGATGCTGTGAGGAGGACGGGTTGCTCCAAGATCACTGATCTCGCTGTTCGCAGTGCTGTATCCGGGAGGGTAGAATATCTCTGCGGTGATGATTCCCATAAGGATCACGGAGCCTGCCACGAAGAAGAGCAGCCCGGCCATTGTCGTATTCCGGTGAATAAATGTTTTTTTTATATCCATATCGATTCCAGCAGGAATCTACAACTCTGCCAGATAAAAGCATGATACCTCCTCATTCCCGAAAATCTCCTGCCGTTTGTAATTCTTTTTTCGGATAGATTGAGGCTAATGGCATTATGCCAAATATTATGGAGAGGTGACTGCCCTTTTTCTTTTTCCCCTAGCAGAGTATCTCATGCATCCCGAATAGTCGGTGTTTTTTCATCAAAAACAAACACCTCTTCGATATTTACTCCAAAATAGCGTGAGATTTTAAAAGCGAGATCCAGGGAGGGGATGTATTTTTCTTTTTCTATGGCAAGAATGGTCTGCCGGTTGACACCGATGGCCTGGGCAAGTTGTTCCTGGGTCAGATCATGCATTGCCCGGAATATTTTGATCTTATTCTTCATCGGTTTCAAATTCTCCATATTTTTTAGCGTAATAGATCCGGAAACCGACATACAGGAAGATCATCAGGCAGAGGAGGCCCAGCTGGATATACCCCATCATACGGGGGCCAAGGAGATCGGGAGGACGAGCCCCGGGGGGCTCGCGGGGAAATGTCGGGATGTGGAGTACCTGCATGACCGCCCCAATGGAAAATGCACAGAAAACGACCCAGAAGACCTGCATAGTCCGGGCTGTTGCCTGTTCGGTGATCTTCACATCCCGTTCGTCCTCGATACTGTCTGTCACCTTTCTCTTTGCCAGGTATACCAGCACGATTCCGAGGATGAAAGCGATTTCAATGAGAAGTGGGGTGTGAAGTTCTACCGAGTACCAGAAAAGAAAGAGCAGGGCAAGGGCAATGCATCCGAATATAAGATAGAAGGTATTTTTTTTCATACTGTCACTCTGTTAAGGATCATACTACCTGCGTAGAGAGGAGCTTTCCCATGATATTGATCCCAACCATATCCATATGGTGAGAGCAGGATCGCCTTTTTGATTCTCTAACCATAGTATGGTCTTTTTGACATTTAATTGTTACTTATGCCAGATATTTAGAAACTTTTAAATGGCAAAATGTCGTATATACATTACATGGTGTGTGTTAAACACTACACCTGCACCTCTGAAAAATAACAAGGAGCACGAAACACTATGAAAACACCAAGAATCTATATCGGGGCTCTTGCAGTCTTTTGTATAGCTGCACTGGTCATTGGAACATCCGGTGCAGCAGCAGCAACACCGCAGGGCACCAATCATAATTTCAAGGAAGGGACCGGGCAGTTCGGACCTGAAAAGATACTGGATAACCTTACCGCACAGGGATATGACGTATCGGCTATCCGTACAGCCATGACAACCGGGGATTTTGAGACCGCCCATACTCTCATGCAGGAGTTCAGGACTGCTCATCCAAATGCAGTTCCCACTCCCCCGGAAGGAGCCGGGAAAGGCCCAATAAATGGCGAAGCAAAAGGAGAGCGAATGAGCCTCTTGCTGGACACCCTTACCGCACAGGGATATGATGTATCGGCTATCCGTTCTGCAGTGACAACCGGGGATTTTGAGACCGCCCATACTCTCATGCAGGAGTTCAGGACTGCTCATATGGATGCAGTTCCCACTCCCCCGGAAGGAGCCGGAAGAGGTCCCATGAAGGGCGAAGCAAAAGGAGACAGAATGATCCTCATGCTCGACACCCTTACCGCACAGGGATATGACGTATCGGCTATCCGTTCTGCAGTGACAACCGGGGATTTCGAGACCGCTCATACTCTCATGCAGGAGTTCAGGACTGCCCATCCGGATGCAGTTCCCACTCCCCCGGAAGGAGCCGGGAAAGGCCCGATGACTGGAAAAGCCTGATTCCTCCATATTTTTCAGATTTTTCAGGAGTAAGCCCCTATGAAAATAAAGAGTATTTTTACGCTGATCGCATCAGCCATTCTTATTACAGGAGTAGTTATTGCAGGATGTACACAGGACTCCGCAACTGTCTCGCAGCAACCGGGTGATGCTTCAGGTATATCCGCAGTTCAGACACTCCCCACTTCTTCAGATAATCAGATAAGCAACAATGACCGGCCGGCACTCAATTGGTCGGCGGGATCCAACAGCACTCCGCCATCCGGCATGAGGGATAACAGAACGCGTCCCTCCGGAACTCCACCAGCTGGAATGATGAATGGTACACCCCCGTCAGGTCCCCCTCCCTCCGGAACTCCACCATCGGGCTCGCAGAGATAAAAGGACAGACAAGAGAGATTACTCTCTGAAACCGGAAAGGGATTAAAAATTCCGTTAAAAAAAAGTTACAGAACAGAGAATTTCGTTTCACCAAAAGGAAGAATTATGAAGAAAATACCAGGTTTATTCAGTATTCTATTACTCTTACTGCTTGCTGCTACAGTAAGTGCAGCAACTTCGACCAGCACATCAGATAGTGCCTCATCTGCTTCCACAGATGCAGCAGGGCTTGTCACCGTGTCATCGGTCACGATGGATCCGTATGTTTTCTACCCCTTTGAAGAGGGAACGATTACGGTGACCCTGACCAATTCAGGCACTTCTTCTGTCGGGCTTTCCGATCCGGATATCCTGAGCGGGAACGTTCATGTCATGAACAAGAACAGCTGGAGCACTACGAGTTTTATCGGACCGGGATCCAACCTCTCTTACTCGTTTCTGGTAAAGGTAGATCCCCCGGACGGGACCTATTTCCCGCTGTTTACCGTGGCAGCACAAAATGCCGGGAGTATCCATCATCCCTTCATGATCAAAGTCGATGCAACCGAGATCAAGGCAGTCGTATCGGAAACACCGGATGCGTTTTCCCCTTCTGCACAGGAGACCGTGAACGTGACGGTCATCAATCCCCGTGCAGGTGAAATTAAAAATATCCAGATTATTCCTGTGGGAAAAGGTATTGCAGTGACCCCGTCAACAAAATATCTCAGTTCGCTGGACGCCCAGAGTTCCGTGGATGTGTCGTTCAGTGTAACTGCAGAGGAGGAATCTGACCTTACCTTCCAGGTCATCTATGATAACGGGGATACGCAACACACCACCAATGTCGTTCTTCCTATAAAATTCGGGACGGATAAAAGTGCAGCGGTACCCACGGTCAATAATATTGCTCTAACATTATCCGGCTCCTCTTACGATGTAACCGGGGACATCACCAACACCGGGATCTCTGATGCAAACGGGCTCGTTGTGACGGTCGGATCCCCCGCAAAGGGAACGGGAACATACCCTGAATATGCAGTTGGCAGCCTTGCTGCCGATGATTCTTCAAGTTTTGAAGTGACCTTCACCTGTACTGATCTCTCTTCAGTCCCCCTGGTTATCAGCTGGAAGGACGAGGATGGGGATGATTACCGTATCACCAGGATCCTTGATCTCAGGACATCCCCGGGTTCAGCAGGCATCTCATCGGGCAACAGTTCCAGTTCGGCAGCCGGGTCATCCGGGATGATACCGCAAGGCGGACCCCCGGGTATGGGCACACGGACTGGCAGCTCCAGTCTCTTCAGCGGCAGCAGGGGAACCGGCATCAGTGCGTTTTACCCGGTTATAGCCGGAGGTATCATCCTCGTTGTTGGTATCGTGCTGTGGACGAAGCGGAAATGGCTCTCTGCAAAACTGAAAAAACAATAAGAGGACCGGATATGACCGATACCCCTCTTATCCGGCTTGCTGATGTCTCAAAAGTGTATCACCTTGAAAGCGGGGACTTCACTGCACTCAACCATATATCACTCGATATCATGGAAGGTGAATTTGTGGCGCTCATGGGACCTTCGGGTTCCGGTAAATCAACCATGATGAACCAGCTGGGAATCCTTGATGTCCCCACCACCGGAAAGATCTTCATCGACGGAAAGAATGTGGCTGGTATGACCAACCTTGAACGAACCCATATGCGCAGGGATGAGATTGGGTACGTCTTCCAGAAATTTTACTTAATCCCGCTCCTTTCGGCATATGAGAACGTGGAATATCCGCTCATCCTGAAATACAAGAAGAGGGACACCACAGGAAGGGCTACAGCAGTGCTCAAATCTGTCGGGTTTGATGATGAGATGAGCGCCCACCGCCCGAACCAACTTTCGGGTGGTCAGCAACAACGGGTGGCAATCGCACGGGCACTGGTCAATGACCCCAAAATCCTGCTCTGTGATGAACCGACGGGTAATCTCGACCGGAAGACTGGCTTCCAGATCATGGATATTCTCTGTGGTCTCCATCGCGAGGGAAAGACGGTCATCCTGGTGACACACGATCCGAAGATCGCCGAATATGCACACCGTACCATAACACTTGAAGACGGGAGGATTGCGAAATCATGAGAGATATTTTCTTCGATTTATCAGTCCGGAGTGTCCGGCTGAACTTTCTGCGTTCGATCCTCGCTTCGATTGGTATTGTCATTGGCGTTGTTGCCATCTCATCGATGGGGATGCTCGGGACCAACATGCAGCTGGAGGTAAAAGACCAGCTCTCCGCAGGTGCAAATACCATCGTAATAACTCCGGATGTGGTGAGAATGGGGCCACCAGGATTTTCCCCGCAGGTATCCAGTAGCACATCCTCCTCCTCCTCAGTGATAACCAAATCCCAGCTGAGTAAAATCAAGCTCGCTGCCGGTGCAAATGCCAGTGCCATTATCCCTGTCTATTCGAAAAATACCGAATTCACGCTTGGCTCCGTGAATGGCCGGGGCACGGTCTACGGGATAGACCCTGACTATATTACCAAATTCCTGACGATCGAAAACGGGACAAACATCGTTGGCGCGAATGATGCACTTGTGGGATCCTCCATTGCAGAGAACTTTGAGCTGAAACTCGGGAGCCGTATCAAGGTTGGATCCACGACATCAGGATCCCGCACCGAGGTCCGGGTTGTCGGAATCCTCAAAGAACGGGGAATGGCAGCGGATAGTGTCAGTACTGACAACGCAATCATTGTATCCGAGGATTGGTACACGAACCAGTATGGGGGGGAAAATGAGTATCCCCAGATAAACGTGATTGTAAAAAATATTGACACCATAACTGATGTCGAAGAGGCAATTGACACTAAGCTCAACGCGAATGAGAAAACGCCGGTTATCCGTATCCGGGATGCAAGTTCCATGCTGTCAAACATCACCTCAACGTTGAGCACTATGACCACATTCATCCTTGCGATTGGCGCAATCTCGCTCCTGGTAGCTGCCACGAGCATTTTCAATGTGATGATGATGTCGGTCAATGAGAGGGTGCAGGAGATTGGTATCCTGCTCTCCATAGGTACAGAAACCGGGGAGATACGCAGGATGTTCCTCTACGAAGCATTCATCCTCGGTATCATCGGTGCCGTTGTCGGGGGGCTGGCCAGTCTTGTCATCGGATATTCGGTGGTGAGTGCCATGATTGGAACGACCGATTATTTCTTCATGCCGGAGAGTATCGCTTATATTCCCATTGGGATGCTCATCGGGATAGTCGTCTGTCTCATTTCCGGGCTCTACCCGGCATGGCATGCATCGAACATGGATCCGATTGACGCATTAAGGGCCGAGTAACCGGAATTGTCGGGGACCCATCCTGAAATAAAAAGGATATCATGCAGATTACCACATCCATCAGACGCATAATTGCATCCTCCCTGCTTACGGCCGGGTTTGTTTACCCGGCTTGTGCCGCAGTCTGTCCGAAAGGCATAGGGGGGTGCCCGTCTCCGGGCCGGTGTTTCCTCTTCACTGATGCCGATGCCAATACATTGTGTGACTACACGTCACGGACCGGAACTCTCCCTGAACGCACATCCACAGCTGTCCAGATACAACCCGCCGCAGATCCCACACCCCCAGTAGTTCAGAATATATCACCACAGGGATTCCTGGATACGATCCTCCAGTCTGCTGTGATGACTGAACTACTCCTCTTTTTACTTTATACCGGTATTCTCTTTGCGCTTATAAGGACGGGAAAATCAGGAACACTCAGGCAGGAAACGCTTCCAGCCCTTGCCCTTTCGTCTCTCTTTGCACTCGGTCTATCCCTTATAACGACATCTTTTCTTACCAGCGACACTGGTACAGGGACCGGGTATGCCCTTATTTATATGGGAATCGGGACTCTGCTCACCGCATATCTCTGGTTCAAAGGGGTAATGACACGGAAGATCGTCCTTCTTGCAGCAGTGCTTGGCATACTTGCCGGTTTTGTCTTTCTCGCGCCAATAATGCCGATGGAACTTGGGGGAATCATCAATGTAGTAAGCGGTGCATCAGCACTGACGTACGGTGTTGGGGTAATCTGTGCAGTCATCGCGCTTGCAATGGTAGTGGGCAGGACATTCTGTGGTACTATCTGCCCGGTGGGTGTCCTTCAGGAACTGGTATATGCGGTGCCCGTTAAAAAGATCGTAATTCAGCATACCCGGGTCCTTGAACTCATTCGCCTTGCTGTCTTTGGCGTAACCGTTATCGCCGCGTTCTATCTTATTGACCTGATGTCATTCACCGGGTTGTACGACCTGTTCTCTCTCACCTTCTCAGCTGGATTTGCGATTGCCGGAAGCATCATACTGGTCTCGGTATTTTTATATCGTCCGATCTGCAGGATTATCTGTCCCTTTGGGGTACTCTTCTCCCTCTTTGCGGAGTTCAGCTGGTTCCGGTTGCGGCGCAATGAGACCTGCATCAACTGCAAGAAATGTGAGAAAACCTGCCCTTCCCTTACCGCAGGAGCGCACGACTCGAAGAGGGAGTGTTATCTTTGTGGGCGATGCACAGGTGTATGTCCCGTTGGAACAGCACTAAAATACCAGCGGGGAGATTCTTGATGTGTTCGGCTATCCGAATCACCATTATCATCAGTCAATGAGGACAAAGTAACCTTCAGATAATCAATTTTTTTCTAACGCATTACCTTTTTTAGTCATCGGATCAGGTACGTGACAGAAGCAGGCATCAATCTGAATCGGGTACGTAATTCTTAAAAAAAGAATCCGAAAAATGGATTTTTTAACCCTGTTCCTCCGATGAACCGCAAAGAAAATTCACCGCGGATTAATAATTATGGAAGAACAATCTCCAACTGCATGAAGTACAATTTTTTTTACCTGACCTACATCATGCAGGCCCTCATCATCCTGACAGCAGTCTACAGCTTTCACATCGGATATTATGCCGGGACGTTCTTCGGACTTGTTGCAGTAGGACTATCCCTTATTCCAACCCTTGTCCACCGGAAGGTGCATATTGTGGTCCCCTGGGAGGTCACGTTTCTCATCGCCCTGACCCTTTTCCTCCATATCGCCGGGTACTCATATCACTGGTACGTGGACCTCTATCCTTACTATGACAAGGTTGCTCACCTGATTGCATCCATAACTGTTGCCCTGCTCGGGTTCCTGGCGGTCCTTATCCTCATGCGGGTCAGTAACGGCCTCCAGTTTGAGCGATGGCAGATCTTCTTTTTCATTGTAATCTTCACGCTGGCATTTGGGGCAATCTGGGAGATTTGGGAATTCACCCTTGATACTCTGGCAGGGGAGTACCTGACAAAACCTCTCCAGCATAGCAACACCGATACGATGATTGACCTCATCACTGACCTTTGCGGAGGGTTGATCATCGCTCTTCTGGGAACATTCTACCTCAAACGGAAAAGTGCGAATGACTGGGCGGACCTGTTGCTCGAGCCGGGATTTGAAGAGATTGCAGCCCGTTTCCGGCGTTAGGTGAATTGGAGCCGGCGATCTATCTCCTGTCATTGGTGAAAGGCTGCAAGGGAGAGAAGATAGAGATACTTTTTCTTCAATCGGTCAAAAAGGTAAAAAATCCCCTGTGTAGTTCATGATGTTAAACCATGGATATCATGAGAATATAGACCATGAACCGGGGGAAAAATCGTAACGGTGAAGGCAATCGCCCACCATGCCGAACCAAACGTCAAATAAAGGGTGTTTTTTCAGGGAGAGAAAAGAAGATTCATTTCCTGACAGCCCCGGCAATAGCACCGCCAAGGAAGGCAATGACAGCCAGATACAGGGAAATGACGATATACAGGAAAAACCCGGTACCAACCCCGGGAATGTACCCGGCTGCCGGATGCGATACCATGCCTGCAAAGACAACACCGGAAACAACGATTGCAGCCAGAATCCCGGCAAGTAATCCTGCTTTCCCGTCCGTGAGAAGATCCCCTTTCGCTATGTACCCTGCCGTGAACCCCCCGATAAACGGGCCCAGGAAAGGAACGAGCAGATCGATGATAATAATTATGACTGCACCTATACCTGCCCCCATCCAGAAGTTCTTCTGTAGTTCATCCATTCGCATTTTCACCAGAACAGACATGGCACGATTTCTGATATAAAGATAGAGGTTTGCCCCGGAACATGCGTCCATCTGCGAGAACAGGATTTTCGTCGTGAACTTTTTTCCCGTAATAAAATACTGGTTCGTATTCCTTTCTCTAAATCATCATCCGAGCAGAAAGGATATTACTGAACAGCTCATCCAAGCTAGTATGCAATAAAGAGATGCGAACCATGCTCCAGAAAATTGCCCTGTGCTTACTTATTCTCTCTGTTTTAATCTGCGGGTGTACAACACCACTCCCGGAAAAAACGGGGTCAATCACGATCACCTCATCACCCTCCGGTGCAGAGGTCTACCTCGATAATGAATACCATGGCACTACGCCCGGTACCATCAAGGATGTAGCAGCCGGTAACCATATGGTTGAGGTTCGTGAAAACGGGTATAAGACCTGGTCCCAGAACATAACCATTATTTCCGGAGATACTGAATCTTTCTCCCCCATTCTCGTACCTTTGGTGACCACAGTTCCTGCAATAGTCCCAACCTTTACACCTTCTGTGACAAAAAAAGTCGCCCCGGAGATTCATGTTAACGGTTACTGGACTTACCCGGCATTGAGAAGTTTTACCAATCCAATCCCGCTCCTGGTTCATGCTGAGGGAGACAATGTCGGCACCGGGGATGCACGGATCGTCACTTCATCGGCAAACCTGTATTACAATGACCAGCAACTCTGCTGGGTGAAGGTATACTTCGGGACGATAAAAGCCGGAGGACATGCGACAACAGATACCATGATGTTCTGCTCACTTCCGGATGGAGCAGATGACCACGAGTTCATCATCAAATTTGAGAATGTAGTGGTTACTCCATAACACTTTTTCCCGTGCTCTCGATCCGGTTCGAGAAATTACCGACTCTTTGCAAACACTCTCATGCCGGTTGCCCGTTGGTGTCCGCTATCGAGGCAAGTTCAGCGAGAACTTCGAAGTCATCCAGGTCATACCAGTGCCGGTATGCTTCAGCCACGGCAAACCGCTGCCCGCTTCTGATGTTCAGGCAGATCACTTCGTCAACCTCCTGTGCGATACGCTCTGCTGATGAAACAGATCCCGTCGGTATGGCCACAACGACACGTTCCGGGTTCATTGTCCGGATACTCGTGATGGCGGCAAGCATAGTGTAACCGGATGCAAGACCATCATCGGTCAGGATCACACACTTTTTTCTCAGGTCAGGAATCGGCCTGGCCGGGGCGTACCTGGCTATCCGTTCCCGGATATTCCGGCGGGTTGCCGCGATCGCGGTATCAACATCTCTCTGCGACAGTCCCAGGATTACACGCAGCTGTTCATTGATCAGGACGTGGCCGTCCCAGGTAACAGCACCAAACCCAGCCTCGGTGTTTCCGGGTACCTGGATCTTTCGCACAATTGCCAGACTGACTGGGGCGTGAAGTTTCCTGGCAATTTCTACCCCGACCGGGACACCTCCTGCCGGAATTGCGATTACTACCGGTCCCTGCAGCAAACCGCGTGATGTAATAAACGCTCCCAGTTTTTTTCCGGCATCATGCCGGTCAGAAAAAACGAACCGTTTATCCCGCAGATGGGGATTATCAAGGATAATGCCCATATGCGGATGCTCTGATCACCAAAGCACATAAAATTTGCGCAAAAAGGGCAATTGCCGGAGTACCGGGCTGGCGATGCACGTTCGTCATCGGCAGGTTAGAGATTACCTGGTGCCTTTTGTTTTTGGAGCCTGCGGAGCACTGCATCCCCGAACTCACGGGTCCCGGCTGAACCACCAAGATCCCGGGTCCGGATGCCTTCTGCAAGCACTTCCTGTATTGCCTCTTCAATCTGATCCAGTCCTCTGGTATCGCCACAATACGCAAGGAGCATGCCTGCACTCCGCAGGGCAGCGATCGGGTTGGCGATATTTTTGCCGGCAATGTCCGGGGCACTCCCATGCACTGGTTCAAAAAGAGCGTGGTGGTCACCGATGTTGGCACTGGGCACCAGCCCCAGTCCCCCGACAAGATACGAAGCCACATCTGAAAGGATGTCTCCGAAGATGTTCGTCGTGACAACGACATCATACGACGCGGGATGCTGGAGGATGTCCAGCGCGAGAGCGTCGATGTATTTGTCATTGCAGGAAACACCCGCTGCTTTCGCTTCGGCAAGGCAGATGTCACGGAACAATACATCGGACTTGAGTACATTTGCCTTATGCCCGATAGTCAGCCTCCCGTTCCGCTGGAGTGAGAGCCGGATTGCAGCACGGACGATCCGCTCAGTACCCTGCCGGGACACCACCCGGAGGGTTGTTGCCCGGTCATTGCTGACCTGTTCGATACCGGAATAGAGTCCTTCGGTATTTTCCCGCACGATCATGATGTCGAACCCGTTCCCTTTGACCGGACGCAGGTTTGCATAGAGATCGAGCGCTTTTCTCAGCCGCAGCACTACGCTCTGGTAATCCTTCATCGGGGGTGTCGTGATCGCACCAAAGAGGATTGCATCTGCAGTCTTCAGTTCCGCAATATCGTGATCTGCACACGGGCATCCGGTCTGTTCCCAGCGGTGGTATCCTACATCAACAGAGAAGAATTCATATTCCGGATGGAGCAGTTCAAGAACCTGTTGTGCAACCGGGATCACCTCATGGCCGATGCCATCACCTTCAACAATCGCGATCCGGGTCATTGCTTCCTCCACTCCACTACCAGGTCATTCACCGCACGGGCGATCTGTGCCGGATTTGCACCCCAGTGGACCACGGCTCCATACTTCCCTTTAGACATCCCTGTACCTTCACGCTCGGAGCGACAACAACGGGTTATGAATGGTTCCTCCCGCACGGATTCCAGCGGGCAGATATTCTCAAGCTCAAAGTCCTTCCCGTAGCATTCGGTGTAGAACTGTGAACCTGTCTGGCACCCGGCTACCCGTTCCCCCCCCTGCATCGGGTCGGCATCGAGCGTCCGGGTATACCCTGCGGCACGACAGGGGTAGACATCCGCCTGGACCTGCGTGATATCGCGGGTATGGTGGCAGAACGTGACCGAAAGATCCCCAAAGAGCCCGTCAGACTCCAGCTCGCGGATACAGGCAGAGAGACTCGGGCGGGGAGGCGCTACATCATAAACATGGATCTCGAGCAGCCCGGAGCTATCAGGGTCAAGCACGAACGTCATATGTTCGTCAAGCCCGGTAAAGATCGTGCAGCGAAAGCCCGTATCCCGTGCAAGCCCGATAAGTCGCGTGCGGTCATGGATCTGCACTTTCCCCGGGTAGAGGTACGTTTCCTTTGCAGTTGCAATCACTTTGGACGCCACGATTGTACGCATCAGACCTTTCCCTGCAGAATCAGGTATGATTTCGAGCAGCTCATACCCGTCACCCGTGTCCCGCACCAGGTAGCGGCTCAGGAAATAAACCTTGTCACCGCAGGGTTTTGTTGCAGCATACCCGACCTGCTTGCACTGTTCCGGAAAGATCATCTGCCGGACCTCCAGTAGTTGACCAGGCCGCCTGCTGCAAGGATCTCCTGCATCCGTGGGGAGAGCGGGCAGGTGGTATACTTCTTACCCTCTGCCTCAACCCATCCTTCTGTAAGGTCGAACGTCACGAGGCTTCCCTGCGTGCAGGAGAGATTACATTCGATAAGCGGGAGCCCGACATTGATTGCATTCCGGAAAAATATCCGGGCAAAGGATGGTGCCACCACGGCAACCACGCCGGCCTCATGGATGGCAATCGCTGCCTGTTCACGGGATGAGCCGCAGCCGAAATTTTTTCCTGCAACGATCACGGCACCGTTCAGCCGGCTGGCGAGCGAAGGATCGAGGTCTTCGAACACGTGTGCCACCCAGATGCTGTGATCCTTGGTCCGAAGGTAGCGCCCGGCGATTACAAGATCCGTGTCAATATCTGCACCGATGCAGACAGCCCGCCCTTTTCCCTGCATCAGGTCACCTCAGGCTCGGTTATTTCTCCTTCAAGTGCACTGGCTGCGGCCGTGGCAACGGAGGACAGGAAAATCTCCCCGCCAACACCCATCCGGTTTTTGAAGTTGCGGTTTGCTGTTGACAGGCAGACCTCCCCTTCACCCAGTACACCCATATGCGCTCCCAGGCAGGGACCACAACCAGGGGTTCCGATGGTACATCCGGCCTCAATAAGAGAAGCAAGAACCCCGGTCCGGATTGCTTCCTGCAGAACCGCACGGGAAGCCGGAACAATGATGGTCCGGATTGCAACATTTTTCCCTTTCACAACCCGGGCAAACCGTGCTAGATCCGTGTAGCGGCCGTTTGTGCAGGTACCCACAAAAACCTGATCGAGCGGCAGCCCGGCAAGATCATGCACGGGTTTTACCGTGTCCACCCTTGGAGGCACCGCAATGACCGGGGCAATATCTGAAAGATCGAAATCCAGCTCCCGGATATACCTGCAGGGCTCCGGCTCCTGGGGTTTTACCGTGTGACCTGCCGTTGCCAGATACTGCACGGTTATATCGTCTGCATAGAACATTCCGGCCTTGGCCCCGGTCTCAACAGCAAGGTTGCAGAGCGTGAGCCGGTCGTCCATGGAAAGGGCCGCGGTGCCTTCCCCAATAAATTCCAGCGACTGGTAGCTGGCTCCGTCCATACCGAGTTTGCTGACATAGGTAAGTGCAAGGTCTTTTGCCTCGGCGGCACCAGTAAAGGTTCCGGAAAGGTGCATCCCTGTTGATTCCGGAACCCGGAACCATGTCTCCCCGGTCATCCAGATCGCTGCCATATCCGTGGCACCGACACCGGTGGCAAATGCACCGAAAGCCCCGAGCGTGCAGCTGTGGGAATCAGCGCCGACCACAACGTCGCCAGGGAGCACTATCCCCTCGCTCATGATCTGGTGACAGATACCGCCCCCGACATCAGAGAAGTGCAGGAACGAACTTCGGGCGAACTCACGCAGCTCGTGCTGGAGCGTCGCAGTTGTGCTGTTGTTGGCCGGGACGATATGATCGAAGAGGATATGAATATGTGACGCATCCTGTATCCTCTGCTCTCCCATACTCTTCCAGGCTTCAAGAGTAAGTACCCCGGTGCCGTCATGAACATACGCCCGGTCGATGGCCCGGTCAACATACTCTCCCGCAGTCCCGTGAAGGATCCTTTCTGATAATGTCCCCATCAGGCATTCTCCTCTTTTGCTTTCCGGATCAGTTTTTTTAAGACATCCGGGGTGATGTTGCATTTATGCTCTGATTTGTCCTTGACAAGGTCAAGAACCCGGCAGACCTGTTTTTCGGTAAGTTCGCAGCCAATCGATGCCACTACATGTTCAAGCGCTTTCTTACCTGTATGTTTCCCGAGAATGAACCTGCGTTCGCTCCCGACCATATCGGGCGGGAAGTATTCGTACGAGGACGGGTCTTCAAGAATTGCCGCGATGTGGATACCACTTTCGTGCGAGAACGCGAGTTCGCCGGTGACGGGCTTGTTCCTCGGGAGCGTGATGCCGGAGAATTTTTCGACCATGTGGGAGAGTTCCGTCAGGTGCGAGAGATCGTACCGATCAATACCCCCTTTCATCCGCAGGGCTACAAGCACTTCTTCCAGGGATGCATTGCCGGCCCGCTCCCCGATCCCGTTTACCGTTGTATGCAGCTGGAAAGCCCCGGCTTCTGCAGCGGTAATCGTATTTGCGACCGCACAGCCCATATCGTTATGGCAGTGAGCACAGAGCGGTTTGTCCACCGATGCAACCAGTTCGGTCATGACCCGCTGCATTTCGGTCGGGATCAGGCAGCCAACGGTGTCGGCAAAGCTCAGCAGCACTGCACCGTGCTCTGACGCACGACGGTACACCTCTTTTAAGAAGGGAAGATCCGTCCGGGACGCATCTTCGGCTGCAAACCGCACCTGAACACCGCGATCCGTGGCATAATCAATAATCCCGAGTGCATCGTCAAGCACCTGCTCCCGCGTTTTTTTGAATTTGAGCCGGACATGCAGCTCAGATGTCGGGATAAAGATGCTTACCATGTCCACATTGCAGTCTATCGCTGTTGCAACATCTGCTTCCCGGGCGCGTGCAAACCCGCAGATACGGGAGTCGAGCCCGAGGTTCGCAACGGCCTTTACGCACTCCTTTTCGTGGGGGGATACTGCAGGAAACCCGGCCTCGATCACCTCAACACCGATGGTATCCAGCATCCGGGCAATCCTCACCTTTTCCTCACAGGAAAATGATACTCCCGGTGTCTGTTCTCCGTCTCTGAGCGTTACATCACATATCTCAATATTCCACGGTTTCATGGCTGCTTCCTCCCGGACAGGTCCCTTCAATCACCAGCGTTCGCGGCCTGTCCGTGACCACAAGCTCCTGTTTCAGCGTCAGTTCATCATCGGCACTGCAGATAACCGGGTCTGCCCAGCGGATATAGGGCACAGGATTATAGGCCGGCTGTTTGCCGGTCATTGCGGTGCATTTGTTATTCATTACTATGCAGAGCAGCGGGAGCCGCTTCTCATAGACATCGATGAGTGCATTCAGGCCGGAGTGCAGGAGAGCATAATCACCGATAAGGGCAACCCGCGTACTTCGTGCGGCTACCGCAATGCTCGCACCCATACCATAACTTGCCACACCCAGATCATACGGCGGATTCATTCCCAGCACGGAACACCCGGCATCGCAGATCATCTTCATGTTCCGCTCCTTTACGATATTCATGAAGGGTTTGAACGGGCATGAGGTGCAGAATGTGCGGTAGTATCCCCGGTCTTCCATTGCCTGCGGGCGTTTCTGGGGCAGCGGGGGCTGGATACCACGGTGGTCACGGACAAAGGTCCGCCCCTGTTCATGCACATTGTGCATCCCGGCAGCCTGCACCGGCAGAGGATTCACGGTCACTATCCGGGTATTCCCCTCTGCTGCACCAACA
>Ga0209450_10000820_pt1 | contig 15591 bp, 15 predicted proteins | sample FrelakmetLWP11LW_FD_187149 | JGI IMG/M metagenome (GOLD analysis project Ga0209450, IMG submission 187149) | Freshwater lake sediment microbial communities from the University of Notre Dame, USA, for methane emissions studies - LWP11 LW (SPAdes)... | ecosystem: Environmental > Aquatic >...
CCCCGCGGGCGATGAGGACGTCGTTGGCCAGGATGTCGACCGGCTCGCCCTCGAGCCGGGCCAGCTTGACGGCCGACCCCGGCTGAAGTTTCAGCAGTTCGTGAATCGGCATGCGCTTTCGGCCGAGCTCGATTGTCAGCTCGACGGGAATGTCGACGTGGAGGTCGAGGATGAAAAGAAAATTCTGCGGGAGACGATGGGGGCTGAGAAACCCAGCAGACCGTCAATTGAGTGCAAGCCGGAATTCGCCTTCTCGCCTTCTATCGAGGCCTATGCCGCGCGGGCGGTCCCTCTGGGAGCAGGAGAACCCTGCAGCAGTCCCTGTGTACTCAGGTCCTCGTCGACATCCGGCCAGTGAATGCCGTAACCAGCTCCCGCGACGCGCCAGTTGGCCCGCTGCTCAGGCGTCGCACGGAGCAGGCGGGGAAACCAAGCCAGCGGAGCAGATATGGTTCGTCCGTCATACCAATCAACGCTGATCGTGTCCTCCGTGACGCGCACACCCAGGACACGTTCACCCGCTTTGGGTTCCGAAGTATTCATTCCAAGCCTCCACTAGCTCCTGCTGGTGCTCCGATATGATCGATTCGATCCTCCGCAGTTCCCTTGGTGGATAGCCGAGATTGTAAGCCAGTGCCACAGGATTGATCCAGAACTTGGCAGAGTAGGCATCCCGGTCGACATGTACATGAGCTGGCTCGTGGAGGTCATGACTGACGAAGTATAATCTGTAAGGTCCTGACCTCAGTACCGCAATATCCTATGAACTGCCAACCTTGCAATAGACAATGAAACATAGAATGAAACTCAAGCGAATCTTCAGCAAAATGAGCGGTTACATCCTGGCCTCCGCCTGCAACAGCCGATGAAAATTTCCTTCTCCTCTTTGCGTGTGGAATCCGATGGCGAATCTCTTTCGGCGCGGAATAATATTCGTGCAGACGACCCGCCGGCCGGGGGCATTGGGTCCGATGCCGGCAAGCGAAAAGGCGGGGCTACCTCAACCCCCTCAACCGGTCCGAGCGGCTGGTGATCTCGGTGATGCGGATGCCGTATTTCTCGTTGCGGACCACGACCTCCCCGCGGGCGATGAGGACATCGTTGGCCAGGATGTCGACCGGCTCGCACTCGAGCCGGGCCAGCTTGACGGCCGACCCCGGCTGAAGTTTCAGCAGTTCGTGAATCGGCAGTTTGGTGCGCCCCAGCTCCACGGTGAGCTCCACCGGGATATCGACCAGGATGTCCAGGCCGAAGTCTTCCGGTGCGGCCTCGGCCGTGGGCGCTTCCGGCGGTTGCGCCGCCGGCGGGGGCGGAGGCGCCGGCGCCTTGGGCCGGCCGGGGTCTTTGCGGGGCCCGCCGCGGGTCTCGGCCGCGGGCGTTGCGTCGGTTCCCGCGCCCGGCGCGGGAACCGTGGCATCGGCGGGAGCCTCAACCCGGTAATGGATGTCCTTTGCGACGGGGGTGGCGGCCTTGGCCAGGTCGGAAATCTTGACCCCCATTTCCACGAAGACCGTGCGGCCTTCCGCCTGGAACGCGAAACGCTCGTAGCGCTCGAGGTTCAGGGACTCGATCATGAAATCCGACCCGTTGGTGAAGGAGGGCGTCGACAGGGCGCAGCGCAGGCCGGTGTCGGTCAGGGCCGATTTCAGGCCGCCCCCCACGATGTTGCTGAGTTCACCGAGCATGTCCTCAATTTCGCTCCCGCCCTCGATCTCCTCGGGTTCCATTCCCAGCATGTTGGCCGCCATGCGCCGGGACAGCTCGCTGTCGACGTGAATGCTGACGATGCCGTTCGCGTCGCCGGCAAAACACACCGAAGACACGTTGCGCACGCCGGCGAGGCTTGTCTTGGAAACCGTTTCCAGGGCCTCGAGATTCACGGAGAACATGGTATCGAAGACATCGATCACGGACCCGGAGACCTTGCCCTTGTAATCGAGCGCGTTGAGTTTTTCCAGGTCCACGTTCGGGATCCGGCTCATGGCGTCCGGTGTGCTGAAATCAAGGCCCGAGTCCGCGCCTTCCACGGCTTTGAGGCCGACTTCGACGATCAGGATGTGGGCGTCTTTCCGGAACACGAAACGTTCGAATCGATCCATGTTGAGGGACTTGATGGTGAAATCGGTGCCGCAGGTGATGGAAGGGGTGGAGAGCACGCAGGCGTGGCCGGCATCGTTGAGGGCCGACTTCAGGTTGCCGCCGACGATGTTGGTGATCTCGGCGAGCAGGTCTCTCACGTCGGTGCCGAGGTCCACCTCGTCGGGCTCCATGTCCATCATCCCGGCCGCCATGATCCGCCCGAAATCCACCGTGACCTGGATGTTGAAGATGCCGGTGACGTTTCCCGCAAAATTGAGGGTGCCGACCATGCGGTGAACGCCGGACCCGGGCGGTGGCTCTTCCGTAATGGGCTCCACCTCCAGGGACAGCATGGTGCTGCAGGTCTCGATGACGGAATCCGTCACGCGTTTCTGGATGTCGAAGTTCTCGATGGCGCTCATGGATCTCTGAACTGAAAAAATTAATTAGATGTGGATTCCAAATGGCGTGTGGCGCTATAGATTCAAATTGGGTTCCGACGGGTCCGGGTTGGGTTTTATGTTAGTACAAAGCCTTTGAAACCTCAATAATACTTTGCGCGATCACCCGGATTTAGGCTCCTTGCCGGGGGGGCTTGGGGTCGGAATTTCAGCGCTTGTGCTTGTCGGCGACGGCGTTCATCTTTTTTACGAAACCGGCGACGGAGCGATCATCCGAAAAACGTTCGACAACCTCCCCGGAGGGGTTCAGAAAAAAAATGGCGGGAATGCCGCGGACCTTGTATGCGGCGAGCGTGTCGTAATTTTTGTCCACGTCGATGTAGATGTTCACCAGCCGAGAGGAGGCGGCGGCCACGCGCTTGTCCGAAAAAACGTATTTTTTCAACTCCACGCAGGGGGCGCACCAGTCGGCGGTGAAGTAGAGCATGGCCGGTTTGCCGGTTTCCCTTGCCAGCCGCAGCCCTTCGGACAGGTCCTGAACCCACTGGATCTTGGCGGCCGGGTTGTCATCGGGTCCGGCAAAACAGCCGGTCACGAGCAACAGCACCAGCGCCAACGCAAGGATACGACTCATCCGGGTGCCTCCATCCAGCTCTGAACCTGAAATCCGGTTCACCGCTTCAGCTTTTCAAAAGGATCCTGCTCCCACGCCGCAGGGCCGGACTCGGCCGAGCCGGCATCCGAACCGTAAAAATCCACCGTGACCACGTTCTCGCACATGGCCTTGATCTTTTCAACCACCGGCAGGTGGTCCGGGTGGTTTTGATAGCGCTGGAGAGCCATGGGGTTGGCGAACAGGGACACGATGGCGAAGTCGTGGGAGCGCGGCGACCGCAGGATGTCGCGGCCGAATTCGTACATTTTAATTTCCATGATCTGGTTGGGCAGCTGGTCGAGGGATTTTTCCAGGTCGAGGATCGCCTCCTCGGTGACCCCGGCCTTGAATTTCATGAGAACGACGTGATTCAGCATCGGCAAGTTGCTCCCTGGGCTCGAATCTTCTAAACGGGCCTTTTTAAAATCCCACCACCCCCCTTTGCTAAAGGGGGAGCCAAAGGATGTCGGCGTCTCTCCCCCTTTGGAAAAGGGGGCCGGGGGGATTTCGTTCCATGTCAGGTTGGCGTGACGCGTCCTATCCGACTTTCGACAAACGAAAACGACCGCACCGGATTAGGGCCTCACTTTACTTGGCCATCACCCATTCGGACGATCCCGAAAAGCGGACGGCCACATCGGTAAACCACACCCGGAAGACGCCGTCAGCGCTGTTGTGGTCAAGAGACAGGGTCAACGGCCCCACTTTTTTGTAATCTTCCCATGTGGTGACCCGGGTGGGTTTGGGGTCTCCGCCCTTGCGGTAGATCCATTGCGTCATCCGGCCGGCGCCGTCGATGAAAAGCTCGTAGACATCCCCGGGGGTGTATCCTTCGTTGGCCGGGTATTTCACCACCATCCGCTTGGCCTGGCCGGTTCCGATGGGCAGGCTCATCGGGGCTTCGTCCACGGTGACCGTGGCCGACTGGTCCCAGTACAGGCGCAATGGAAAGAGCAACCAGTAATTGTCGTTGACGAACTGGGGATCGACCTTCTTGACCTGCTCGCCGGCCGGGCCGGCCAGCACGGAACGCTCGTAGGTCAAGGTCCCGCCTTGATCGGCCGTACCCCTGAACGTCACGCGGTCTTTCTTGGGTTCCCACGACCAGGAACGGCTGACGACCCTGTCGGGGAGATTGACATTGAAGGTGTACCGCAGTTCCTCCACCTGGTCGAAATTTTTCAAACCGTACGCATCGGCAAGCTGGGCGCGGGGGGACTCGGAGCGCTGCCACCCGGCGCAGCCCCAGTTGGACACGAGCAAGAGTAAGCCGATGATGAGCAAGCTGAACTTTAAAAATCCGGATTTCATTTTAAACCTCCTTTTTGAATGGCGGGCGACTTGTCATATTGGAATTCCCGCAGATGTGGGAACCAACATAACAATCAAATCCGGCGGGGAAAGGCTGGCGTCAAAATTAGACCGCTTCCGCGGCAGCATCCGGCGCGGCCGAAACGCAGGCCCTACCTGCCGGATTTGCGGGCGTGCACAATCTGGTTTTTGATCTCGCTCAGGATGAAGCTGCTCTTCAGGCTGCGGGCGACGTCACCCTCGCTGGGAGCCTCGCCGAGCGTGGCCTTGGCGTGCTTGCGGATGCCGACGATGCCCTCGGCGAGCGGGCGGATGAAATAACCGGCCCGGGCCAGGGAATTCTTCGGCGGTCCGGACATCAGGTTGATTCGCACGCACAGTCGGCTCAGGCTGGAATCTTCATCGGATCTTTCATCCCCCGCCGGCTTTTTCCGGAGATAGTTGATCTGGTTGGTGACCTCATCGAGCGTGAAATAGGATTTCAGGACGGCCGCGATTTCTTCCTGGCTCGGCTCGGTTCCGGTCGCCTGCCTGACATAGGCCATTATCAGCAGGATGGCCTCCTTCAGGCTTGCCCCGAGCTTTATCAGCGGCGGGGGCGGAGTCTTTGGGCCCGGAGCCCCCTGGGTCTCCCTGCGGCCTTTCGTGTCCAACGATTTCATGGTGGGGTTCGTCATCGCGTCTTGAACGCTTCGTGGTTACCGGTCGGCCTGTATCTTACCACTAAAGCGTATAAAAACCGGCGAGGACTGTCAAGCAAGCCAGGTGGCATTCAGTTTGGGTGCCGGCGTTCGAAGGCGGCACGGCCGCAGAAAGAAGCGTCTGAGGTCCGGCAACAGGTCACCGCCCTTCAGCAGACGATTCACCGCAGCGCCCGTTTGCCGGGCGCTGCGGAAGTGCTGCCGGCTTTTTGGGTCCGGAGGGTGTCGAAATGAGGCAAACCGCCGTCAGCTAAAATTCACCCAAGGGACGCTGGAAGGTCCACTCGAAGGGATCCGCGACAAGCCTCTGTGTGGATTCATCGCTGTTGCCGCCCCAAGCGGCAAACGGGTAGCTGACGAGCCAGACCACCGATCCCAAGGCCGTACCGACGATGCCGATCGGCCGCATGACCAGGGCATCCCACATCATCATGCCACCGGTAGGCTCCTGCTCGCATGCGGAATAATAGTCACGGTCCAGGCAACCGGCGGTTTTGCTCTGGGACGCAAAGGCCGGGGCTCCTACGGAGCCGACCAGCAGGGTGGCGATCACCACAACGGCCAACCAGTTCGGTTTGAAATCAGACATCTGATCCTCCTCACGCTCAAGTATGGTATATGGTTGCGTCTGCAACCGATTTCTACATCGCCGATGCGCCAGGTCGTTCCGCGAACCTGTTGCATGTGCCGGCACTTAAACGTATTATACCCCGAAATCGGCAGGAATTTCAAATTTTGTCGTAATGCTATATTAATTCAATAGGTTGTTATTACAAGGCCCAGGCGTGAATAAAGACCACCGCTTCGCCTGCTGCCGGCTTTTAGAGCCTCCGATTTCGCATTCCATGACCGAATTTGTCGCACCCACCATCGAAGTCGCTGTGGCCATGCCCGTTCGCGGGACCTTCACCTATGGCGTGACGGAGCCGCTCGTCTCCGCGGCCGTTCCCGGCGTGCGAGTGCTGGCGCCGTTCGGCCGCCGCCGGGCGACCGGCTACATCCTGGGCCCGGGCGGCGCTCCCGGCCAGAAGGACATCAAGCCCATCCTGGACGTATTGGATGAAAGCCCGGTCTTTCCTGCATCCATGATCCCCTTATTTCGCTGGACGGCCGATTACTACAAACACCCTCTCGGCGAGGTCATTCAGGCCGCCCTGCCGGGCGGCATGACCCTCTTCGAGTGCGCGGCGTTCAGTATCACGGAAAAAGGGCTCCACCAGTTGAAGGGCGGCGGGTTGGCCGAGCTCGAGAGCCGGGTCCTGGACCGGCTCGCCCACGCCCGGCTTCGTGCGCCAGAACTTCGGAAGCAGGTGGGGCAGGAGGTGCCCGGGACGCTGCTCGCCGCTCTCGAGCGCCGGGGGCTTCTGGTGCGGCAGGTGATGCTGCGGGGCGGGGCGGCCAAGCCCCTGCAGGAACGCTGGGTGCGGGCGAGGGGCGCGGCGCCCGCGGACGGGCTGTCCCCGAAGAAACGCGCCATCCTCGAGACGCTCGTCTCCGCCGGGGAACTGCCGGTGAGTGAGCTCACCGCCCGCGTCCCGCGCGCGGCGGCGCACCTGCGGGCACTCGAGCAGGGGGGGCGCCTGGAGATCTTCAGCCGCAGGCTCTACCGGGATCCTTTCGGTGAACCGATCCCTCCGGACGGCGCCCCCCTCCTCACCATGGCGCAGGACGCAGCGGTGAGAAATGTCTGCTCGGCGCTGGGGAAGGGATTTCGCACCTTTCTCCTGAAAGGCGTCACCAGCAGCGGCAAAACCGAGGTCTACATGCGGGTGGCGGCGGAGGCCGTGGCCACCGGTCATTCCGCGCTCGTTCTGGTGCCCGAGATTGCCCTCATCAGCCAGACCGAGCGGCGGTTCCGCGCCCGCTTCGGGGAGCAGATCGCCGTGCTGCACAGCGGGCTCTCCGAGGGCGAACGGTTCGATCAGTGGACCCGGATCCTGCGGGGGGAGGCCCGGATTGCGATCGGCGTCCGATCGGCCGTGTTCGCTCCCTTCTCCGATCTCGGGGTCATCATCGTCGACGAGGAGCATGATGCCTCCTACAAGCAGGAGGGGGGACTGCACTACAGCGCGCGCGATCTCGCGGTGGTCAGAGCGCAGCAGCTCAAGGCCGTGGCCCTGCTGGGCTCGGCCACGCCCTCGCTCCAGTCCTACTATAATGTGCGGACCGGTAAATACACAGAGCTGGCCCTGCCGCAGCGCATCGAGGAACGACCCCTGCCGGATATCCGGGTGGTGGACCTGAGGCAACGCCGGGACCTGCGCGGTCCGGGGCGCTTCATCAGCGACGAGTTGAAACACGCCATGGCCGAAACCCTGTCGCGCGGCGAGCAGGCGCTGCTGTTCTTGAACCGGCGGGGCTTTGCCAGCTTCCCGGTGTGCGCCGCCTGCGGCAGTTCCCTGCGGTGCCGGCACTGCGACATCTCCCTCACGCTGCACCAGGCGGCCAATGCCTACCGCTGCCATTATTGCGGATACAGCCGGCCGGCCACGGCCGGCTGCGACGCGTGCGGTTCCAGCAAGATCAAGCGGCTGGGCATGGGCACCGAAAAGGTGGAAGCGGCCGTACAGGCCCTTTTCCCGCAGGCGCGCATCGCGCGCATGGACCACGATACCACCCGCCGAAAGGGCAGTATTCTCAGCCTGTTGAAGGGCCTGCGCGAGAGAACCACCGATGTGCTGGTCGGCACCCAGATGGTGGCCAAGGGGCATGATTTTCCGGCCATTACCCTGGTGGGCATCATCTGCGCCGACCTGTCTCTCAGCTTCCCGGATTTCCGAGCCGGCGAACGGACGTTTCAGCTGCTGGCTCAAGTGGCCGGCCGCGCCGGACGCGGTGAACGACCGGGCCAGGTCATTCTTCAGACTTATAATCCGGAGAATTTCAACATCCGGGCCGCCCGCGATCAGGACTTCGAGGCCTTCTACGAAAAGGAAATCGGTTTCCGCAAAGCCTTGGGTTACCCGCCGCTGGCGCGCATGATTCAGCTGCGGATCTCCGGCCGGGATCCACAGCGCACGCGGCAGTCGGCCGAGCGGCTGGGGGGATGCTGCCGTTCGCTCAAGGCGGCGGATCCGGAGAACTTCGCCGCGCTGGACATCCTGGGACCGGCCGAAGCCGCGCTGGCCCGCATTGCCGGTCACTTTCGCTGGCAGGTTCTGCTGAAATCCCTGAACGGCGGGGCGCTGCACCGGTTCATGGACCGGCTGATCGCCGAACATTCCCAGGCGTTTGCCGCCCGTTCCGAAAGGGTCGTGATCGATGTGGACCCGTTCTTCATGATGTAATTTTTATGCAAACCCCTCTGGAAGGGGTTTGCATAAAAATGGTCTGGGCCGTGCGCCCTCAGGCCTTGCTTCCGGCACGGAAAATCGGTTTTTTGGCCGAGCGGTGCCTTGACTTTGTGCAGACCTCCACCTAAAATTCAGAGTTCAAGCGTCTACGCTGCTAAGGAGAGCGCGGAATGTATTCGAAACGAATTGCGATTTTCGGGCTGCTGGCGGCGGCGGTCATGGGGTGGGGCGTGTCCTCGCCGGCCGCGGCCCAGACCCTGGCGGGCGCCGGCGATGCCCCGGCCTTGTTTTTCCCGGAGAAAGCCTTCGAATTCGCGCCGGTGATCGACGGCGTCAACGTCGTGCACGATTTCGTGGTTTTCAACAAGGGCACGCTGCCGTTGCGGATCGATAACGTGCGGACCGGCTGAGGGTGCGCGGCCGTCTCCTTCCCGAGACAGATCCCCGCCGGCGGCGAGGGAAAAATCAGCATCAAGGTCGACACATCGGGCTACGGCGGAAGAAAGCTGGAGAAGTCCGTTGAGGTCCTGACCAACGACCCGAAGGAGCCCGTGGTGCAGCTGTCGATCGTCGGCACGGTGGACCGCTTTGCAGCGATCAACCCGCGCATGTTGAACCTGCGCGGGGCGGCCGGCGAAAAACTGCAGGGCACCGTCAGCATTGTGCCTGAGGACAAGTATCCCTTCAAGGTGCTCAGCGCCAGTGCCCGTGAGGGGAAGCTCAAGGCGGGCCTGAGCGAAAGCAAGGAGGGCGGCCGGACGGCGTATTCCCTTGTCGTGGAAAACCTGAAGACCGAAGCCGGCTCCTTCAACGACACGGTGGTTTTGAAAACCGACAGCCCCCTCCAGCCGGAGATCGACGTGCGGGTCTTCGTCTACCTGCGGGCCGCGCCGCCGGCGGAAAAGAAAGCCCAGTGACATGAAAGACGTTCGCGTGGTGGCATTCGACTGCGACGGCGTGCTGTTCGACACGCTCGAGGCCAACCGGCACTACTACAACCACATTCTGCAGCATTTCGGACGGCCGCCCATGAACCCCGAGCAACTGCGCTTCGTTCACGCCCACACCGTGCAGCAGGCTCTGGAGCATCTGCTCGGAGACGACGCGCAGCGGCAGGCGGCGCACGTCTTCCGCAAGACGATCGACTACGGCGGGTTCCTCAAGCACCTGACCATCGAGCCGCACCTGGTCGCGCTGCTGGACTGGATGCGCGGGAAATTCAAAACCGCCATCGCCACCAACCGCACCGACACGATGAACCGCCTGCTGCGCGAGTTCGGCCTCGCGGACCGGTTCGACCTCGTGGTGACCTCCCTCGACGTGGAGCGGCCGAAGCCCTTCCCGGACCCGCTGTTCAAGATCCTCGCGCAATTCAAGGCCGCACCGCGCCAGTCGGTGTTCGTCGGGGATTCGGACGTGGACGAAACCACGGCTCGGGCCGCCGGGGTTCCCTTCGTCGCCTACCGCAACCCGTCGCTGCAGGCCGATCATCACATCGACAGCTTGAAAGATCTCAGGCCGCTTTTGGAGCGTTGACTTGCACCCGAAAAATCCCGCAGACCCCTTCGACAAGGGGGTAACGGAGGATTGTGTTGCACCACAAGGAGTGAGACGATGGAATCTGACGTAAACGAGATAGGGCCGGGCGCCGCTTCAGATGCTTCCGAATGGAATCAACGCAGGCTCTGCAGCGACGAGAACTGTATCGGCGTGATCGGCCCGGACGGCTGCTGCAAGGAGTGCGGCAAACCCTATGCCGGGGGCCCGGCGAGCGTCGATCCCCCCCGATCCGAGCCGGCGCCTTCAATCCTAGCTGCCGATGCGCTTTCCGTGGCGGAGGAACCGGCCGGTGCCCAGGACGGATGGGAGAACCGCAGGCTGTGCAGCGACGAGAACTGCATCGGCGTGATCGGGCCGGAGGGCCGCTGCAAGGAGTGCGGCAGACCGTTTGCCGGCTGATGCGGCGGGCCTGCCTTTCGCTTTCCCTAACCCGTTCTACCGACCCGGCCGTTGACTCTTATTGGCTGTCGCGGCCGGCCTGACGAAGGGGCAGAGCGATGGTGAAAACAGCCCCGCCGTCGGGTGCGTTTTCAGCCGTGATCCTGCCGTGGTGCTCCTCGACGATGCCGTGGCAAATGGCCAGTCCGACCCCCATCCCCATGGGTTTCTTGCTTGTGAAAAACGGGTCGAAGATGCGGTTGAGGTCGCTGGGCGGGATACCCGGTCCGCTGTCCTTCAGCTCGATTACGAACTGTTCGTCGCGGTTGAAGGTCTGGATGGTGATACTGCCTCCTCCGCTTTGCGAATGGTGGGCTCGCTCGAAATAGCCGGGCATGCCGGTGATGGCCTCCACCGAATTATTGATCAGGTTCATCAGGACCTGTCCCATCTGCTGGGGGGATGCAATAAAGGTCGAGTTCTCCGCCCCCGGGTGCAGGTGCGCGGCAATCATGTTTTTCTTGAGCAGGCTTTTGACCAGCGCCACGGTGTTCTCGACGACCTGGTTCACATCGGTCAGCTGCATTTTCTCCTTGCCGGGGCGGTTCAAGTCAATCAGGTTTCTGACCGTGTCGCGGATGCTGTTGAAGGCGCTCTTGATCAGCTCCAGCTTGCGTTGCAGATATTCATCGCCGCTGTAAGTCGAGCGCAGGACATTCAGCAGGGCCGTGATACCCTGTAAGGGCGAATTGATTTCATGGGCGATGGAGGCGGCCAGCTGCCCGGTGGCGGCCAGCCGTTCGGAGCGAACCAGTTGATTCTGCATCTGCTTGGTTTGGGTGACGTCCCGCGCCACGCACAGGAAACAGGGCTCGCCCAGATACAGCACGGGCCGGCAGCTGATTTCAAACGGGACCGCGCTGCCCGCTTTGGTCTTAAGGTGGAGTTCGAAGCGGGACTCCTTCTGCCCTATGACTTGCTGCAGCATTTTACGGGCGAGGACGGCCTGCTCGTCTACCGCCAACTGGCTGATGGGCATGGAGACCAGCTCAGGGGCGGCAAAACCGATGCTTTCCTGGACCCGGTCGTTGCATTCCATGATGATGCCCTTCTGATTTAAGATGAAGACGCTGTCGCCTACATTTTCAAAAAGCTCCTTGTAGCGCATGAGCTCTTCAGCCCGCTTGAATTCGGTCGTGTTGGTCGAAATGATGGTGGCGGCGATGACGCGGCGGTCGAGGCGCAGGGGGCCGACCCGGAAGGTGTACCAGGCGGGCTTGCGCTTGTCCTCCATGAGCACCTCGAACATGTCGGTCTGGCCTGTCCGAAAAACGGTTTTGACGATTTCCTCCGCTGTGGCCCGGTAGCCATTGGGCAGCAGGTCGTAGAGCGACCGGCCGGTGACCGTCCCCGCCGGCATCTCGGCCAGGGGGTGGTTGATGAAGCGAATCACCCCGGAGTGGTCGACGGTCATGATGGTGTCCGGCGCGGTTTCCACCAGCGACCGCCACAGCTCCTCGGACTCGTTCAGCTTCTGGGTGGCCTCTTTCAGCCGATTGATGATGGACTGCGCATGGGACCCCAGGATGACGAGCAGGCACAAAACCACGATGCGGATGTAAATATCGTAAAGATCCGGTCCGATCAGCTGGGCGATCAGGTTGAACTTGTTTGAAAAGAAAATGTTCAAGATCGAGTCCAGCACCCAGTAGACCGTCGAGATCAGGACAACGGCCAGCACCATGGAGTCCGGCGTCTTGCCGAGTGGAAGGCTTTGAACTTTCATCTCAGGGCTCTCTTGTTTGGCAGTAAAATTTATGAGCTGAGCTTTGTAATATAGGATTATTATCACAAGTGGAAGCGATTGATAAAGCAAAATCAAGAGCGCCGGGGATACGGCCGCAGCTCACCACGGAAGAGATCGTCTCCCCGCCAAACGCGGTACGGTTCGGACACGCGCGGCTGATCAGGCAAGTCCTAATTTTGTTGTAGCTATTATTACAAAATTTTTTCATGACAGAGAGAATTCCATCTCAAGATTGTAATTAGCTATACAATTTTTATGTCCACGCGAGCCATTCTTTTCCTGAAACAACGGCGGATACCCTTCGAAGTGGTGCATTACGAGCACCTCGAAACGGGCGCTGAATTCGCGGCCCGGGCCACTGGGTTCCCGCTCGAGCGCACCGTCAAAACGCTGGTGGTCGGCATCGGGGCCCATCGTCATGCGCTGGTCCTTCTATCCGGCGAGCGTCAGCTCGACATGCGGCAGCTGGCCCAGGCGCTCTCGGTCAAGCGGGCCGAGATGGCCGATGCCGCAACGGCGGAGCGGCTGACCGGCTACCATGTCGGCGGCATCAGCCCCTTTGGCACCCGGCAGCCGTTGCCCGTGGTGATGGATGCATCCATCATGAACACGGAAGAGGTCCTGATCAACGCCGGCCAAAGGGGGGTCATGCTCAAGATGAAGCCGATAGATATTCACGCGGCGCTCAACTGTATCGCGGCCCATGTTTCGCAGAGCCGCTGACGATGAAACCATCGGCAGGCAGCTCAATGAGATGGCTTCCCCCTTCTGCAGCGGATCAGCGCCGCCGGCCTGCCAACCTCAGAACCTACCGGTCGGCCCTGGCGCAATAATCTCCTCAGAGGTTTTGTGGCCCCGTCTCGAGTCATTTGACAGTTTTCCGCTGCGATACCATCTTACAAGCGGTTACCACCCAGGGAGGAATCTCAAATGAAACGACTCGTGATCATCGCCGTGATGATTTTCGCAGGCTCGCTCATCGTGGGAGCTTATGCGGCCACTCAACCAGCAACCGGAAAAACAGAGGATATGAAAACTCAATCGGACCATCTGAAAAAAGCCACGTTCGCCGGCGGCTGCTTCTGGTGCAGCGAGGCGGATTTTGAAAAAGCGGGAGGTGTGGTCGAGGTCATTTCCGGCTACACCGGCGGTAAAAGCGAAAACCCCACCTACGAAGAGGTCAGCGCCGGCCGCAGCGGGCACATAGAGGCCGTGCAGGTTCTCTACGACCCCGCTAAAATTTCATACCAGCTGCTCCTTGAAGTTTTCTGGCGGCACGTGGACCCGACGGACCCCGGCGGCCAGTTCGCCGACCGCGGGCCTCAGTACCGGACCGCGATCTTCTACCACGACGAAGATCAACGACGCCTGGCTGAGGAATCCAAGCAGCAGCTCAACGCCTCCGGCCGCTTCAAAAAACCGGTCGCGACCGAAATAGTGCCGTTGGGCAAATTCTATCCCGCCGAGGACTATCACCAGGACTATTATAAGAAGAACTCGCTGCGCTACAGCATGTACCGGCAAGGGTCCGGTCGCGACCAGTTCATTCAGCAGGCCTGGGGCAAAGCGGACGCCAAAACCCCTGGACCCTCGGCCGGCTACACCAAGCCGAGCGAGGCCGAGCTGCGGAAGCGGCTGACGCCGTTTCAATACCACGTGAGCCAGGAGGAGGGGACCGAGCCGCCGTTTGAAAACGAGTTTTGGAACCACAAGGGCGAGGGGATCTACGTGGACATCGTGTCCGGGGAGCCGCTCTTCAGTTCGACGGACAAGTTCGACTCCGGCACCGGCTGGCCGAGCTTCACGCGGCCGTTGGACCCCAGCTTCATCGTGGAGAAGGCGGACCGATCCCTATTCATGGTGCGGACCGAGGTGCGCAGCCGGTTCGGCGACTCCCACCTGGGGCATCTCTTCCCGGACGGGCCGCCGCCGACCGGTTTGAGGTACTGCATCAATTCGGCGTCGCTGCGGTTCATTCCAAAAACGGACATGGAAAAGCTGGGCTACGGGGAATACCTGGAACTGTTTGCGAAAAAGAAATGAAGCATGAGGACCCAGCGGTTGATTCACTGATTGACTGTACCTGATCAAAATCGTAATGTAGGAGCGGCTTTCAGCCGCGATGGTGATCGATTCGAAGACCGAAGGCCCGCGGTTGGACAACGCTCCCGACGCCTGACCCGGCGACGGCCGCTTTCATAAGGCTGGCATCCGGTCTGTGGCGGCGGGCGCGCCGTGCTGAACCACCCAAGCAAAGGCGTCCCCGCGTGCTGGCTGTTTTGTCACACATCGCTCCTTTCGTACCGTGGCTGAGGAAATACCGCGGGAACCACCTGCGGGCGGACTTGGCGGCGGGCCTGACCGTGGCGGTGGTGGCGGTGCCCCAGTCCATGGCCTATGCGCTGATCGCCGGCCTGCCCGTGCAATACGGGCTATACGCCTCGATTGTACCCACGATCGCCGCCTGTCTCTGGGGGAGCTCCGCGCACCTCATCACCGGTCCGACCACGGCCGTGTCCCTGGTGGTGTTCACGTCTCTTGCGGGGCTGGCACCGGCGGGGACCCCGCAGTATGTCGAGCTGGCCTTTCTGCTCGCGCTGATCGTGGGCGCGATCCAGATCGGAATGGGGCTGGCACGGCTGGGGGTTTTTCTCAACTTCGTCTCGCATTCCGTCATTTTAGGGTTCAGCGCGGGCGCAGCGGTTCTCATCGGTTTCAAGCAGGTCCCCAATTTCCTGGGCCTGGCCTCCGGCGGGGGCGGCTCCTTTCTGACGTCTCTGCTGGACACACTGACCCGCCTCGGCGACACCCACCTCATGACGTTTGCCCTGGGGCTGCTTACCGTCGCCATCATCGTGGCGCTGAAAAGATACCGGCCGGCCTGGCCCGGGACCCTCATCGCCATGCTGGTCTCGGGGGCCCTGGTGGGGGTCTTCGACTTGGCCGCCCGCGGCGTTGCCGTGGTGGGGGCGGTGCCCCGCAGCCTTCCCCCCTTTCATTTCCCGGCGGCATCGTTGAGCGAAAATTTCGGGCGGCTGGCCCCGGGTGCGCTGGCCGTTGCCGTGCTGGGGTTGGTCGAGGCCGTGTCCATTGCCAAGTCCATTGCCAGTCAGACCCGTCAACGGCTCGACGTCGACCAGGAGTTCCTGGGGCAGGGTCTTGCCAATATGGCCGCCGCTTTTTTCAGCGGATACCCCGGCAGCGGGTCCTTCACCCGGTCGGCGGTCAATTTCCGCTCGGGCGGCAGGACCCCGGTCAGCGGCATCGTGTCGGGCCTGGCCGTCGCGGCGGCGGTTCTGCTCGCGGCGCCCCTGGCCGCGAGCCTTCCGGTGGCGGCCCTGGCCGGCGTGCTGCTGGTGGTCGCCGTCGAGATGATCCGGATCGAGGATATCCGACGCACCATTCG
>Ga0209450_10000821_pt1 | contig 15573 bp, 14 predicted proteins | sample FrelakmetLWP11LW_FD_187149 | JGI IMG/M metagenome (GOLD analysis project Ga0209450, IMG submission 187149) | Freshwater lake sediment microbial communities from the University of Notre Dame, USA, for methane emissions studies - LWP11 LW (SPAdes)... | ecosystem: Environmental > Aquatic >...
TCCTGGTACGGTCCTTTATCTGGTTCAGTCTTCGCTGTTCCTCTTCAATCCTGCGTTTTTCGGCATTTTCCTGTTCTATCCTGGCTCTCTCAGCCCTGGCCTCCTCGAGCCTTTTCCTTTCGGCCTCACGTGCCTCGGTTTCACGCTTCACCTGTTCCGGGTCAGGCTCCTTCTTCTTAACCTCAACTGCCTCCTCAAAGTCCTGTGTCAGAATAGCATCATCCTCACCAACTTCTCCTGTCGAAGCTGGAGGAGGAATATACTGAGCCTCCTGAGCTGGTTCATAGAGCCCGCTGCCGGTTTCATCATATCCGAAATTCACCAGCAGCCCTTCCTCAACCTCAACCGGCATTGAAGGCTTTATCTTAAACGATACCGAAAAGAGGAAAATGGCAAGCAATAAGTGAACAACTATACTTACCGCAATGCCTTGCTTCTTTTCGCTTGTGAAAGAAACTTCCTCGTTATTTTGGTGTTGTGGCAAGGATGAGTTTATATTGATTCTTTGCTGCTATATTCATTACGTTGACAACATATTCGATCGGGACACTTCTGTCAGCATGGACGGAAATATATATCTCCGGATTTGCCCCAACCCTGGCCTGGAGAGCAGCCTCAAGGTTCTCAAGTGCAATTAACTGGTCTTCTATGTAATAGTTATGATCAGGAGTGATTGAGACAGTGGTCATCGGGCGTGCATTAGACTGGGTAGTCCCTTTAGGTAATAACAGCTTAAGAGCTGTGGGATGCACCAGCGTTGAAGTGAGCATAAAAAAGAGAAGAAGTAAAAAGACAATATCCGACATCCCGGCCGAACTGAAGCTTATACCTACCTTATTTCTACTTGTAATGGCCATGAGGTGTTATTTTACCGGTTCGTTGAGAATATCCATGAATTCTTCAGTAGTAGCCTGCAGTCTGAATACTACATGTTCAACCCTTACTACGAGAGCATTATATGCAAAGTAACTGAGGATGCTGACTATCAGACCCCACACTGTTGTAAGAAGGGCAACATAAATACCGCCGCTCAGTGTGCTTATATCAAGACTATTACCTGCCTGTGACATCTCATAGAATGCCTGTACCATACCGATGACAGTTCCAAAGAAACCAAGGAGCGGAGCAGCACCGGCTATTGTCGCCAGCGTCGGGAAGGTTTTTTCAAGCTTATAAATCTCCATCTTCCCGACGTTTTCGATGGCTGCTGTAACATCAGTCAACGGTCTTCCCAGACGGCTGATACCTTTTTCAATCATCCGGGCATGAGGCGTGTTGGAAGAACGGCAGAGCTGCTTGGCAGCATCAACTTTCCCTTCATACATATAATCTTTGATGCGGTTCATGAAGGTATTGTCATTCTTCGTAGCTTTTCGGATAACAAGATACCTTTCAATAAAAATATATATGGCTGCCAGCGAAAGAATGGAAATAATGTGCATGACCCAGCCTCCTGCGAGATAAAGATCAGCAAGTGACATGGTAGCTTCCTCGACGGCGGGAGCGGCTGCGGTACCCTGTAATAAGATGTTTGATAGTATCATTTTAATGTGTTTAATTGTTAACTGTTTGACTTACTTTTTTATATCATCGCGCGAATATATGAAAAAAACGGCCAAACGATCCCTGAATTATGTGAACGGTGGAAAAAATGGGCCTCTTGTTGAAAGATTACTGATCCTTAGGCTCTCCTTCAGCCGGAGCCACTTTTTTCTTCCTGTTGTCAGGGAGGATGAAGAGGTCTTCGAACTTGTCGAAATCACGCCTTAGGAAGATGCCAAACCCCTGCGTGTACGGGGCAGTCTCATAAAAGATGTCATTGTTGGCCCTGTTGAACAACTTGAAACGCAGTCTCTCTGTGATCTTATATTCGATGTTAAAGTCGCCGCTGATAGTGCTGGCATTGGCATTAGACTCTTTACCGCTCACATCAAAGTTGCCGTTGACGATGACCTTATCATTGAGCAACTGTGTTGACAGGGCCACCTCAACCTCCTGGGGTGTAATATCATTGCCTGGCCGGTAATTCAAACCAATATCGAAGTCATTGCTTATCTGTGACAGCCAGTTACTTACCTGGTTGGTGAGCATTTCGGTGGTAGTTACCCCCAATGCCGCGGCACCCTGGGTCGATGACTGTGTTGAAGCACTGTAGAGAGCCGGGTCAGGATAGAAACTGTTCATTACCAGCAGGTAAAGAAACTGCCGGCTGAGCTCTTCCTCGGTGTTGATGGCCATGTTAAGATATTGCCTGACATCGTCATTGGCCGTAGGAAGATCAATATTGAATCCGATTACCGGATTCATAAGTTTCTCAGTCAGGATCAGCTGACATTCGACCGGAATCCTTTCTCTGAATTCTTCCTCGGGGTAGATGTCATACAATGAGGCTTTCAGCCGGTAAACAGCCCTAATATTCAGATCGGCATCCTCAATTCCCCCGTTCCATGTAATTGTGCCACCCTCCTCAATTGAGAACCGCTTGTTGAGTATGTTGCCCAGGGTGAACAGATAGTCACCGTCTTCAATGACATAATTACCTGCCATCTTAACATCCCCCTTCCTGTCCATGGTTATATTGAGCTTTCCCTCTCCGGTGCCCCGGATTACATCCCCTGCCTTGGGGTCTATCAGTATCTGCACCTCTGCCTCAGGGGTAACCTCCAGGTCAAAATAGAGCTCAATGTTGCTCTCCTCCGGCTCCTTTATGAAAATGTTCTCTCTTGCTTCGGAATTCTCCTCCTCCTTCTTTGGGTCGATCATTATGATGTAAGGGTATTCGCTTACGACCTCGCTTGAGCTCAGTGGAACATAGAATGAAGTATTGTCTTCGGTGCGGCCTGACATAATGATAGAAATCTTGTCAGGGGTCCCTTTTATGCCGGCATAGCCTGTGGCATACGCAGTTCCGTAGAAGGTGTCATTATCTTTTGGCCTGGTGTTCAGTACAAGCATCTTTTCGGCTCTTATGTCGAAGTTGATGCCAAGATTTTTAAATGAATCATATGTCAGGCTGCCGTTTATCGTACCCTGATTCATTTTCTCATCATTAATCCTGATGTTTCGGAAGTCAATACCTTTCCGGGTAAATCTTATGCTGTCCGACAAACTGTACCTTGTCTGAAGAAAATCAACTTTCAGGGAAGCCTCCTCGGCCATCACCGATCCTTCGAGTATGAGCTGCTTCAGCTTTCCGTACAACCTGGCTTTGCCTGAGCCAACGCCCCTGACATCTGAGGCAAAAGAGCTTACCAGAGGATTAATCACGTTGAGAGGCATCCGGAAAGTCTGAGCGGTAATGTCTGCAGTCTGTGATGAAGGATTATAGATACCGCTGATATCAAAATATTTTGAGCCCTGAAAATCGTTTTTAATATTAATGACGGCAACTTTACGCTGTGGGTTCCATTCACTCAATACCGTCACCGTACCATAATGGTTATTGTTGAGGGTAAAATCGCTTATATTGATGTCACTCTCAAACAGGACCTTGTCAAAAGCATCAGATACTGCAATACTGCCTTTCAACCGGCCTCCGAAGGTCATCCCGGGCGATCCGGAGTCCTTTTTCCCGGAGGGCTTCTTCCTGTTGTTCAGGAAATCGAGGTTCAGTCCCTCAAAACTTAACTCCAGCCTGTCTTGTGGTGATGAAGACAAGCGGCCATCAAGCCTGATGAAGTTGTTTTCACTGTTCACCAGCAGGTTACTGAATGTTGTTGCAGCAGAGTCAATAACTATCTGTGCCGGACTGATTTTCCACGGTGAATTGTCAACAATAAGAGATGATGGCAACACGTCTATCGTCATGTACGGTCTCCGCAGTTCGTTGAGGCCGTAGAACCCTGTCGCCCTGATCTCACCGAGTGTCCGGCCTCCGTCATTGTTATTCCATCGCATTCCCAGATCAACCGTATCAGGCCGGCTGGTGGCGTTCAGGCTGAAATTGACAAGTATTGACCTTTCTGGAAGAAAGAGTGTGTCGGCCAGCAGCGAGATACTCATTCTGCCGTTGCTGACAGAACTCATCACCGACATTTTCTTCAACCTGTTGCCGAATGCTTCAACTGCATCGGACCTGAAATCAGCCCTGAATTCGGAACTGGAATCCCTGAAGTAACCGCTCAGGGTGCTGCCGCCGGCGATGCTTACACCTGAGCCGAAAAACTCATTGAGCTTATCGATATTCTTTATCCTGGCGTTGAAGGAGAACCGGTTCGACATCTTTTCGCCGGCCGGCGTTGCTGCAGGCAGTGCAAATTTTGACGGAAAAAGCCCGGCAAGAACTGTCTTTGCCGAGAACCCCAGTGCAGCAAATGTATGTTCACCGCGTATCTCAGCATCTGCAAAATCAGATCTGAGCGACAGTAGTGGCGTACCTTCATCCTTTTCGGAACGGATAAGAAAGTCGTATATTGAGATCTTCCCGTTCGAGTTCTCAAGTGTTGAATTAATAAGCCTGAGATCGCCATCAAGATTATCAATGTTATTGCCTTTGAAGGTTGCGGTTATGAGTGCCGACGCCCGGAAGAGGGTATCCTTCCTGACCAGGTTGAGTCTGTGCAGCTCTGCGTTTGCCAGGTTCATTGTGAAGTCGAACTCCGGCAGTGTCTGTCCCAGGTCAAATCTTCCCAGGATATCCATCCTGATATTCTGGTCCCTGACAGCAATATTTCCATCCCAGACACGGTCAGAGTATTTCCCTTCAACAGCAACGTTGCGGTACAGATAATCATTTATCTCCACGCTGTCAATAACACCGTTAATGTTAGCCGACAGGTGCCTGAACGATTGCATAGACCCGTTAATATTGGCATGCAGCCAAAGGCCTCCGAATAATTCCTTATTTCTTGTAACATAAGCCAGATCAACATCACTGGCGTTGAGGAGGCCATTGAACCTGAAGAGATTATTCCCGTCAGGTCTCAGGGAAAGGTCGGTGGATACACTTCCCCTTTCAGTTGTAAGAGTACCGAATGCCACAAAATCGGTTGTGAATCCTGTGAAACTGCCGGTGAATGAAATAAGCCCCAGATCATGTGCTATGACAGGCAACCTGACTGGCCTGTTTCCAGGCAGAATGATCCTTTCGATGTCATCTGCCCTGGTGCTCAGGCTCGTGAAGTCGATATACAGATAGCTCTCATTGATCGCCGGCAGGCCGGAGACATCAAAGTCAAATTCGAGCCTTGTTGAAGTTGCATATTCAATGGTAATATTACGTCCTTTCATCTCTGCAACAGGACCGCTGACCATTCCTGATATGATGACATCCTGGCTTAAACCTGCAACCGGTTTCACAAAGTATGCGAGATCGTGTATGTTGAGAAGGGATTCTTTCAATATTATATCAAGCCTTACCTTATTCAGAAAATCGGAATATCCTGTACTGTCAGTCTTGATGATCAGGACCCTGTCAGCCAGTATGCTGCTGGAGTCTGTCCTGAGGTCTATATCCCTGAAGAACAATCCCTCATCTCTTACTGACAGTGTCATGTTAAGCTTCTCACCCGTGAATCCTCCGGACTCCCTGAATGATACTTGTTTGATGGTCATACTGACCGAATCTGAGTTGATGGTCAGATCACGCACTTGTCCATCGATGGAGCTGAGCCTCATGTCTCTGACATTGACGCGGCCCGGCTGAACACCGACGGTGTCAAGTGCATTTGAAAGGGAATAAGCTCCGTTAAACATCTCTATCTCCGCGAAGTTGATATTCAGGGACTTTGTAGTATCCCCCTCTCCGTCACTCTTCAGCTTGCTTATATACCAAGAAAGGTTCATAATGCCTGCTGAGTCGGCAGCCATCCTGAAGTCAGGCTCATAAATTTCGACACGCCCGAAAATGAAGGTTCTGTCTGATGGCCTGAACTCCTTTATTCTCAGGGAAACATGGCGCGCATGTAGCAGCGTGTCGCAGTTCAGGTCTTCAATCAGGACGTCGTAGAGTACAATTTTCCGGAAAAAGGTGTATGATACTTTTCCAACGGAGATATTGGTCCCGAGTTTCTGAGAAATGTTATCGGTCAGCCATGATACTGCATATGTCTGAAACTTGGGTGCACGGAAAAGAATGAATGAGAGCGATGCAATGATAAATAACAACGCAATCAGAACAATAAGGTATCTGACAATTTTTTTAATAATTTTGGCCATTCAAATCTGCAATCCTGCTGCAGGCGAAGTTAATAAAAAAACAACGAATTGAAGGTGACCTCAGCCATTACCATACTTGCGATAGAATCATCCTGTGACGACACCTCTGCTGCTGTCATAGAGGACGGCTATGTTCTCTCAAACCTGATTGCCAATCAGGAAGTGCATAAAGCTTTTGGCGGAGTTGTTCCGGAGCTTGCATCAAGGGCTCATCAGGCTAACATTATCCCCGTAGTTGACCAGGCACTCTCCAGGGCAGGAAAGGTTCCGGAAGATATCAGTGCTGTGGCTTTCACCCGCGGACCCGGGCTGCTCGGGTCACTGCTTGTGGGTACTTCATTCGCGAAGGGATTCGCCCTGTCGCGCAACATACCTATTATCGAGGTCAACCATCTGCAGGCACACGTACTGGCACACTTTGCCATGGAGCACGGACGGGATAACCGCATTCCGGACTTCCCTTTTCTCTGTCTGCTTGTTTCCGGCGGCCACACTCAGCTGATACTTATGCATGACCACTGTTCCATGGAGCTCCTTGGCAACACCATAGATGATGCAGCAGGAGAGGCCTTCGACAAATGCGCCAAGGTGATGGGTCTGCCATACCCCGGAGGACCGGTGATAGACAAGCTTGCCGCGGGGGGGAACCCTCATGCCTTTGTCTTTGCGAAACCGAGGATACAGGGAATGAACTTCAGTTTCTCAGGACTGAAGACAAGCTTCCTGTATTTTCTGCGTGACAGATTAAAGGAAGACGATGAATTCATTGAAAAGAATATCAATGACCTTGCTGCGTCATTGCAGCATACTATAGTTGAGATACTTATCGCTAAGCTTGTCAGGGCATCAAAAGAGACAGGCTTTTCCGAGATAGGAATAGCCGGAGGTGTCTCTGCCAACTCGGGGCTGAGAAATGCAGCGGTGAGGGAGGCGGCAAGGAGGAGATGGAACCTGTTCCTTCCTGAGTTCAGATATACAACAGACAATGCGGCAATGATAGGCATTGCAGGTTATTATAAATACCTCAGGTCTGATTTTTCAGACCACAGCGTAACACCAATGGCACGGATGGCTGTTGAGACAAACCAAAGCGGATCATGATGCTTTCAGTACACGGCTCCCGGAAATGAAACATCAAGTAAAAAAAGTTAGTTTTACCAAAATTTCTTTTTAATGGAGGGGAAGAAAATAATACCAACAAGGATGACTCCTGAGGTGTACCTTGGTGCTGAGGGAATTATCAGATTTCGGGGCCGGTCAATTTCCGAGGATTCCAAAGGTTTTTTTGATGAGGTGAACATCTGGATAGACAAATATCTCGAATCGCCTGCCGAAACTACCACGGTTGAATTCAGTCTTGAATATTTTAACTCAGCTTCGGCGAAGCAGATTGTTTTGATTTTGCGGAAGCTATTGCTGCTGACACAAAAGCGTAAGAGACTTACTGTGAACTGGTTCTACGAAGAGGGGGATGAAGACATCCTGGAAAAAGGGGAGTATTATTCCACAGTGCTGGAGCACAGGTTCAATTTCATAAAGATCACCTGATCTCACATTACTCCGGGCTTTTTTATGTCGAATAAAAGGCCTCCTTACCGGGGTAATAATAACGGCGGTGGGCAATCTCCTCGGGATAGATAAAGTATTCAATATCTGCCTCTGCACACTGTTTCCCTTCCCCGTCAAAGAGCCTGCAGAGAAATCTTGCGCTCTTCTCTTCCTTCGCGGTCATTATTGCCTCAATACGTATCTTTCCTTTGCTGATGTATACCGGCTTCAGGTACCTTACTGTCATCGAGGATGTCACTCCTGAGGTGCCTGCCTTTATGTACACGGCCCAGGCGCCGGTTTCATCCATGAGTGTTGCTGCAATACCTCCGTGAAGCACGTTGCCATAGCCCTGGAAATGTATTTGTGGCTCCCATTCCGCATAAAGACCTTGCTCATCTTCCTCGAAAGTAAGCTTCAGGCCGAAAGGGTTTCCTTCGGAACAGCCGAAACAACCGTTCTGGTTATGATCGAAAGGATTTCTTATTTTAACTCGCTGAGACATTTTTCTTACTGTTTTTCTTTGCCTTCTCCTGTGCAATCCAGGCGCTCAGGTAAATAATTGAAATTGAAAGATAGATAATCCCTATCGTAATTGAAACCAGGGCAAGAGTGACGGAAGGCTCATCCTGCTCTGATGTAGCATTTCTGAGCCGGTAGGTATATCCGAAAACGGTCATCATGATTACGGCGACTGCAAGACCAAGACCCAGGAATACTGTGGTACCGTCTATGACTGAGGTGCTTTTAAATAACGGGCTCTTCCTGAATGCAGCATAAGTTGTCCTGGCATAGTACTCCGCTCTCTTTCTCGCTTCAGCCTGCCTGTAGGCGACCCATGCCTGGTAGTTCCTCATGACCTCTTCCTCTGTAATATTACGTCCGTGCGGATGAGAAGTGAGATACTCATATGCTTCTGTGACCCTGATAAACATCTCCTGTGCATCCTCAGACCTGTTACGGTCAGGATGATACTCCAGCGCCTTTCGCCTGTAGGCTTTCCTGATCTCATCCTCAGAGGCTCCCTGCCTGATGCCAAGCAACCTGTAATATTCCCACAGATTCATACACAGAAATTGAATTGCTAAATAAGGCTTTTATTATCCAAAGTCTCAGTCTCATCCTTCCCGGATAAGATCAGAAATCCGGAGCGGAGTCTGGTCAGTGCCTCAAATCCTTTACAGCCTCCGGCTCATGCTTGTGCCTGAATAGAATGGCGAACAGAATCGCCACAACAATCGCGTACCCGGCAAAGGATATCCAGATTCCCGGCCAGTCCTTGATGAGAGTTGCCGGATCTTCAAACCAGTTTTTGATGGCCTGTCCGGCAATTATATTTCCAAGTACGGCGCCTATCCCGTTGGTCATCAGCATAAAAACACCCTGAGCCGAAGCAGTGATCTTTGAGTTGGTGTTTTGTTCCACAAACAAGGCTCCCGAGATATTGAAGAAATCAAATGCCATTCCGTAAACAATGCATGACGTGATAATCAGGATAAAGCCTGTGACGGTATTGTCGGCCACGCCAAAAAGACCGAAACGGAGCACCCATGCTATCATGCTGAAGAGCATCACTTTTTTAATGCCGAAATACCTCAGGAAAAAAGGAATTGAAAGGATAAACAGGGTTTCGGAGATCTGTGATATTGAGAGTATTATAGTGGAAAAGTTATTTATGAGCCCCCCCTTGGGGAAGACGTTGGGATCCTGAAGAAAACTGTCGCCGTAGGCATTGGTAAGCTGTAGGGCTCCGCCCAGCAGCATGCTGAAGATAAAAAACAACACCATTTTCTTCTGACGAAACAGAACAAAGGCTTCCAGCCCCATGTTCTGAACCCAGGTCTTCTTCATGGTTTCATCACTTTCTATTCTTTTCACAACCGGCAGCATGAAGAATGAATAGAGTGCGAGGCAGAATGCGGAAACAGCTGATATGATGAAAGAGACCTTGATGCTGTATCCCAGACCCCATGGTTTAGTGAAGAAGTTTGTCACCCACATCGCCATGATAAAACCTACTGTACCCCACACCCTTATGGGAGGGAAGTACTTTGTGGGTTCTTTGCCTTCGCTTTTAAGCAGTCTGAAACCGACTGAGTTATTAAGACCTATTGTCGGCATATAAAAGCACATTGCAAGGAGAAGAATCCAGAAGAAGGGTATTGGTGCCTCGATCAGAGGCAGAAAGCACATCGTTGCCCCGAACATCAGGTGCAGTATCCCGTAGACATAATTTGCCTTCCATTTATCGGCAAGAATCCCGAACAGTGTGGGCATGATAAGAGATGCGAAGCCCATTGTTGAGAAGACCAGGCCAAACTCAGCTCCGTTCCATTGTTTCTCCACGAACCCGTAATGACCCAGTGTCATCATCCATGCCCCCCACATAAAGAACTGGAGGAAGTTCATTATGATAAGTCTGTTCTTAAGCCCCATATTGCTCTCTTTAATTGTGTCAGCTTTATTTAGTTCCAAATAGCCTGTCTCCGGCATCGCCAAGACCGGGGACAATATATCCTTTTTCGTTCAGATGGCTGTCAAGGGCTGCGAGATATATGTCAACATCGGGGTGATCATTCTCCACACGTGACACCCCCTCGGGTGCACCCACGATGCAGACTAGCCTTATTGTTGAAGCTCCTCTGTTTTTCACGGCAGTTATTGCAGCACTGGCACTGCCTCCTGTTGCAAGCATAGGATCAAGTATCATTACAATTGCTTCGGAGAGTTCAGCCGGAAATTTTGCATAGTATTCCATTGGCTCCAGGGTCTCATGGTCACGGTACAGGCCTATATGGCCAACCTTTGCCGTGGTAATGAGGTTTGTTATTCCTTCAACCATACCGAGCCCTGCCCTCAGTACCGGAACGAGAACGATCTCCCTTGCAAGTTCTGATGAACTGCATGAGGAGAGAGGGGTATCAATGATAACATCCCTCATGGGAAGATCCCTGGATATCTCGTAAGCCATCAGCCCGGCAATCTCATTGACATGTTGCCTGAAATCCTTGGTGCCGGTCTCCTTCCTCCTGATCTGTGAAAGCTTGTGGTTGATCAGGGGGTGATTGATAAGTTTAAGCATCAGGCAGAACGGATTTATGGTCCTCAGGCATCACGGTAAGATATGCTTCCTTCACGGAAACCAAAAATGCAGACGCCATATTACTTTTCATCGCAATAAAAATTAATTGCCGATAAAGATAACAGAGTTCCGGTAAAAGAAAAAAAGGATTTGAAGGAATGAGATACCTTCTTATTTCGGGATCTTAAAGGTCAGGCCTACTCCGATAACTTCCTTGAACTGAGCGCGTTTACCCCAGAGAGGTGCGCTTTCGCCATCTTCCCCGACCTTTATGAGAATATCGTCATCATAGAGGAGGTGGGTAGTAATGGTTGCCGAGAGCCAGTTGTTAACCTTCATTATGGCAAGTATCTCCCAGCTGACGTCTATATTCTGCGGGTTGTTGAGATAGTTGGAAAACAGGTCGAGTTTCGATACCAGGTTGACATTCTTTACAATGTTCTCTTTCTTAAAGACAATATTGGCATATGCACCAAATTCTGCCCTGAAACTCTCGCCTGGCTTAACCCCGAATGCTCCTGCCGAAGAGAGATCCTCATCCATGACTATTGTTGTCTTTGCCGTCAGAGGTGAAAGAAAAGCCGTAAAGACCGGATTTGGTTTGTAGTCCATACCAAGGGAGAACACAAGATAACCCGGAGCAAGAAAGTCAGAGATCTTGTTTGTGACATCAGGGTAGTTGTATCCTGCAGCGAACTGTGATTTGAAGCCCATAAGGGCTGAATAGTACCATGCTTTCCCAGCCTCAAGGCCATATTTGGAGAGAAAATCGATCTTGTCATCGGTTTTGACCCATTCAACCTCATTGCCTTTCTGCTTCATCTTGCCGTAGCCAACAGTAAGGTTATTGTCCCAGGCAGACCTTCCCTTCTTGTAGTTGGCACTGAATGATGCAAGACCGCTTAGAGCAACCGAATTCTGACCGCCTGCTGCCCAGTTGGTGAATGTGCTCTGTGCCACGTTAATTGAGAAAGCTCCGGTTTTGGTCCAGTATTTTACAGTATCAGTATCCTGGCTGAATCCGGTCGTTCCGATTGATCCGATCAGGAAGACAATCAGAATAATGGTGTTTTTTCTGTTCATTTCCTTAGGGTTTACGTTAGATTATGATGAATTTTAATCGTTCCTCTGCTTCTTACTGGTCGAGTGACCCGAATACCCTCTGGAGTATCGGAGTAACCCTGGAAGACACATCTTTTCTTATTTTCAGTTCTTCTCCTTCCATCTTGAGGAAGAGACCGTCGAGAGCCTTCCTGGTGAGAAAATCGTCAAGATCGGTTTTTACCGGTTTGAACCCGGCTAATTTCCCGGCTACGGAGTTGGCTAACAGGTTCCATTTGTCAGTCAGGGCGGTCCAGGATTCCCGGGCAGAGATGCCGGCAACCAGATCTTTTCCCGTTGAGAGACTGATCTTTGGTTTGTAGAGATTATACAGGTCATTGTATGTTGTGGTTCTGAGATACCGGGTTGCTGCATTATCAGATCCCTTCAGGATGCCGAAAGCATCAGAGACGGTCATTTGCGTTACCGAGTTTATAAATATGGGAGCCGCCTCCCTGGCAGCGTCTTCAGCTGACCTGTTAATGCTCAGGACTACATCCTCAATCAGTTTGTCACCCCCGGGGATTTTACTGATATTATCCACTATCACCTTTGCTTCCTCCGGCAGTGGGATCTTAACTGCCAGATCGCCGTAATAGCCGTTTGTCGCCGAGAGACGGCCGGCAGCGTTTGTGGCACCAACTTTCAGTGCCTCCTTCAATCCGTTTATCACATCAGCCTCGGTCAGTGCCTGAGAGGTCTGGACCGTGCCCAGCACCTGGGTCAGTTGCGAACATCCCGAGAGCATGACTGACACCGCCAATAGCATCATTATTATATATTTCATATTTCCGGTTATTAAATCAATAAGCTAACAATTCCAGGAGACTGTTTGTTTTTCCTGTTGTCTCATCAGGGTTCGTAAATCATGGCTGACGCTGCACTGCCTGCAGCGTCATCTTTCTAAGCAATGATTACAGCATAACCTGCCGATGCAGACTCAAGAGCGGTCGCCCTTCCTATTCTGCGGCCTGCCCCGGTAATGATCACAATCTTCATTACGGGGTTTAGTAATATGGCAAACCGGTTGCAGGATTAAGCTCCTTGACCTCGAGGATATCGGTGACAACGAATTTGCTCATTCCTCTCCATGGAAGGGGACGTATATATTCCTTGTAGCGCAGTTCGACAAACTTGCCGCTGGCTCTCTCGAGAACGGTGGCAAGGGAGTCATTGACTAAACTGAACTCAAACTCGTTGCTCTGCATCGCACCGGGGGTGGTTGTCTTGAACCCTGTCTGAATTAGCTTCCCTTCCCAGGTCTTGAAGATGTATCCCTTCCTCACAAGGTAATTCAGATCTCCGGCTTTAACCCCTTCGCCAAATATGAAATAATGCCTCCACCAGAATAGCCCGGCAGCAACTATCAGCAGAACAAGGACAATAACCCTGAAGTACTTTTTCATATGTGCCTGAGTATCTAATTGTCGTCTTTGTCCCTGAATTTCTCCTTGACATCAGCAAAGGTCAGCTTCATCGTGTCCCAGATTGAGTCAGCTCCCAGTTTAACTGCTTCCCAGGCTTCTTCGCTTGACTCTATCAGGTCCTGGAGTTTCGACTTGCCCTCGGTCATCTTTCCCTCCAGTTTATTGATGCTGTCTTCATATTTCAGTTTTGCTTCTGCACTTGCACTCTTTGCCTTTTCTTTAAGCCTGTCTATGTCAGCTCTCCATTCATCTAGCTGGGCTTCAAGTTTTTTCTGGTACTCTTCTCTCTGGGTTTTCATGGTTTCAATGTTTTAATAAAAGTGATTCTGGTCCGGAATTTACAACTATTTTTCTAACCATGCAGATGTATCTGCACAGCCTTTAAAGATAACATTTAGAAAAGTAAACTACAAATCTGATCCTGTGAGGGTTCGCCTGTTGAACCTGTTGCGGTTCATGCCTCATTGAGCTAAGGCTCCCAGAGCCTTACGCGCTGCTTTCTCGCCCTCTTTGATTATTTCCGTGGCTTTGTAGAAATCATATGTGCCGAAGGCTTCCTTCGATACCTGAATCATAATATCCGCGTGATGGTTTGCCAGGGTGAGAGAGGTTATCTGATTAAGCATAATGCCTATGCTGCGGTTGGTAAGATTAAATATGCCGATGTTGTCCGTTTTGTTCTTTGGGATGTCTATGCTCAGTTTTGCCTGAATATTCCTTATTCTCCGCAAATACTTATTGTCCTCAGGGTCGGTTGGCTGATCCGCTTCTGAGTCGTGGGGTATGTTCGAATTAACGGCGACCACTGCCAGGAGATCATGCCCGTTGCGGCTGACCCTGTTTATGGGCACGGGATTTACCACCCCGCCGTCAACATAGTAATCTTCTCCGATACGAAACGGAAGAAACACTGTCGGGATTGAGATGGAAGCCCTGATAGCATCATACAGGCTTCCTTCACGGAATACATTTTCCCGTCCTTTCAGAATATCTGTAGCCACGGCGCAGTAAGGTATCGGGAGCTCCTCAATGCTGCAATCTGGCACAATTTCCTTGATCCTTTCAATTATTTTAATGCCCTTGACAAGCCCTTTATTACTGATAGTCAGATCAGTCAGCCTTAGTACTTCCATTCTGTCTAGGGAGCAGACCCACTCCTCGAATTCCTTCAGTCGTCCGGCGGCAAAAACGCCACCCACCAGTGCTCCCATAGATGTGCCCGCGACGGAGGTGATATTAAATCCCTGCTCCTGCAGGACCTTTATAGCTCCTATGTGGGCAAAGCCTCTTGCCCCGCCGCTCGAGAGAACCAGTGCTATGTCCTTTTTCATATCTGGTTAAACCCGGATAGTTGCATTATGTGATCTGTAGGTACCGGGCAGCGTCACCGAAAATCCTCATGTTGCCCGTGCTGGTACCCGGAGTTATCTCACACCCTCCGGAGACAATTGCGCGTCGGCCTGCTTCTTCATAGAATGATGCCACGCTGTCAAGTATCATTTGTTCCTTTCCGTCCTGTATCACTGACACGGGATCGCTCTTGCCTGAGAACACCTGCCCGGGAGACAGAAGCGCAGCTGCTTCTTTTACCGAATCAACCCTGTGGTCTATGTCGATTATGTCAGTGCCTGTCCTGATCACTCCCTCCAGAATTGCAGATATGTCACCGCATATATGGATCTTTGCGAAAGCACCCCTGGAGTGGATGTGGTCTACCAGGGCTTTTTCCCGTTTATAGCAGAACTCATAGTAAAGCTCAGGAGAAATCAGCGAACAGACTGAGTCTCCAATGCCTATGCAGTGAGCTCCTGCCTCAACCTGTGCTGTGATGAAGCCGATGGCGTTTTCAGTGATGACATCCAGGGCCTGATGAACCTTATCGGGGTATTCATACAGGTCGGTAAGGGCGGAATTAATGTCCCTTATATCGCAGTATTCCGCGAGCGGGCCTTCAACCCATCCGCAAATCAGGAAGCTCTCTTTTGTCCTCAGCCGGTACTCCTCAATTTCCCTTACTCTTTCATTGAGACGGCTGTGCTCTGATACCCGTTTTACAGTGAGCCGGTCGATGTCTCTGATCTCCCTGAGGGCATATTGTTTTACCTGCGGAAGATCATTGTCAGGATAGGAGAGGAGTGTCCCGAATGCTTCAGCCTCGGCATAGGGGTCTGACATGGTGTTTACCCAGTCGGAGTTGAAGTCAGTTGCGCACTTAATATTTGCCATGCATTTATGTGTGGCGCTAAGACAGAAGTCGCG
>Ga0209450_10000822_pt1 | contig 15557 bp, 16 predicted proteins | sample FrelakmetLWP11LW_FD_187149 | JGI IMG/M metagenome (GOLD analysis project Ga0209450, IMG submission 187149) | Freshwater lake sediment microbial communities from the University of Notre Dame, USA, for methane emissions studies - LWP11 LW (SPAdes)... | ecosystem: Environmental > Aquatic >...
GGGGAGCCGTATTCGGCGGACGTCGAGGCCATCGCGACCAAGTGCGCGCCCGGCGTCTTCGCCAGCCAGGGAAACCCGGCGTCGATGGTGTGGATCACGCCCTTCACGTTGACGTCCACCAGCAGTTCCTTCTGCGCGGGCGTGATCGTCTCGTCCGGGCCCATGAACAGGACGCCGGCGTTCGCGAACAGCACGTCGAGGCGCCCGGCGGTGAGCTTCGTGAACTCGCCCAGGGCCGACGCGACGGCGGCGCGGTCGCGGACGTCGGCGGCGTGGATGCTCACCCGGTCGGCGCCGCACTCGCCCTGCAGCGCCACGAGCGCCGCAGCATTCACGTCGCTCGCCCCGACCCGCCAGCCATTGCGTGCGAACAGCCGCGCCGTCTCGGCACCGATGCCGGCCCCGGCGCCGGTGATGAAGATCGCCTTGCCGGCCGTCACGGCGCCCGCACGGGCTCGAGCACTTCGAGCGTCATGTTCACAGCACCCATCACCTCCTGGTGCGGCACGCAGCGCGTGCTGTCCGCGACCACCTTCGCGCCCATCGGCACGAACACCCTGTCGCGGAGCTGTTGCATGAGCTCGCAGTCGCCGTCCTGCAGGTTGTTGCTGGTGAAGCTGCTCCTGAACTCGACCCGCCGCGGCCGCGCCGGGAACTGACCGGCAGTCCCCGGGGACGCCGCCGCCGGCAGCGCGGCGACGATCCGCAGGCCAGGGGCGCTCTCGGGGCCGTTCGCTCGCGGACAGCCGCGCGTGGTCAGCTTGAATCCCGGCCGGACGCCGAGTTGCTCGAGGATCCACCGGACCTTGTCGCGCAGGCCGTCGCACGAGTAATAGGCCGTGAAGCCCATGAAAGTGAACTGCAGGTCGTGCTCCACCCACGCGGCGTTGACCGTCGCCACGTCATCGGCCGATGGCGTACCCTGCTGCGCCGACGCCAGCGCCGGCAGCACGAGGCAAAGAGCTGTGACCCAACCACCCATCCACACGCGCTTCATGGCAGCCACCTCCTGCCCCGCTCGGGGGCTCGCATCTATACTGCCACACGTTCCGAACAGCCGGTTACCACCATGCTCGACCTGCACTTCACGACCGGCGGCCGCTCCTGGCGGGCAGATGTCCGGGCACCGGTGGATCTCGCCATCCCGCTGTATTTCCAGGGTCCGCAGCCGCGCGTTTTCGCTGAGCAGCCGGCCTTCGCCGAACCGTTGCGCGCGGGCCGCTTCACCGGGTCGATTGCCGCCGGGGCGAGCTGCAACTGCAGCGTGCAGACGTTCGCACCTCACTGCCACGGCACGCACACGGAATGCGTCGGCCACGTGACGTTGAACGCAACGGTGCTCGCGGGGTTGACGCCGGTTCCTCCGGCCGTCGCGCTCCTGGTCACGGTACGTCCCGAACCGCGCCGTGCGGCGGCGACAGGCGATCACAGCCCATGCGACCCGGACGAGCCGGTCGTCTCGCGCGACATGCTCGCGAGCGCTGTCGCCCGCTGGATCCGCGATCCCTGGACCGCCCTGGTCGTCCGCACCCTGCCGAACGATCCCGGCAAGCTCGGGCGCCGCTACGACGGACCCTGTCCCGCGCCCTACTTCACGCCCGATGCGATGCACTGGGTCGTCGAGCGGGGCGTGACCTCGCTGGTGGTGGACCTGCCGAGCCTCGACCGTGCGGAGGACGGCGGCCGGCTGGCTGCGCACCGCATCTTCTGGGGATTGCCGGACGGCGCGACCGACGCACGCCAGGCACGGCGCGGCCAGGCGCTGGTGACGGAACTTGCGTACGTGCCGGACCATGCGCCGGACGGCCTGTACCTGCTCGACCTGCACGTGCCGGCCTTCGCGACGGACGCGGCACCGAGCCGGCCGGTGCTCTACCCGCTGGCGGAGGCGGCCCGGTGAGGGTCGACCGCGATCACGCCCGCGCCCGCGATGCTGCGGATCCGCTGCGGCGCTGGCGCAAGCGCTTCGTGCTGCCGCACGACGGTTCCGGGCGCGAACTCGTCTACCTGTGCGGCCACTCCCTGGGCGCGCAGCCGACACTCGCCGCCGAGTTCGTCGAGGAGGTGATGCGTGACTGGCGGTCGCTCGGCGTGGAGGGCTTCTTCGCCGCGGACCGGCCTTGGCTTGCCTATCAAGAGCGTGCGGCGCCGGTGCTGGCCGCACTCGTCGGCGCCGAGCCGCAGGAAGTGGCGCTCATGAACTCGCTCACGATCAACCTGCACCTGCTGCTGGTGAGCTTCTATCGGCCGGCCGGGCCGCGCACCGCCCTGCTCGTCGAGCGCCAGGCTTTCCCGTCCGACCGCTACGCCGCCGCGTCCCAGGTGCTCTTTCACGGCCTCGAGCCGGCGCGCGACCTGATCGAGCTCGAGCCGCGTGCGGGCGAGAGCTCGCTGCGCACCGAGGACGTCGTCGCAGCCATCGAGCGCGAGGGGCCCCGCATTGCGACGATCCTGCTGCCCGGCGTGCAATACCTCACCGGCCAGCGACTCGACATCCCGGCGATCACCGCCGCGGGCCGACGCGCCGGCTGCACCGTCGGCTGGGACCTCGCGCATGCCATCGGCAACGTGCCGCTGGCCCTGCACGACGCGGGCGTCGACTTCGCGGTCTGGTGCAACTACAAGTACCTGAACGGCGGGCCCGGTGCGCCCGGCGGCGCGTTCGTACACGCGCGTCATGCGGGACGCGGCGCACTGCCGCGATTTGCGGGATGGTGGGGCAACCGCCCGGCGACCCGCTTCCAGATGCAGCCCGAGTTCGAACCGCAGCCGGGCGCCGACGGCTGGCAGGTCAGCACGCCCTCGATCCTGGCGATGGCGCCGGTGCTGGCCTCGCTGGAGCATTTCGCCGCCGTCGGCATGCCGGCGCTGCGTGCCAAATCGGTGGCACTGACCGGGTACCTCGAGTCACTCGTCGCCGCGCGGCTCGGCAATCGCGTGACGCTCGTGACGCCGCGTGACGTCGAACAGCGCGGCGCCGCCCTGTCGCTGCGCCTCGAGTGCACGCGTGACGCCGCGCGCGCGGTCTTCGACGGTCTGGTGGCCCGGGGCGTCGTGCCCGACTGGCGCGAGCCGGGCGTGATCCGCGCCGCACCTGTGCCGTTCTACAATGGCTACGACGATGCCTGGCAGTTCGTGGATGCACTGGCTGCGGAACTGGGTGCCGCGTGAGCCGACCGCCCGCCGATCCTTCGCCGTCCGGCCACAGGAAGAGCTTCCGTCTGCCACCGCTGGCGGTCGCGCCGCTCGTCGCCTTGCTCATGTGGCTCGTCGCACGCGGCACGCCAGCGTGGCGCATCGCGTTTCCCGGCATCGAAATCGTGGCGTGGACACTGCTCGCCGCCGCAACGGCGGTGGGCCTGGCCGGTTTGACCGCCTTTCGCCGCGCCAGGACGACCGTGAATCCGCTGCAGCCGGAGCGGGCTTCGGCGCTCGTCTCGGCTGGCATCTACCGCCACACCCGCAATCCCATGTACCTGGCACTCGCCATGGCGTTGCTCGCCTGGGGCCTGTTGCTCCGGCATGCCGTGGCGCCCTGCGGCCTGGCGGTCTTCGTCGCGTGGATGAATCGCTACCAGATCGCGCCCGAGGAGCGCGCACTGGCCGCGCTGTTCGGTGCTGATTTCGAACGCTACCGTCGCGAGGTCCGCAGATGGCTCTGAAGCGCCGCGGTCGCGGCCTCCGCCTCGAGTTCAGACGGTAGCCGGCCTCCTGAGCCGCCGCAGGGTCAGGAAGCTGTAGGCGTGCGCGTGGCGCTCGTCCGCGGGGTGATCTTCACGTGCGACCTCTTCCCACTCGCCGGCATCGAGCCGCGGTAAGAACGTGTCGGCGTCCACCTCAGCGTGCACGCGGGTGAGGTGGATCACGTCCGCGTGCGGCAGCGCCTGCCGGTAGATCTCGGCGCCCCCGATCACGCAGACCTCCGGCGCTCCGGCTGCGGCCTGCAGCGCCGCCTCGACCGATTCGCAGACGTCGCCACCCTCGATGACGAGCCCGGGCTGGCGGGACACGACGATGCTGCGTCGCCCTGGCAGCGGTCGGCCGATCGAGTCCCAGGTCCGGCGGCCCATCACCATGGGCTTGCCCATGGTGAGCGCCTTGAAGCGCTTCAGGTCCTCGGGCAGGCGCCACGGCAGGCCGCCGTCGCGGCCGATGCCGCCGCGCTCGTCGGCCGCGACGATGATCGACAGCAGGGTCACCTGCGGGCGTTCTTGCGCGCCGCGGCGGTCTTCTTCTTCGCCGCCCTGCGCTGCGCCTGCTGCCTGCGCTTCCCGTCGAGCGGCACCGGGTCGAGCATCGTGCCGCGGCAACTGGCAGCGCCGCAACGGCAGGCGTAGTTGGCGAGTTCGTCCGGGTCGTCGGTGCTCTCCCAGGTAAGGCCGTACTCGTAGCCGAGTTCCTCGCCCGGCTCGATGTCGCGCAGCGCCTCGATGAACACGCGCCCGCCCTCGATCACGGTCTCGCAGTTCGGGTCGCAGGAGTGGTTGATGAAGCGCGCCTCGTTGCCATCCACCCCGGCATCGATCACGACCTTGCTGCTGACCACGAACAGGAACGTGTGGCCGTCGTCCTGTCCCTTCTCCTCGTAGCGGGCATCCGCCGCGGCGTGCGAGATGCGCTCGCCGAGATACTCGACGATCCGCGTACCCTTCGGGATCCGGCGCGCAGCATGGACGCCGCTGCCGTGGATGCGCGACCGGCGCACCGTGTACAGGGGCGGCTCCGAGCGCGCGGCGCGGCGCATGTGGGCGTGGTGCGCGGGCCGGGATTTCTGCTTGGCGTGCTTCATACTGCGATCGGAGCCTTGATGGCGGGATGTGACTGGTAGCCGGCGACCTCGAAGTCCTCGAACCGATAGTCGAAGATCGATTCCGGCCGGCGCTGGATCGTGAGCTTGGACAGCGGCAGCGGCTCGCGCGAGAGCTGCAGGCGGGCCTGCTCGAGGTGATTGACGTACAGGTGGCAGTCGCCGCCCGTCCAGATGAACTCGCCCGGCCTGAGGTCGCACTGCTGCGCCATCATGTGCGTGAGCAGCGCGTAGGAGGCGATGTTGAAGGGCACGCCGAGGAAGATGTCGGCGCTGCGCTGGTACAGCTGGCAGGACAGCCGGCCGTCGGCGACGTAGAACTGGAACATCGCGTGGCAGGGCGTGAGCGCCATGCTGTCGAGCTCGCCGACGTTCCACGCGTTGACGAGGATGCGGCGCGAGTGCGGGTCGCGCTTGAGCAGGTCCACTGCGGCGGCGATCTGGTCGTGCGTGCGGCCGTCCGCCCCGCGCCACGAGCGCCACTGCACGCCGTAGACGGGCCCGAGCTCGCCGTCGGCATCGGCCCACTCGTCCCAGATCGTGACGCCGTGGTCGCGCAGGTAGCGGACGTTCGTGTCGCCGCGCAGGAACCAGAGCAGCTCGTGGATGATCGACCTCAGGTGCAGTTTCTTGGTGGTCACCAGCGGGAAACCCGCGTCCAGGTCGAAACGCATCTGCCAGCCGAAGGTGGCCAGCGTGCCGGTGCCGGTGCGGTCGGTCTTGCGCGCGCCCCGCTCGAGCACGTGGCGCATCAGGTCGAGGTACTGTCGCATGGCTCAGGCGTAATTGCCGGAATGCTGGTTGCGGCGGTAGGCGACCGCGAGCATCCAGAGGCCGGCGACGATCATCGGCAACGACAGGAGCTGGCCCATCGTCACCCAGTCGAGGAACAGGTAGCCGCGGTTCGCGTCCGGCACGCGCACGAACTCGACCGCGAAGCGGAACACGCCGTAGCTGGCCAGGAACAGGCCCGAGGGGGCCCAGCGCGGTCGCGGCCGCGCCGTGAACCACCACAGGATCACGAACAGCACCAGGCCCTCCAGCAGTGCTTCGTAGAGCTGCGATGCGTGCAGCGGCACGCCGTCCACCACGACGGCCCACGGCACGTCGGTGGGCTTGCCCCACAGCTCGCCGTTGATGAAGTTGCCGATGCGACCGGCGCCGAAGCCAATCGCCGGCAGCGGCGCGGTGAAGTCGAACACGTCGCCGATCTGCCTGCCGCGGCGGCTGGCGAACAGGCCCAGCGCGACGAGCACGCCGACCAGCCCGCCGTGGAACGACATGCCGCCCTCCCAGATGCGCAGCACGCCGAGCGGGTCGCCGACCAGGCGCTCCGTGCCGTAGAACAGCATCCAGCCGAGCCGGCCGCCCAGGATCACGCCGAGCGCGCAGTAGAAGATCAGGTCGTCCACCTCGGTCGGCGTCCACGTCGAGCGGGGACCGGCCGCGCGCCGGCGCGCCAGCCACCAGGCCGCCAGGAAACCCACGAGGTACATGAGCCCGTACCAGCGCACGCTGAGCGGGCCGAGGGAGATCGCGATCGGATCGGGGTGGGAATAGACGAACATGCGGCGCGTATTCTAGCCGTTCAGTCCTGCACCACGCGGCAGACGAGCGCCTTCAGGTAGCGCGTCTCGGGGATGGCCGGGTGGATCGGGTGGTCCGGCGCGTGGCCGCCCACCTCCACGATCTGCACGAACCGGCCCAGATGGCGCGCCGCCTGCTGGATGGCGTCGATCAGCTCGTCCTGCGCCAGGTGGTGCGAGCACGAGCAGGACACCAGGATGCCGTCGCGAGGCAGCAGCTGCATCGCGAACTGGTTGAGCTTGCGGTAGGCGGCCTGGCCCTTCGGAATGTCGCGGCGGCGCTTGATGAACGCCGGCGGATCGATCACGACCACGTCGAAGCGCTCGCCCGCCTCGCGCAGCGCGGCCAGCACGTCGAACGCGTCGCCACGTCGCGTCTGCACCGCCAGTCCGTTGGCGTCGGCGCTGGCCTGCAGCAGCTCGAGCGCCGGCGCGGAGGAATCCACGCAGACGACCTCGGCCGCGCCGGCGCGGGCGGCAGACAGGCCCCAGGCACCCAGGTAGCTGAACACGTCGAGCACCCGCCCGCCTCTGACGTACTTGAGGAACGCCGCGCGGTTCGCTGCCTGGTCGTAGAACCAGCCGGTCTTCTGCCCGGCGCCGACCGGCACGCGGAAGCGCACGCCGCTCTCCTCCACCTCGACGTGCCCGGGTGCATCGCCGAACGCGGTCTCCACGCAGGACGGCAGGCCCTCGAGCTCACGGGCACCGGAGTCGTTCTTCCACACCAGTGCGCGCGGCGCCACGACCTGCTGCACCGCGGCTGCAATCTCCGCCTTCAGCGCCTCCATGCCCGCCGTGCCGATCTGACCGACGACGACATCGCCGTAGCGATCGAGCACCAGGCCCGGCAGCCCGTCCGACTCGCCGTGGGCCAGGCGGTAGAACGGGCGGGCGTACAGCCGCTCGCGCAGGGCCAGCGCGACCTGCAGCCGGTGCACCAGGAGCGGCTTGCCCGGCGGATAGCGCGCGTCGCGGCCGAGTATGCGCGCGCAGATGAGCGCGTGCGGGTTGACGTAGGCGTAGCCCAGGAAATGCTCGCGGTCGCCGATCACGCGGCACAGCGCACCGGGCTCGAACCCGTCGAGCGGCGTGCGCGCGGTGTCCACCTCGTTGCTGAACACCCAGAGGTGCCCGGCGCTCAGCCGCCGGCCCTCGCGCGGCTTCAGGCGCAATTCGGGCAGGGCGAGCCCGCCGGCCGGCGCCTCGGCTGCATGCGTCATCGTGGGAGCCTCGTTCCGTTATAGTTCCGCATTCTATCCGAGCACCGGCCCCGCCCCCATGCATTCGCACACGCAGCGCGCGCGTCGCAATCGCCTCGCCGCAGAGACGAGCCCGTACCTGCTCCAGCACGCCGACAACCCGGTCGACTGGTATCCCTGGGGCCCCGCGGCCCTCGAGCGGGCGCGTGCCGAGGACAAGCCGATCCTGCTGTCCATCGGGTACTCGGCCTGCCACTGGTGCCACGTCATGGCGCACGAGTCGTTCGAGGACGAGGCCACTGCCGCGCTGATGAACGAGCTGTTCGTCAATGTGAAGGTGGACCGCGAGGAGCGCCCCGACCTGGACCGCATCTACCAGGTGGCGCACCAGATGCTCACGCAGCGCGGCGGCGGCTGGCCGCTCACCATGTTCCTCTCGCCGCGCGACCAGCGACCGTTCTTCGGCGGGACCTACTTCCCGCCTGAGGCGAAGTACGGCATGCCGGCGTTCCGCGACGTCCTGCGGCGCGTGGCCCAGTACTATCGCGAGCACGGCGACGACATACGACGCCAGGGCGACGCGCTGCTCGAGGTGTTCGGGCAGATGCTGCCCCCGCCGGCCGACGGGCCCGCCGCGCTCTCGCCCGCACCGCTCGCCAGCGGCCGCGCCGCGCTGCAACGCGACTTCGATGGCCGCTTCGGCGGCTTCGCGGACGCGCCCAAGTTTCCGCATCCGATGAACCTTGAGTTCCTGCTGCGCGCGTGGCGCGCCACGGCGGACGACGACCAGCCGGACCTGCAGGCGCTGTACATGGCCACGCTCACCCTGACCCGCATGTCCGAGGGCGGGCTGTACGACCAGCTCGGCGGCGGTTTCTGCCGCTACTCGGTGGATGCGTACTGGATGATCCCGCACTTCGAGAAGATGCTGTACGACAACGGCCAGCTGCTTGCAGTGAGCGCCCAGGCGGCGGTCGCCACGGGCGAGCCGCTGTTCCGCCGTGTCGTCGCCGAGACGGCCGACTGGATCCGCCGCGACCTGGAGCACGCCGCGGGAGGCTACTACTCGACGCTCGACGCCGATTCCGAGGGTCGCGAGGGCCGCTTCTACGTCTGGACGCCGGACGAGGCCCGCGGCCTGCTCGACGAGCGCGAGTACCGCGTGCTGGCGCGCCGATTCGGGCTGGACCGGGCGGCGAACTTCGAGGGGCACTGGCACCTGCACGCGTTCGAGCCGCTGGAGAAGGTGGCCGAGGAGGCTGGCCTGACGACAGCGGATGCCGAGGCGGCGCTCGACACGGCGCGCGCCAAGCTGCTTGCGGTGCGCAACCAGAGGGTCTGGCCGGCTCGCGACGAGAAGATCCTCACTGCCTGGAACGGCCTGGCCATTGCCGGCATGGCCGCCGCGGCACGAGTGCTGGACCGCGCCGACCTGGTCGACTCCGCGGCGCGCGCCGTGGATTTCCTGCGCGCGCACTGCTGGTTCGACGGCCGGCTGCTCGCGGTGCACAAGGACGGCCGCTCGCGCTTCCCCGCGTACCTCGACGATCACGCTTTCCTGGCGTGGGGCCTGCTCGAGCTGCTGCAGGCACGCTGGCACGGACCGTGGCTCGACTGGGCGGTCGAACTCGCCGAAGCACTGCTGGCCCATTTCGAGGACCGTGAGGCCGGCGGCTTCTATTTCACGGCCGACGACCACGAGTCGCTGATGCTGAGGCCCAAGACCTTTGGCGACGATGCGACCCCGGCGGGCAACGGCATGGCCGCGCGTGTCCTGCTGCGGCTCGGCTTCCTGCTCGCCGAGCCCCGCTACCTCGACGCCGCGGAGCGCACGCTGCGCGCCGCGTGGTCGCTGCTCGAGCGCTACCCGCACGGGCACACGAGCCTGCTGATGGCGCTCGACGAATACATGGGGCCGCCGACCGTCGTCGTGCTGCGCGGCGCGGCGGAGGACCTCGCCATCTGGCATGCGGAGCTCGACAAGCTCTACGACCCGCGCCGCCTCGTGCTGGCGGTGCCATCCGCGGCGACCGGCTTGCCAGCGGCGCTCTCGGACAAGCGCCCGCAGGGACGCACCGTCGGCTACGTGTGCCGAGGCACCACCTGCTCGGCGCCCGTCGAGACCCTGGGTGACCTGGTACGCGCGCTCAAGGGCCGCGACTGACGCCGCACGTCAGCCCTGCTGGGCGGCCAGCCGGGCACGCAACGCGGCGAGCAGCGATGCGTCGGCGATCGGATCGAATCGCCGTGCGGCAGACCAGTCGTAAGCCCAGGGATGGGCCGTCCGCAGCGCATCGGGCTCGTCGGAGTAGCGCGGGTGCACGTGCCCATGCAGCGCGGGCTCGAGGTTGCCGAACAGCGCGTAGTTGATCCGCACGGCGCCCGTCACTTCGAGCACCGCCTGGCCGAGCCGGGCGAGGTCCGCAAGGAACGCGCCCTGTCCCGCCGCGGTCATCGCATTCAGGTGCGGCACCACCGGATCGGGCAGCAGCAGGCAGTAGCCGGCCAGCACCTGCGGATCGCCCATTACCGCCCAGCCGCTCGACATCCTGGCGATCAGCGTCGGATCGCCGCCCGCACGGCAGGCCGCAACCCGTCGGTGGATGGCCGTCGTCATGGCGCGCCCGCTCCCTCGCGGAAGATGAAGTACACCGCAGCGAGCATGCACAGCGCGGCCCACAGGTAGTCGAGCTTGAGCGGCTGGCGCATGTAGAACACCACGAACGGCACGAACACCGCGAGCGTGATCACTTCCTGAACGATCTTGAGCTGCGGCAGCGTCATCGCCGTGTAGCCGATGCGGTTCGCCGGCACCTGCAGCAGGTACTCGAAGAACGCGATGCCCCAGCTCACGAGCGCGGCGACGTACCAGGGGCTGCCGCTCAGGTTCTTGAGGTGCGCGTACCACGCGAAGGTCATGAAGACGTTGGACAACGCCAGCAGCAGGATGCTCAGGGGGATCGCCTGCACGGCTCACTCCACGGCGAACGGCGCTGGCAGGCGCACGCCGAGCGCGCGCAGCTGCCGGCACGTTCCGACCGGGTCGCGGTGATGGATGGCCCGCCAGCCGCAGGCCTGCGCGCCGGCGACGTTCTGCGGCAGGTCGTCGATGAACACGGTCGCGGCCGGCTCCAACCCGAAGCGTCGCTCCGTCTCCCGGTAGATGGCCGCCGACGGCTTGATCGCGCCGACACGGAACGACGCGATCACGCCGTGGGTGAGGTCGTCGAATCCGTAGCGGGCGTTCAGGTGGCTCCAGTGCAGGTCGCCGATGTTCGACAGCAGGAACACGCGGTAGTCGCCCTTGAGGCCCGCGGCGAGGTCGAACATCTCGTGCGCGCGATCGAACATGTCGAGCCAGCGCGAGCGCAGCTCGGCGGCATCGAGCGGGCGGCGCGCCATCGCGGCGATGCGACCGAGCAGCGCGTCGCCGGTGATCTCGCCGCGCTCGTGTGCGGCGAGATCGACCTGCTCGAGCCACCGCGGCAGGTCGGTCATGTCGATGCCGGCCCCGACCAGGTAGTCGATGAACGGCTGGTAGCGCAGGCGCAGCAGCACGCCGCCGATGTCGAACACTACGTTGCGGATCAAGCGCTCCTCCCGGTCAGTGCGGCATGTTGTCGAGCCGCGCGGACACGAACCCGAGGCCGAATGCCGTCTGCCACGAGGCAGGCGGCTGCTCGTCGGGCACGGCTTGCGAACTCATGGCGCGGGCAGCCGCTCCAGTTCGAGGGGTTCGCCCGGCGCGCGCTTCACGCGCAGCACGAAGTCGAACCGGTCCACGTCCGTGCAGTACTCGAAATCGTCGCGCGGGGCCCAGTCGCAGGCGGGGTCGAAGAACTTGACCGCGGCGGGCGCGTCGCGCAGGCGCTCGCGCACCTCGCCGAGCGGTGCCGGCTGCCCGAGCAGCATCAGGCGCAGACACTCGGCGTAGAGATCGTCTTCGGCACAGCGCTCGCGGGCCTCATGGCCCATGCGCACCAGCGACACGCGGGCCGGCGCCCGGCGGAGGATGTAACGGCACGCGGCCGAGATGTTGACGAACGCACCGGTGAGCACCTCGTCCGCGCCGAGCGCGTTGACCAGGCCCTGCGTGCCGGCGTGGGTGGTGTGCACCAGCACCTTGCCGCGCAGGTCGAACCGGCGGATCTCGGTGGGCGAATTGCCGGCGTCGAAACCTGGCAGCTTGCGGGCGTGCCGCTCGCCGGCCAGCACCGATCCCGGGAAACGCCGCCCGAGGGCCAGCGCGTCGTCGATCTCCCCGGCGGGCAGCACGCGCGCGGCGCCGGCATCTAACGCGTAGGCCGCCACCGAGAAGGCGCGGAACACGTCGATGACGACGGCAATGCCGTGCGCCTCACGCGCTCCGGCCACATGGTCGAGGATGTCGATCTGCATGGTGCCCTGCACGCGGCCGGTTGCTCATGGGGAGTCCGCGTCCTCGCCGAAGTCCGCGCGCAGCGCGGCGATGTCGGGATCGACGCTGACGACGTTCTCGGCCGACGCAGCGCGCCGCAGGCGGTCGCGCACGGCGTCCCACTGCTCGCCGGGCGGCACCTCCTCGACCAGGATCTCCTTCGCACCCGACCGATCGAGGGTGCGGAGATTCACGTAGAGCTCGCGACCGTAGACGTCGGCGCGGCGGCCGGCGTTGACCCAGGTCATGAACTTGTTCGCGACGCGGGGTGGCCGCATCGCCAGCACCGCGACTCTTTCGTGGTCCGCGGTCAGCTGCGAGACGACTTCCTCGAGCTGGCCGCTGGTGACGATGCTGAGCGGCGTGGCGGGAGCGTAGTGCTTGGCATCGGAGCCCGGCACGCGCGGCGCAGGAGCGACGACACCCTCCGCCACCTCCGGCACGACGGCGCGCAACTGCGAAACGGTGATGAATCCCGGCCGCAGCACGCGGGGCACCGCGTCCACGCAGGAGACGATGGTCGATTCCAGGCCGATCTTGCAGTCGCCGCCATCGAGGATCACCTTCACTGCGTCGCCGAATTCGTCGCGGACGTGCTCGGCACGGGTCGGGCTGACGCGGCCGTAACGGTTCGCCGACGGTGCCGCGATGCCGCTGCCGAACGCGCGCAACAGCTGCTGGGCCACCGGGTGGCCCGGCACACGCACCGCTACCGTGTCCTGGCCGCCGGTGATCGCCAGGTCGACCGCCGGCGCCCGACGCAGCACCAGGGTCAGCGGCCCGGGCCAGAAGCGCTCGGCGAGTGCCTGCGCGGCGGGCGGCACGCTGAGCGCCCAGCGCTCGAGCAGGCGCGGATGATCGAGGTGGACGATCAGCGGGTGGGTCGCGGGCCGCCCCTTGAGTTCGAAGATCCTGCGCACGGCCTCCGGGTTCTGCGCGTCGGCGCCGAGGCCGTAGACCGTCTCAGTCGGAAACGCCACGACCTCGCCATCGCGGAGCGCCTCCACTGCGCGATCGATCTCGTCCTGAGGCAACCGTGCCATCACCATGAGGGAATGATAGCCGCAAAAAAACGCAACCGCTTGCGACGCACGACTCAGTCGACTTCGACGCGCTGCCAGCCGTCGGGCGTCCGTCGCAGGTCGTAGGTGGGCCAGTAATGCAGGTCCAGCTTGAGGGTGATGACCTCGGTCGAGTCGTTCCAGGTGACCGTCGTCAGGCGCAGCGAGCTGCGGTCGGGGCGGCCCCGCACGGCTGCAAGGAAGGCGTCGAGGTCGGGCGTCGGGCGTCCGTCCACCTCGACGATGCGGCGCCCGGCGAACAACTGGTAGCGCGTGGCCGGCGACCCGTAGGCGAAGAACGCGACGAACACGCCCTCCGGCGGGATCCCGCGCTGCGCAGACATCGCGCGGTGCGGCGCGTGCAGCACGGCGCCGGCCCAGGACAGCAGCCGATCGATGTCGTGGCCGCCCAGTGCGGCGGTCGCCAGTTCGAGGGTCAGCTCCGCACCGTCCCGCAGCACCGTCACGCTCGCACGCGGGCCGCGCGTGGCCCGCTCGACGTCGCGGAACCGGCTGACCGGTGTGCCGTCCACCGCGAGCAGCAGGTCTCCCTCCTGCAGGGCCGAGGCCGCCGGCGAGCCGGCCACCACCCGCGCAATGCCGAGCACCTGGCGGTGCGCACCCGAGCGCGCCTCGAGCCGTGCCACCCACTCGTCGTCGAGGCCGCGCTTGCGCGCCTCCGCGAGCGGCACCGCCTCGAACTCGACTTCCAGCGAATACAGCGACCGTCCCGTGCGCTCCGCCTCCAGGAGTTCCTCGACGAGCCCTATCGGCATACCGCGATTGACCTGCACGAGATCGCGGCCCATCTCCGCGGCGAAGCTCGACCACAGGGCGCGCACCCGACCGTCGCGTCCGACGATGACGCCGTCGAACTCACTCGGGCCGTTGACGAGCTTGGCTACTTCGAGGTTGGACTCGCGGAACTGCAGGGTACGCGACAGCGGGAAATCCACGTCGTCCATCGAAGCGACCGTGGTCGCGAGGGATCGAACGCGCGAATCGCCGTTCATGCCCACCACCGTCACCGCCTCGCCCGCCACCAGTTCCCGCGTGTCGAGGCTGGCTGCGCGGATCGGCGTACCGTCGATCAGGGCGGGGTCGAACGCCACCAGCGCGAGGTTGTGCAGCGGATGCACGTAGGCGACGCGCCCCGGCACCTCGAGCGAGCCGGCCACAGTGATGCGCACATCGCCGACCGCCACCGGTACGGTGTTGCGGTCCACGACCACGAGCCCGCGTTCCGTGTCCACGATCAGTCCGGTGCCGTGGTAATTTCGTTCGGTGATGCCCGCCACGGAGAACGGCATGTCGAAATTCACCAGCACCAGCGAGGGTGCCAGCCGGTCGGCCAGGGCGTCACCGCTCGTCGCAAACCGGGTGGCTGCGGGCGCCAACGGTTGCGCTGCGGGTCCCGGTTCCAGGTCCCGGCACGGCCAGTAGCCGGTGACATCGTCGCGCTTGCAGTGCCGGGCCGGGAACCAGCGTCGGTCCATGCGCATCACGCTCGTCGCGGTGCCCCGTGGGTCATCGAGCGCGCGGTAGCGGACCGTGGCGCGGCTGCCGTCGGCGAGCGTCAGCAGTTGCGCCTCGAATTCCGCCAGCGTCTCCACGGGCCGTCCGCCGAAGGCCTCGATGACCGCGCCGCGCGGCACGCCGGCAGCACCGAGCGCGTAGCCCGGGTTGGCGACGAACACGCCGCGCACCGGCGCGTTGAAGTGGCGTGCCATCTGGTAGGACAGCGCGTGCACCACCGCATCGCCGAACTCGACGTACTCGGCCGGCGTGATGGCGTGCAGGTCCTGTACCTCGAGCTGCCGCTCGACGCGCTCGCCCCCCCGCTCCACCTCGACGGCGATGCGCTGGCCGACGGACGCGTCGAGGATCTCCGACAGCGGCTCGAACGTGGTGACCAGATTGCCGTTGACGCGCACCAGGATGTCGCCCGGCAGCAGCACGCCCTCGGTCGGTGAACCCGGCTGCACCTCCTGCACCACCAGCATGCCGGTCAGGTCCGGCGCCGCGCGGCGGGCCGCCGCCTCGGTCTCCGCACGCAGGCCCAGTCGCACGAGTTCGTCGTAGGGCGTGTACGCGAACACGACCTGCAGGGTGCCGCGCGTGATCGGCTGCCCTGCACGCAGCAGGTCGAGCACCCGCTGCACCCGGCCGAGCGGCAGGTAGAAACTCGACGCCGCGCCCGTGCTGCCGCCGGCGTTCAGCGCGACCACCCGCCCGCGGATGTCGATCACGGGCGAGCCGGACGAGCCGCCGGACGTCCCCGAAGCCGCCTGGAGGTAGAAGGTGTTGAAGTCGTTGTACTTGCCCACGCCGTACTCCGGCGCTTCGCGGTCGAGCCGCGCCAGCGTGCCGGCGAGGATCGACAGCTGCTCGCCCGCATCGTTGCCGACCACGCGCACGTCGGTGCCGACCCGCGCGCCCGCCGGATAGAGCGGCAGCGCGGCAGGCCGGACGTAGCGCAGCCTG
>Ga0209450_10000823_pt1 | contig 15556 bp, 10 predicted proteins | sample FrelakmetLWP11LW_FD_187149 | JGI IMG/M metagenome (GOLD analysis project Ga0209450, IMG submission 187149) | Freshwater lake sediment microbial communities from the University of Notre Dame, USA, for methane emissions studies - LWP11 LW (SPAdes)... | ecosystem: Environmental > Aquatic >...
CCCGGCATGAGTCCAATCCGGCGCCGACGGTGTTATAGTTGATTATAACACTATAATTGCCTATCATTTCTGGATATTCGCAGTGCGCCTTGGGGAATCGATCGTGACGACATCCAGCATCAGCTATCGCCTGCCCGTCCTGCTCGTCTGCGGCCTCGCGCTGGCAGCGGGATGCAGCAACGGCAAGGCCAAGGACAAGGACGCGGCGGAGGCCGACACCTCGGTGCCGGTCGAGGTGCAGTCCCTGCGGCGAGCGGCGATGGTGGCCGTCTATTCGGGCACCGCTCCCGTCGAGGCCCACGAGGAAGCCGAGGTGGTCGCCAAGGTGGGCGGTGAAGTGCGCCAGCTGTTCGTGGAGGAAGGCGACACCGTCAAGGCCGGCCAGATCATGGCGCGCCTCGACGGCGACCGCCTGCGCCTGGAGGTCGCCCAGAACGAGGCGAACCTGCGCAAGCTCGAGCGCGACTACAACCGCCAGCTCGAATTGAGCGAGAAGGGCCTCGTCGCCAAGGGCACGGCGGAAAACGCCAAGTTCGACCTCGACGCGCTGCGCGCCGCCTACGACAGCGCCCGCCTCGAACTCAGCTACACCGAAATCCGGGCGCCGATCGACGGCGTGGTCTCGGCCCGGCACATCAAGCTGGGCAACACGATCACGCAGAACACGCCCACCTTCCACGTCACCAACCTCGACCCGCTCGTCGCGTACGTGCACATCCCGGAGAAGGAGTTCCGCAAGCTTGCGCCGCAGCAGACTGCCGAGGTCGTGGTCGACGCGCTCGGCGGCGATCGCTTCACCGGGACGATTTCGCGCATCAGCCCGACCGTGGACCCGAAGACCGGCACGTTCCGCGCCCGCGTCGAGGTGCAGGACCCCAGCCGCCGCCTGAAGCCGGGCATGTTCGCGCGTGTCAACATCGTGTACGAAAGGCGTGAAGATGCGCTGCAGCTGCCGCGCACGGCGATCATCGATGCCGACGGCACGCAGTCCGTGTTCATCGTCGCCGGCGACAAGGCCGAGCAGCGGCGCGTGCAGACCGGCCTCGCCAACAACGGCTGGATCGAGGTCGTCGACGGCCTGCAGGGCGATGAAAAGGTCGTGGTCGTGGGCCAGGCGGCCCTCAAGACCGGCACCGCCGTGAAAGTGGTGGACGCTGCCGCGCCCGCCGACGGGCCGGCCGCCGCACAGGCCAAGGCCAAGTAACCGCGACCGGCGACCGGCTCGCCGCCACCCCCGGGGAAGACCATGCAGCTGATCGATTTCGCGATCCGGCGGCGCGTGACCGTGATCATGTGCACCGTGGCAATCGCGCTGTTCGGGCTCGTGTCGCTGTCGCGACTGAACCTCAACCTCCTGCCCGACCTCTCCTATCCGACACTCACCATCCGCACCGAACTGCCCGGCGCCGCGCCGCTCGAACTCGAGACGCTGGTGACGCGGCCGGTCGAGGAGGCCGTGAGCATCATCCGCAACGTGCGGCAGGTGCGCTCCGTGTCGCGCTCGGGACAATCGGACGTGACGCTGGAGTTCCTGTGGGGCACCGACATGGACCTCGCGGGCATCGACGTTCGCGAAAAGCTCGACCTGCTGCAGCTGCCGCTCGAGGCGAAGCGGCCGCTGCTGCTGCGCTTCGACCCGTCGAGCGAACCGGTCATGCGCCTCGCCTTCCTCGACAAGCAGGACTCGGAACAGTCCGAGAGCGTCGATCGCCTGAAGGCCCTGCGCCGTTTCGCCGACGACCGGCTCAAGCCGGATCTCGAGGCCGTCGAGGGCTCCGCCGCGGTCAAGGTGAGCGGCGGCTACGAGGACGAAGTGCAGGTGTTCGTCGACCAGCAGAAGCTGGCGCAACTGGGGCTGTCGATCGACGCCGTGACGCGCCGCATCCGCGCCGAGAACGTCAACCTCTCCGGCGGGCGCCTCGAGCAGGGATCGCAGCGCTTCCTGGTGCGCACCCTGAACGAGTTCGGGTCGATCGAACAGATGGCGGGCGCGATCGTCGCGACCCGCGACGGCCAGCCGGTCTACCTGCGCGACGTCGCCGCCGTCACCAGCGGCTACAAGGACCGCGAGGCCATTACGCGCGTCGACGGCCGCGAGGCCATCGAGCTCGCCGTGTACAAGGAAGGCGACGCCAACACGGTCGCGCTGGCAATCGACGTGCTGAAGCGCGTCGAGACGCTCGGCGAGTCGCTGCCCGAAGGGACGGAGATCCGCCCGGTCTACGACCAGTCCAAGTTCATCTCGGCGGCGATCAGCGAGGTGAAGTCGGCGGCCCTGATCGGCGGCCTGCTCGCGATCCTGGTGCTGTACGCCTTCCTGCGCGACGCGCGCGCCACGCTGATCACCGGCATCGCCATCCCGGTCTCGGTGCTCGGCACCTTCGTGTTGATGTACGCGTTCGACGTCACGCTCAACATCATGTCGCTCGGCGGCATCGCGCTCGCCGTCGGCATGCTGGTCGACAACGCGGTCGTGGTGCTCGAGAGCATCGTCCGCAAGCAGGAGCACGGTCTCGACCGCAAGGACGCCGCGCGCCTCGGCACGGGCGAGGTGTCGACCGCGGTGACCGCGTCGACGCTGACCTCGGTCGCCGTGTTCTTCCCGATGGTGTTCATCACCGGCATCGCCGGCCAGCTGTTCCGGGACCAGTCGCTCACCGTCACGTTCGCCCTGTCGTTCTCGCTGATCGTCGCACTGACACTGGTGCCGATGCTGGCCGCCGGCCGCGTGGCGCGACGCCACGAGGTCGAGGGGGATGCGACGGTCACGGCCCAGTCGCGCCCGCCCGGCCGCTTCGACCGCACCCTCGCCGCCGTCGCGGGCGCAGCACGGGGCGTCGGCCGCTGGATCGCGTCCGGCATGCGCCTTCTGCTGAGCCCGCTGGTGGCGGTCACGCAGGCCCTGAACGCGTGGGCCGAATCGCGCTACCCGGGCGCCATCCGCTGGGCACTCGCGCGGCCGGGCCTGACGATCGGCAGCGCCGTGGTGCTGTTCGCGTTCACCGTCGGGGTGATCGCGCCGCGGCTCGGCACCGAACTGATCCCGCAGATGTCGCAGGGCGAGTTCAACGCCGACCTGCGCCTGTCGCCGGGTGCCCCGCTCGAGCAGACCGACCGCGTGGTGCGCGCCGCGCAGCAGGCGAGCGCGCAGATCGGCGACGTCGCCCTCGCCTACTCGGTGGCCGGCACCGGCAACCGGCTGGACGCGAACCCGGTCGACGCTGGCGAGAACACCGGCCGCCTCAGCATCACGCTGCGCGACGGCGCCGGCCGCGACGAGGAGGACGCCGCGATGCAGGCGATGCGCGGCAGCCTCGAGAACATGCCCGGCGTGCAGTACCGGTTCAGCCGGCCCGCGCTGTTCAGCATGTCCACTCCGCTGGAGGTCGTGGTCTCGGGTTACGACCTCGAGCGGCTCGCCATCGCCGCCGAGGCCGTGCGCACCCGCATGGCTGCGGACGAACGCTTCGCCGACGTGAAGACGACCATGGAGGCCGGCAACCCCGAGATCCAGATCGTGTTCGACCAGGAGCGCGCGGCGCAGCTCGGGCTGGTGGTGCGCGAGATCGCCGATCGCGTGGTCAACAGCGTGCGCGGCGAGGTCGCGACCCGCTACAAACTGCGCGACAAGCAGATCGACGTCCTGGTGCGCAGCGTCGACACGCGCGCCGCATCCATCGAGGAGATCCGCAGCCTGATCGTGAACCCGGGCTCGGAGTCGCCCGTGCCGCTCAGCGCCGTGGCTGACGTGCAGCTGGCGGTCGGCCCCGCCGAGGTGCGCCGCGTCGGACAGGAACGCGTGGCCGTCATCTCCGCGAACCTGGCCCAGGGCGACCTCGGCTCAGCCGTGGCCGAGCTCGGCGCGATCGTCGACGAGGTACCGATGCCGGTGGGCATCACCGCATTCCTCTCCGGCCAGAGCGAGGAGATGCAGGACTCGTTCCGCTCCATGCAATTCGTGCTGCTGCTCGCCATCTTCCTCGTCTATCTGGTGATGGCCTCGCAGTTCGAGTCGCTGATGCACCCGTTCGTGATCCTGCTCACCATCCCGCTCGCCATCACGGGCGCGATCTGGGCGATGTGGCTGACCGGCACCACGGTGAACGTGGTGGCCTACATCGGCCTGATCATGCTGGCGGGCATCGTCGTCAACCAGTCGATCGTGCTCATCGACGCCGTGAACAAGGCGCGTGAGCGCGGCCTCTCGAAGCACGAGGCGATCGTCGAGGCGGGCCAGCTGCGCCTGCGCCCGATCCTGATCACCAAGCTCACCACGATCCTCGGGCTGCTGCCGATGGCCCTCGGCATCGGCGAGGGTGCCGAGGTGCGCGCGCCGATGGCGATCACCGTCATCGGCGGCGTGCTGCTCACCACCTTCCTCACACTGCTCGTGATCCCGGTGGTCTACGCGGTGCTCGACCGCAAGACCTACCCGCAGCAGGGTACTGTCACCGCGCCGGCCGAGGCGCCGGCCGCCGGCTGAGGAGCCCGACCATGCGGCACACCCGTCTTGCCCTGCAGCGCCCGGTCACGACCCTCATGATCGCGCTGGCCGTGCTCGCCGTCGGCCTGATCTCGACCAAGCTGCTGCGCCTCGAGGCGATGCCCGACATCACGTTTCCGGGCATGCGCGTGGTGATCCCCTACCCCGGCTCCACGCCGGAGGAGATGGAGCAGCTCGTGGTGCGCCCGGTCGAGGAGGCCCTCGCCACGCTGTCAGGCATCGAGGAGATCCGCGCCACCGCGGGATCCGACCAGGCGCAGTTCACCGTGCTGTTCAGCTGGGACCGCGACCCTGAAACGGCCGCGTTCGAGGTCCGCACCAAGATCGACTCGATCCGCCCGCAGCTCCCGGCGGCCGCCGACCGGGTGCTGATGTTCTCGTTCAGCGCGTCCGACGAGCCGGTCACGGTGATCCGCATCGCTTCGGACCGGGACCTGACCGACCAGTACGACACCCTCGAGAAGTACCTGAAGCGGCCGATCGAGCGCCTCGACGGCGTGGCGCGGGTCGAGCTGCAGGGCGTGGAGCCGCGCGAGCTGCGCGTGCTCGTCGACCCTGATCGCCTCGCGGCCTACGGCGTAGACGTGCAGGCGCTGCGCCGGCTGCTCGAACGCAGCAACTTCTCCGTCAGCGCCGGCCAGATCACCGAGAACGGCCAGCGCTTCACGGTGCGGCCGATCGGCGAGTTCCACTCGGCCAGCGACGTGCGCAACCTGCTGGTCGGCGACGGGGTACGGCTGGGCGACCTCGCCGAGGTGGAGCTGGTGGCGCCGGAGCTCGGCGTCGGACGGCGCATGGACGGGCGCCGGGCGGTTGGCATCGACGTGTTCAAGTCCACCCAGGCTAACGTGGTCGACGTCGCCGACCGCGTGATCGCGGCGGTCGAGGAGGCGCGCAAGACGCCGCAGCTGCAGGGCATCGAGATCCTGGTGGTCGGCAACCAGGCCGACAGCATCCGCCAGTCGCTGCGCGAGCTGCGCAACGCCGGGCTGGTCGGCGCCGTGCTCAGCTTCTTCATGCTGCTGCTGTTCCTGCGGCACCTGCCCACCACCGTGATCGTCTCCCTGGCCGTGCCCTCTTCGCTGCTCGTGACGCTCGGCGCGATGTACTTCCTGGGCTTCACGCTCAACATCCTGACGATGATGGGCATGCTGCTCGCCATCGGCATGCTGGTGGACAACGCGGTGGTGATCACGGAGAGCGTGTTCCGCCACCGCCAGCTCACGCCGGACCAGCCGGTCGAAGCGACCATCGCCGGCGTCCGGGAAGTGGGCGTGGCCACCCTCGCCGGCACGTGCTCGACCATCATCGTCTTCCTGCCGCTGGTGTTCGGCGAGAAGAACCAGATGTCGATCTTCCTGGTCCACGTCGCGGTGCCGATCGTGGTGGCGATGCTCGCCTCGCTGGTCGTCGCCCAGACGCTGATCCCGATGCTGGCGGCACGCATGTCCCCGCCGCCTCCCGTGTCGAGCACGTCGCTGTTCGGGCGGCTGCAGGGCCGCTACACGGCCACCCTCGAATGGGCCATGTCTCACCCGAAGACCATGGCGCTCGTCACCGTGCTGCTGCTGGTCTCGCCAGCGCCGTTGTTCGCGCTCAAGCTGGCCAAGGTGGACCCGTTTCCCCAGGAGGCCAGCCGCACGCTCGGCCTTGCCTATCACATCAACGGGTCCTACACGATCGACCGCGTCGAACAGGCGGTGAAGCGCATCGAGGCCTACATCGAGGCCAACAAGGAGCGCTTCGACGTCGAGACCTACTACACGTGGTGGGTCTCCGACGAGGCCTATACGCGCCTCTACCTCAAGCCCAAGGAAGAGGCCACCGTGCCTGCCGAGGAGGTCATGCGGCGCATCACGGAAGGCCTGCCGGAGATCATCATCGGCAAGCCGAGCTTCCAGTTCGACCAGGGGGCCGCCGGCGGTGCCGCGTTCACGCTGCAGCTCGCGGGCGAATCGACGGAGCGGCTCGCCACCATTTCGCACGAGGTGGCGGCGCGCCTCTCCAGCGTGCCGGGCCTCGAGGCCGTGCGCTCCGAGGCCGGTACCGGCGACGAGGAAGTGCAGGTCATCGTCAATCGCGACCGCGCCGCCCAGCTCGGGCTCACCACCGAGCAGATTGCGCTGACCGTCGCCGGCGCCATGCGCGGCGACAAGCTCCCCGAGCTGCGCACCAGCGAGCGCGAAGTCGCGATGCGCCTCGCCTTCCGCGAGAGCGATCGCCAGTCGGTCGAGGACCTCGCCCAGCTGCCGGTGATGCTGGCCGACGGGTCGCGCACCGAGCTCGGCTCCGTGGCCGATTTCGTCGTCGTGCCGAGCGACCGCGAGATCGAGCGCGTCAACCGGCTCACGACGGTGACCGTGAACGCCAACCTCGCCAAGGGCACGACCATGGAGGACGCACGCAAGCGGGTCGAGCCCATCATGAAGGACTACCCGCTGCCGCCCGGCTACACGTGGAAGTTCGGCCGCGGCTTGGACGAGAGCGACGAGGCCGTGAAGACCATGACGCAGAACATCCTGCTCGCGGTCGTGCTGATCTTCCTGGTGATGGCATCGCTGTTCGAGTCGGCGCTCTACCCGCTCTCGATCATCACGTCGATCCTGTTCGCGATCGTGGGCTCGATCTGGTTCCTGGCCCTCACCGGCACCACGATCACCATGATGGCGATGATCGGCTTCATGATCCTGATCGGCGTGGTGGTCAACATCGGCATCGTGCTGATTGCCCATGTCATCGACCTGCGCGAATCCGGGCTGTCGCGGCACGACGCCATCCTGCAGGCCGGCCGCGACCGGCTGCGCCCGATCCTCATGACCACGCTCACCACGCTGCTCGGCATGCTGCCGCTCGCGATCGGGGATGCGCAGATCGGCGGTGGCGGCGAAGGCCCCGCCTACCACCCGATGGCGCGCGCGATCATGGGGGGCTTGGGCTTCTCGGCGCTGGTGTCGCTGCTGATCGTGCCGATGTTCTACATCTGGTTCGACGACCTCAACGAGTGGCGCAGGCGGGTGTTCGGCCGCAGCGAGGCCGGTTCGGACCAGGCGCCGGAGGGCGCCCTGCCGATTCAGCGCAGCAGCACCTTGTAGACGTCCCAGTACTCCTCGAGCAGGACGGCAGCCGCGGCCTGCAGCGTGTCCTGCAGCGGGACGGTGTCGCCGTCCGCGCGATACGCCGCGGTGGCACGCAGGCGCTCGGCGCGCGCCCCGATGTCGTCCACGTCATCCTGCATGTGGTCGAGTTCGGTCAGCGCGCGGCCGGCGCGCTGCATGAGCGCCAGGCATTCCTCCCGCCCGCCGTAGCTCGATTCGTACACGCGTCGCAGCGTGGTGTGCCGCACGAGGTCGGCGAGCCCCGCGGCCGCGAGCCGCTCGTGCAGCGCCTCGGCGTAGGCGATCGCCGCCAGGTTCACCGCTCGCCGGCCCTCGACGCTCAGGCCCTCGAACAGCGGGGGCGGCTCGGATTCGATCTCGTGGTGACGGTCGCCGAGGTCCGTGAGCTGGGTCACGGCGGCGTCGATGCGGTAGCGCCGCGCCGCGATCTCGTCGGCGAGGCGGCGCCGGCGGAAGTGGTTCCAGAAGCCGCGCAGACCCTGCAGCCGCTGCTCCGCCAGCCGCTGCTCGGCCTGCAGCTGGTCCGCCAGGACGCGCGCCTCCGCCAGTTCGCGCTCTACGTCGCCCAGCCGCTCGCGGCGGCCACGATCGAACGCGGCGAGCTGCTGCTTGCGCTCACGGTCCTTCTGCTGCCGAGCCAGTTCGACCGAGAACTGCTCGAGGCGGCGCGCGGCCACGCGCCAGACGGCGCGCAGCTGGAAGTAGGTGAGGCACTTGTAGCCCTCGTCCGGCCGGCCCAGGTACTGCTCGAGCGCCGCCAGCTGCTCCTCGACGCGCATGGTGGCGCCTTCCTGCAGCTTCAGGCGGTCGAGCAGCCGGTGCCGCTCCTCGGCGAGCTCGTTCAGTTCTTTCTTGAGCTCCGCCCGGTTGCGGAACAGTTCGACCAGCCGCTGGTCCTCGGCGGATTCCCCCGGGCCGGTGAGGCGCCGCGCGACGCGGCCTAGTTCGTCAGCGAGGCGCATCGATGGCCGGCGGCGTGCCCGTGGCGGCTGCGAACCGGTGACCGCGCTCGGCGCAGTAGTCGAGCCACTTGTTGAGCAGCATGTTGCGCAGCCACCGCTCGCCGAGCGCGGCCGACAGGCCGGCCCGCAGTCCGGCGAGGGCCGGGTGCCGCACCCAGCGGGCGCAGCGGCTGGCCTCGGCGAGCCGTGCATCGTGATAGACGCGCACTTCCAGGTCCGGGTCGGCCACGGTCGCGCCGGCGTCGTCGAACAGGTAGGTGAGCCGCAGGATCGTGGTGTACGGGCTGTGCTCGAGTGCCGCGACGTGCAGGTCCAGGTCGCCGCTCACGCTCGACACCGCGCCGCCCGCCAGCGCTCGCACGTCGCCCACGAGGCCGCGCAGCCGGATGTAGTTGCTCTCGTACAGCGTCATGAGGCTGACGAAGCTCACCGGCCGCGCACGCCACGAGGTCACGCACAGGCTGTCGACGGTCATCGGCCGAATATAGCACAGGGCTCCGGCACGACCGTGACGCGCGGCACGTCGCGGCGAGGTCACGGGCGCAGGCGGCGCTCGATGCCCTTGCGGTCGATGACGCGGCTCGCAATTTCCTCGATCGAGCACTCGGTCGTGTCGAGGAACGGGACGCCGTAACGCTGGAACAGCGTCTCCGCGCAGCGCACTTCGTATTCGCACTGGGCGAGCGAGGAGTACCGGCTGCCGGGACGGCGCTCGTTGCGGATCTGCTGCAGCCGCTGCGGGGCGATCGTCAGCCCGAACAGCTTCGCGGTGTGCGGCCGGAGCATCGCCGGCAGCTGCTTACCCTCGAAGTCCTCCTCGGTGAACGGGTAGTTGGCCGCGAACACGCCGTATTGCATCGCCATGTAGATGCACGTGGGCGTCTTGCCGGAACGCGACACGCCGACCAGCACCACGTCGGCACGCTGGTAGTCGGCCGTGACGCTGCCGTCGTCCGAGGCCAGCGCGAAGTTGGTCGCTTCGATGCGCGTGCTGTAGACGAGCTGGTCGGCAATGCCGTGGGCGCGGCCTTCGCGCTCGGAGGACTTCACCTGCAGCTCGGACTCGAGCGGACCCAGGAACGCGTCGAAGAAGTCGAGAAACAGACCGTCGCTGCGCTTGACGATCGCGCGCACCTCGGCCCGAACCAGCGTGCTGAAGACGATCGGTCGCATGCCGTCGTCGACGGCCGTCGCGTTGATCTTCCCCACGGCTTCCTCTGCCTTGTCAGCGGTGGAGATAAATGGCAGAGTCACCTGTCGGAATTCGAGGCCGTCGAATTGCGTGAGCAGGCTGTGTCCCATGGTTTCGGCGGTCACGCCGGTCTGGTCAGAGACGAAAAACACGGTTCTTCGAGACATGCGCGCCCTGCTCTCCCGAGCCCCACTGCAGCGCAGTCTTTCATCCGCCCCCTGACGTAGCAAGAGGCATGCCTTGACGCGCTACACGATTCCCTTTGCCGAGCTTGGCCGGCACGACGTCGCCCTGGTCGGCGGCAAGAATTCCTCGCTCGGCGAGATGATCGCCAACCTCGCGGCGCTCGGCGTCACGGTACCGGAAGGCTTCGCCACCACGGCCGACGCCTATCGGGAGTTCATCGCGCAGGACGGTCTCGCCGGGCGCATCCACGCCGAGCTCGCCACGCTCGACGTCGACGACGTCGAGCGCCTGGCGCAGACCGGCGCGCGCATCCGCGGCTGGATCCTCGCGGCGCCCTTCCCCGCCCGGCTGCAGCAGGAGATCTTCGCGGGCTACGATCAGATGTGCGAGCGCGGCATCGAGGCGTCCGTCGCCGTCCGCTCGTCCGCCACCGCGGAGGACCTGCCCGAAGCCTCGTTCGCCGGCCAGCAGGAGACCTTGCTCAACGTGCGGGGCCGCGAGCACGTGGTGCAGGCCGTGCACGAGGTGTTTGCCTCGCTGTTCAACGACCGCGCCATCGCCTACCGGGTGCACCAGGGCTTCGACCACTCGCTGGTCGCCCTGTCCGCCGGCGTCCAGCACATGGTGCGCAGCGACCTCGGCGCGAGCGGCGTCATGTTCACGCTCGACACCGACTCGGGATTCCGCGACGTGGTGTTCATCACCGCGTCCTGGGGACTCGGCGAGACCGTCGTGCAGGGCGCGGTGAACCCCGACGAGTTCTACGTCTACAAGCCGGCGTTGCGCGCCGGCCACGAGTCGGTGTTGCGACGCACCCTCGGCGGCAAGGCGATCAAGATGACCTATGCGAGCCCCGGCCTGGCGGGCCAGCGCGTGGTCACCGTCGACGTGCCCGAGGCCGACCGGCTGCGCTTCTGCCTCAGCGACGAGGACGTTCTCGAGCTCGCGCGCCAGGCGCTCACCATCGAGCAGCACTACGGCTGCCCGATGGACATCGAGTGGGGCAAGGACGGCGAGACCGGCAGGCTCTACATCCTGCAGGCGCGGCCCGAGACGGTGCAGAGCCGCGCCGGCCGCACGCTGCAGCGCTACACGCTCAAGGGCAAGGGCCCGGTGCTCACCCGGGGCCGCAGCATCGGCCAGCGGATCGGCGCCGGCCCGGCGCGCGTCATCCGCAACGTGCAGGAGATGAGTCGCGTCGAGACCGGCGACGTGCTGGTCGCCGACATGACCGACCCCGACTGGGAGCCGGTGATGAAGCGGGCGTCGGCGATCGTCACCAATCGTGGCGGCCGTACCTGCCACGCCGCGATCATCGCGCGCGAACTCGGCATCCCGGCCGTCGTAGGCTGCGGCGACGCCACGCGCGTCATCCGTGAGGGCCAGCCGGTCACGGTCTCCTGCGCGGAGGGCGACACCGGGTTCGTCTACGACGGCGCGCTGCAGTTCGAGCAGACGCAGATCGAGCTCGACGCGCTGCCACCGCTGCCCGTCAAGATCATGATGAACGTTGGCAACCCCGACCGCGCCTTCGATTTCGCCGCGATCCCGAACCGCGGCGTCGGCCTCGCGCGCCTCGAGTTCATCATCAACCGCATGATCGGCGTCCATCCGCGCGCGCTGCTCGAGTTCGACCGACTCGACCCCGACCTGAAGGAGACCATCCGCCGCCAGATGGCCGGCTACGACGACCCGGTCGGGTTCTACGTCGACAAGCTCTGCGAAGGTATCGGCACGATCGCCGCGGCCTTCGCGCCCGAACCGGTGATCGTGCGCCTGTCGGACTTCAAGTCGAACGAGTACGCCAACCTGATCGGAGGGCGCCAGTACGAGCCCTCGGAAGAGAACCCGATGCTCGGCTTCCGCGGCGCCTCGCGCTACGTCGACGAGACCTTCCGCCCCTGCTTCGAGCTGGAGTGCCGCGCCTTGAAGCGGGTGCGCGAGCAGATGGGGCTGAAGAACGTCTGGGTCATGGTGCCGTTCGTGCGCACGCTCAAGGAGGGGCAGCAGGTGGTCGAGCTCCTGGCCGCCAACGGACTGAAGCGCGGCGTGGACGGCCTCAAGGTCATCATGATGTGCGAGATTCCGAGCAATGCGCTGCTCGCGGACCGCTTCCTCGAGTTCTTCGACGGCATGTCGATCGGCTCGAACGACATGACTCAGCTGACGCTCGGCCTCGACCGCGACTCGGCGATCATTGCGCAGCTGTTCGACGAGCGCGACGACGCGGTCAAGGCACTGCTGTCGATGGCAATCAAGGCGTGCCGGCGGGCCGGCAAGTACGTCGGCATCTGCGGCCAGGGCCCCTCGGACCACCCCGACCTCGCGCGCTGGCTGCTCGACGAGGGGATCGAGAGCATGTCGCTGAATCCCGATACCGTCGTCGAAACGTGGCTGTTCCTCGCGGGCGAGAGTCCCGGCAAGGCGAACTGACGCCGCGTGGGGCGGGTCACCCGACCCGCAGAACGCGACTTCGGACAGCAGCGAACGGACAGGGAGACGAGCAATTTTCCCGAAATGAGATTTCGGGAAAATTCTCGTCCCCCTGTCCCTGCACAAGCGCCTGAGCTGCGTCCTCGCAAGCGAGGACTTCGCACGGCGCACGCGGCGTCACGAGCCTCGCCGGACACCTCGCAGCTCGTCACGCTGGATCCGGTGGGCGCTACTTGCGCCGTGCGAGTCTTCCGGCCTTGCGGAAGACTCGCTCAGGCGCGGACGATCGAGCGTTCCGTTCGGGTCCGTCCAGGCGAGCATGTTTCCTCGCGAGCCAGGACGGACCCGAACGGAACGCCCCCAACCGTCTCGCGACGCTGCACTCCGGAAGCGAGTAGCCGCGCTAGGAAACCACTTGCCGGCCCGCCAGCGCGTGCGCGAGCGTGCCCCCATCGACGTACTCGAGCTCGCCGCCGACCGGGACGCCGTGCGCGATGCGCGACGCGCGCACGCCATGCCGCGCGGTCACCTCGGCGAGGAAGTGCGCCGTCGCCTCGCCCTCGACCGTGGGATTGGTGGCGAGGATCACCTCCCGCACCTCCCGTTCCCCGAGCACGCGCTCGAAGGCGTCGATGCCGATCTCGGCTGGCCCCACACCGTCGAGCGGCGAGAGGTGGCCCATCAGCACGAAGTAGCAGCCGCGGAAACTGCCCGACTGCTCGATCGCGACGACGTCGGCCGGTGACTCGACCACGCACAGCAGCCCGCGGTCGCGACCCGGGGCGGCACAGACCGGACACAGATCGCCCTCGGCGAACATGCGGCAGCGCTGGCAATGGCCGAGCTTCTCGATGGCGCCGCCCACGGCGGCCGCGATCTCCCGGGCACCGTCGGGGTCACGCTCGAGCAAGTGGAATGCCATTCGCTGCGCCGACTTCGGACCCACGCCCGGCAGGCAGCGCAGGGCCTCGATGAGGCGACTCAGCGACGGCGGATAAAGCATGCCCCGCCCCGGCCTCAGCCGAACGGCAGCTTGAGCCCGGCCGGCAGGTTCATGCCGCCCATCAGGCCCGCCATCTTCTCCTGGCTCGTCGCCTCGAGACGATGCACCGCGTCGTTGATGGCAGCAGCCACCAGGTCCTCGATCATCTCACGGTCGTCCAGCGGCACCGACGGGTCGATCTGGACCCGCTTCGCCTCGTGACGGCCGTTGATCGTCACCTTGACCATGCCGCCGCCGGACTCGCCGGTGACCTCCATGGCCGCGATCTCCGCCTGCGCCTTCTGCATGTTGGCCTGCAGCTGCTGCGCCTGCTTCATCAGGTTGCCGATTCCACCTTTCATGCTCGTCTCGACTCCAGGCAGTGTGTTCAGTTGAGGGGCTTCACCGATCCCGGCTGTACCGTGGCGCCGAAGATCTCGCGCAGGGCCCGCACGTTCGCATCCGTCTCGATGGCCTGCTCCGCAGCCTTCTGCCGTTCGTCCGCGGCCTGCGCCTGCAGGCGGGCCGGCGTCACCTCCATGCCCTCGGTCACGACGATCTCGAGGCGTACGGACTCGCCGTAGTGCTTGCCAAGCGCCTGCGCCAGGCGCTGCTCGACCTGCGGCCGGCGGAACGCCTCGCCGGCACGGTCGAGCTGCAACCTGACCACGTCGCCCTTGCGACCGACCAGCGCGCAATGGGCGGCGAGCTGCGCCGTCGTGCCCGTCAGGCCGAGCCGGGCGACGATGGCTGGCCAGTCATCGCCGGCCGCCGTCTGCGCCGGCGGAATCTCGTCCGCGGCAATTCGACCCGTGGCTGCTGCCGGCGCAGGCGCCGCAGCGGCACCGGGGGCCGGCGCCGCGCCAGCCGTCGACGCACGCCGCGCGCCCGGGTCCGTCGTCGTCACCGGTGCACTGGCCGCCGATTCCGGACGGAATGCCAGCATCCTGAGCAGCGCCATCTCGAATCCACCACGCGCGTCGGGCGCGAAGTCGAGGTCGCGGCGCGCCATGATGGCGATCTGGTAGTACAGCTGCAGATCCTCGGGACTGAAGCGCGCGGCCAGTCCGCCGAGCAGCGCGTCCTGCTCCTCGTCCTCGCCGCGCAGGTCCGGCAGCGCCTGCAGCAGCGCCATGCGCTGGATGGCGGCGGCCAGCTCCCCGAGCGCCTGGTCATAGTCGGGCGCGCGCTCGTCCAGCTGTGCGACACACGCCATGAGAGCGGCGCCATCCCCGGCCGCGAGCGCGTTCAGGATGGCCTCGACATGACGCCGGTCGAGCGTGCCGAGCAGCGCACGCACCTCGCTCTCGACCGCGCGGCCGCCACCGAAGGCGAGCACCTGATCGAGCAGCGACAGCGCGTCGCGCATGCTGCCCTCGGCGCTGCGCGCGATCGCGCGCAGCGCGGCCGGCTCGAACTCGACCTTCTCCGCCTCGGCGATCGCCGTGAGCCGCTCCTGGATCTGCGCCAGCGGCAGGCGCCGCAGGTTGAACTGCAGGCAGCGCGACAGCACCGTCACCGGCAGCTTCTGCGGGTCCGTCGTGGCGAGCAGGAACTTGACGTGGGGCGGCGGCTCCTCGAGCGTCTTCAGGAGCGCGTTGAACGAATGGGTGGAAAGCATGTGCACCTCGTCGATGAGGTACACCTTGCAGCGGCCGCGCGCCGGCGCGTACTGCACGTTGTCGAGCAGTTCGCGGGTGTCGTCCACCTTGGTGCGCGACGCCGCATCCACCTCGAGCAGGTCCACGAAGCGCCCGGCGTCGATGTCCCGGCAGGCACCGCACTCACCGCAGGGTTTCGACGAGATGCCGCGCTCGCAGTTGAGCGACTTGGCGAAGATCCGCGCGATGGTCGTCTTGCCCACGCCGCGCGTGCCGGTGAACAGGAACGCGTGGTGGATGCGGCCGGAATCGAGCGCGTTGGTCAGCGCGCGGCGGACATGGTCCTGGCCGACGAGTTCGTCGAAGCTGCGCGGGCGCCACTTGCGGGCGAGGACGAGATAACTCATGGGCTGTGGCAGGGCGTCCCCGGTCGCGGCTCGAGGGAGGCGGCCCGCGCCAGAATACCCCCGGCACCCGGTGTCACCGCTGCCGCTGCTCCCTTCCGGGCCTGACGGGGTTCACGGCTGACCGTCGCGAGGGATCCGACGCGAGCCACCATGCAAGCCTGAGACTATACCAC
>Ga0209450_10000825_pt1 | contig 15553 bp, 15 predicted proteins | sample FrelakmetLWP11LW_FD_187149 | JGI IMG/M metagenome (GOLD analysis project Ga0209450, IMG submission 187149) | Freshwater lake sediment microbial communities from the University of Notre Dame, USA, for methane emissions studies - LWP11 LW (SPAdes)... | ecosystem: Environmental > Aquatic >...
GCGAGTCTCAGCACTTCGGGGCGGTACTCGAAGTGGACCGTGTCGAACCAGAGCCACTTGCCTCCCCAGACGAAGCCCTCCGACTCCATCGCGTCCACGAAGGTCTGGGGCACCGGCCAGATCCGCTCGTCCGGGATCGACCACCAATCCTCGATTCCCGCGTCGAAGGCCCAGCGCCAGTATGCGAAGCGGCCTCCGTAGGATCGCGGGATTATGTCGACGGCGGTCCCGTAGCCGTGGTAGCTCCGGCGTTCGGTGCCCGCGATCTCCCGCCAGTGGTAGCCCTGAACCTGGGAGATGTCCCGGACAAAGTCCCGGAGGCCGGGATTCTCCGCCTGGGCCGCTCGGATCGTGCGCTCTGCCCGGCGAAGAGGCTGGGCAAGGAGGGGATGGACCCGGACCGTCTTGCCGAGGAAGTCGACCTCGACCATGGTCCGGTCCGCTTCGGTTTCCGAGGAGAATCCGTAGAGCCCGTCCAGAAAGGCGTCAGACCGGGGGCGGGAATCCGTGTTGCCCACGCGGTTGCGGGCCCGGAGGGCCTCGACCTGATCCGGGGAGGGATCCGGGCGGCGGCGGGGACCGCGGTAATAGGAGTAGAAGCGGAGGGGGACAAAGTCCTCCCGGCGTCCGAGGTCCTCCGCGGGGAGCATGCGTCCCCCGGCCCAGTGGAACCAGCGTCCACCGACCAGCAGCGCCCACTCGCCGTCCCGGATCTCCCGCCCCGGGACGCGCCCCGGGTAGGCTTCGGCCAGGGCGAGGGTCTCCCGCTCACCGGGGATCACCGCCGGGGAAGGTACCATAGCGGCTGTCGGCTTCAAGGCCCAGGACGCCGCGGCGGTGCCCTCCGGAGGGGTGACTTGAGCGCCGAAAAGGCCGACGCCCAGCAGGGCGGCGGCGATCAGGCCGGCCCCCGCGAGAGCCCGCCGCAGGGGAGCTTTTCCGATAGATTTCATCGTGTATATAATACGTAGGAACCGAAGCCGGGCCAAGGCCCCGGGGCTTTCCGTAGCCGCTCATTATTCGTACAATAGATAAAAATTTACGCATTCATCCAACGGGAGGCATCCATGAAGACTTCCGACCTGCCAAGCCTCATCCCCTGCTCCCCGGTGTACGATGGATGGGAGCCCAAGGATATTCGGGGGGGCTACAGCTCCGACCTCCTCTCGGACGTCATGAGCAAGGCGAAGGACGGGTACGTCCTGGTAACGATACAGGCCCACAAGAACACCGTGGCCGTTGCCTCCATGCTGGGGCTCGCAGCCGTAGTTCTATGCAACGACCGGCCCGTGCCTCCGGACATGGTGGAGGCCGCCCGGGATGAGGGCATCCCCCTCTTCTCGACCCCCCAGACCCAGTTCGAGGTTTCCGGCCGCCTCTGGACAGCTCTGCGCGGGGACGCGCCTTAGCGGAGGAAAGCCGTGCCGTTTGTCCGGGCAGACCTCCACAACCACTCCTGCTTGTCCCCCTGCGGCAGCCTCGACCTGAGCCCCGCCGTCCTGGCCCGCCGGGCCCGGGAGCTGGGGCTGGACCTGGTGGCCCTCACGGACCACAACTGCGCCCGGAACGCCCCGGCCTTCCGGGACCGCGCACGACGGGAGGGCCTGGCCGCCCTCTACGGCGTGGAGGCGACCAGCGCCGAGGAGGCCCACGTCCTGGTCCTGTTCGCGGCGTCGGAGGACGCCCTCGCTTTTTCGGAATTCCTGGAAGCGCATCTGCCGCCCCTGCTCTATGATACCCGGCTTCTCGGGGACCAGGCGGTGGTGGACGCCCAGGACAAGATCCTGGACCTCCCGGAGTTCTACCTGGGGGCGGCCCTGGACCTGGGCTGGGACGAAGTCTGTGCCGAGGCAGACCGGCGGGGCGCCCTGGTGATCCCGGCCCACATCGACCGCCCCGCCTACGGGGCCTTGGCCCAGCTGGGCTTCCTGCCGGCGGGGCCCTACGCGGCGGTGGAAGCCCTGCGCCCCCAGGTCCGCGGCGAGGCGCGGGGTTACCCGGTCGTGTCCGGTTCGGACGCCCACTACCCCGAGCACGTGGGGCGCCGGCCCTTCGGTATCGAGTTGCCCGGGGATTGGCGGTCCGGGGACGGGACCGTGCGTCTCGAGATCCTCCGGGATGCCCTGGCCGCGGGCCTCGCCCGGCCGTACTGGGAGACGGGTTCGCGGCCCTAGTGTTACGAAGCTTGTGACGAAGTGGTACCGGTATACGCCGCAGTATTCCGGCCGCCGTAGCGAAAACCTGCGGATTTCACCATACTTTGGCTATGATCCACGTAACAAGATTGACCGTTCGGTCTTACGAGTGCGACGCCTACGGGCATGTGAACAACGCGAACTACCTCCACTACCTGGAAGTGGCCCGGGGTGAGCTTCTCCACGCGATGGGCTTGGATTACCGGGGACTCATAGCCGCGGGGTACGGACTCTACGTCACCAAGGTATGCATCGAGTACAAGTCCCCGGCTTTCATGGAAGACGAGCTCACCATCGAGTCCGAGACCGTCACGTCCCGGAAGCTGAGCGGCCGGATGCACCAGATAGTGCGCCGGGGCGGCACGATACTTGCCGTGGCGGACCTGGACTGGGGCTTTGTGAACAGTGAGGGGCGCCCGACCAAGATGCCCTACGAGTTCGATCTCACCCGCCTGACCGCGGAGGCGGACGCCCGGGCCGCGGCACAAGCTTCGTAACACCATGGCCGGGGTGCCGGCGTTCCGGGGGGTTAATTCTCCAGTACGGTTATCTCCACCCGACGGTTTCGGGACCTGCCCGCCTCGGTGGAGTTCGTGTCGATCGGTCTCTCCGCGCCCCAACCCCGGACGATGATGCGGTCCGCGGAACGTGCCCCCAGACGGACGATTCTGTCGGCCACGGCGGCGGCCCGTTCCACCGAGAGCTGTCGGCGGCCCGCCGCGGTCCCCGCCAGGGCGGTGTGCCCCTCCACCAGGATGTCCCGCGCGGGATAGGATTTCAGGATCTCCGCGATCCGGGCGATCTTCTCTATCTCGGAAGGCAGGAGTCGCGCCGAGTCCGCCTCGAACTGGACGTTCTCGATGGTTATGGTCACGCCCTCGTCTCCGGTCTGGACGGTCACGTTCTCCATGCCCTTCGTGGCCTCCCGGAGTTCCCGGGCCAGGGCGTCCCGATCCAGGGGCGGGGCCTCCAGCATCCGGGAGGCGGCCTTGCCGCGGAACTCGGCGGTGGTTCCGTTCGAAAGTTCCAGGACGAACTGAAAGCGTTCCTCGTAGGAATGGAGCCCCCCCCGCAGGGGGTCCCAGTACAGGGTCTGCTCGGACCACCCTGCGATCTGGGTGGGGAAAACCCCGTCATGGATCAGGGGTTCCGGGGGACGGTGAAAGATCGTATAGGAAACCCTGATTACCCTGAGATCCGTTCCGTCCCGGGTTTCCGGGCCGACGTAGGTGTAGCTGGCGGTGAAGGGGATGACGAAGGGGTCGGGGATGCCGTAATCCCCCCGGAAGTCATGGCGCTCCTCTCCCGGGGCGGCCCAGGTGTCCCCGGGGGCCAGGTCCCGGTCCGGAAAGGTCGGGACGTTTCGAACCACGGGCATGTAATAGCGCGGGGCGATGTCGTAGATCCCGTTCCGGGAGAGCCGGTACTCAGATTCGTAGCGCTGGTCTTCCACGAAGGCTTCCAGTCCTTTGACCCGGGTCGAGGTAGTGAACTCGCCCCGCAGGAGGCCCGAGCCGTCCGGGAAGGCTTCCGGCACCTCGAAGGAAATGCGGTTCGCGATCTGGGCCCTGTGGGAGAGCTTTCGGTTGATAAAGATGTCCTCTTCGACGGTGGAGAGGAAGCGGTACTTCTCGCCGGGGCGGAATTTGTGTTCGAACCGCTCCGCCGAAAGGCCGGGCACGAGCGCGCAGGCGAGAAGGAAGACCGCGATCCGACGTTTCATGGCTGCCCCCGGTTCCAGTATGGCCTATAGCCCCGCTGACAACAAGGTCGGCAAGAGCACGACCCGGCGCATTCTTCGGGGTGTCTGAATCGCCTCCGTGCGGGCGCTCGATTCAAGCCGCAGTCTCCATGTACCTGGTACAAGCTTTGTAACACTATAAGCGGTTTGCCAAACGCCCCCATCCATGCCACAATCCCGCCATGGACGCGATCCCCATAAACACGGACACCGGGCCCCAGGTCGTCCTGGAGCTCATCTACAGGCTGAAGATAAAGGACGTGATGACCCCGGACCCCGTCACCGCCGCGCCCGGGGATACCCTGAGGTCCATCCAGGAGGCGATGCGGGACCGGGGCTTTTCCGGGGTGCCCGTCGTGGAGGGCGGACGTCTGGCGGGGATCGTCTCCATCGGGGATATCCTGTCCGCCCTGGACGGAGGCTGGATCGGGGAGAAAGCGGAGAGCCGCATGACCCGGTCCGTGATCGTCCTGGAGGACGACATGCCCCTGACCTTCGGGATAACCTACCACCAGCGCTACCGATACGGCCGCTTCCCCGTGTTGGATAAATCCGGGAAGCTCGTGGGCATCCTCACGCCCACGGACATAATCCGGTCCCTCCTGGTGGAGATGAACCGGGAGGTGGAGCGCCTGGAGTCCCGGCTCAAGGAAAACTCCGAGCCCCCCGGGGGCGACACCCTGCGCCTGGCCTTCTCCACGGTCCGCTTCGATTTCGAGAACGCGGGCCGGGCATCCGGGGCCATCAAGAAGGCCCTCAAGGACCGCGGGGTGGATCCCGCCGTCATCCGACGGGTGGCGATAGCCAGCTACGAGCTCGAGTTGAACCAGGTGATCCACTCGGTGGGCGGCACCATGACCTTTACCCTGGAGCCCGGGCGGATCGAGGTCCGGGCCGAGGATCGGGGCCCGGGCATCCCGGACCTGGACGAGGCGATGCGGGAGGGCTACTCCACGGCGGACCAGTGGATCCGCTCCCTGGGTTTCGGAGCGGGTATGGGCCTGCCGAACGCAAAGAGGAGCGCGGACGAGTTTTCCATCGAGTCCGCCCCCGGCCGCGGCACGACCGTGCGGGTGGGATTTGCCTTCAAGCCGGATCGGGGATAGGATAGGCAATGTTCGAAGCATCCATCTACGCGCGCCGGCGCGAATCCCTGAGGCGCTCCCTGGCGGAGCGCGGCCTCCGTTCCGGGATGGTCCTGGTTCTGGGCAATCGCGAGAGCCCCATGAACTACGCGGACAACGCCTACCCCTTCCGGCAGGATTCCTCCTTCCTCTATTTCGCGGGCATCCCCCAGCCGGATCTGGCCCTGACCCTGGACCTGGAGAGCGGGGGGTCCCTCCTCTACGGACACGAGATCACCCTGGACGACGAGATCTGGACGGGCCGCCGACCCTCCCTCCGGGAGCTGGCCGAGGCGGGCGGCCTGGGGGGCGTGATGCCCCGGTCCGCCCTGGAGGCCGACGCGGGCTCCGCCCGGACCCTCCTGTTCCTGCCGCCCTACCGGGCGGAGCACCGGGAGGAATTGGCCGCGATCCTGGGCTGTCCCGCCGGAGCGGTCGAAGCCCGGGCCTCCCTTGACCTGGTGCGGGCCGTCATCGCCCTGCGGGAAATCAAGGAGCCTGAGGAGATAGAGCGCATGGACGCGGCGGCGGACCTCACGGCGGACATGCACCGCGCGGTCATCGCCCGAGCCCGGCCGGGCATCCGGGAATCCGAGCTTGCCGCCCGGGCTTCGGAGCTCGCACTGGCCGGCGGTGCGGGACTTGCCTTCCCGGTCATCGCCACAACGAGGGGTTCGGTCCTCCACAATCATGACCACTCCGGTACCCTCGCCGAGGGGGATCTCTTCCTGTTGGACGCGGGGGCGGAAACCGTGGACGGATACGCGGGGGACCTGACCACGACCTATCCCGTGAATGGCCGTTTCGACCCCCGCCAGCGGGAGATCTACGAGATCGTGCTGTCCGCCCACCGCGCGGCCTGCGGGGCCCTGGCCCCGGGCTTGCCCTTCCGGGATGCCCACTTCGCGGCGGCCCGGACTGTATTCGCGGGTCTCAAGGCCCTGGGCCTGGCCCGGGGGGATACCGAGGAGGCCCTGGCGGCGGGAGCCCACGCCCTGTTCTTCCCCCACGGGGTCGGCCACCAGATCGGCCTGGACGTCCACGACATGGAGAGCCTGGGGGAGGTGAACGTGGGCTACGACGGCGAGCCGAAGAGCCCGCAGTTCGGCCTCCGGTCCCTGCGCATGGCCAAGACCCTGAAACCCGGCATGACGGTCACCGTGGAGCCGGGGGTCTACTTCATCGCTCCCCTTATCGCCAAATGGAAGGCCGAGGGCCTCCACCGGGGCTTCCTGGACTACCCGAAGATCGAGGAGTGGCTGAGCGTGGAAGGGATCCGGAACGAGGAGGACTGGCTGGTGACGGTTACGGGGGCTCGCAAACTCGGCGGACCCTTCGACAAGAGCGCCGGAGCCCTTGAATCCGCCGTCGGCTCGGAATGGAGGACGACGAAATGAGCGGAGTTCCGGACCTGGCCGTCGACCCCGCCCTGGAACCCCGGAAGATCCGGATCGGCCTGGTCTGGGGCCTTGGCTTGCCGTCCTGCGCCCCCAGCGCGAGTCCTACAGCCTCCTTGGCTGCCCTCCTGGGCAAGGTTGCGGCCACCGGGGATGGATTCCTGGCCCCCGAGCGCAGGGCCGCGGTTCGCAACATGCTGCGCTTCGGTGCCTACAAGCCCGCCGGGCGCTCAAAACCCTCCAGCGAGTATCTCTTGGCCGCGGCCCTGGCGGGGGACTTCCCTCTGGTGAACGGACCGGTGGACGCGAACAACGAGGTCAGCCTGCGCTGGGGCTACCCCGCCAGCGTCTTCGACCTCGGGAAGACGGGGCCGGAGCTCAAGCTTTCCCGGGGCGGTGCGGGGGAGCGCTTTGTGTTCAATCCCTCGGGCCAGGAGATCGACCTGGAGGACCTCATCGTCGTCCGCCGCCGCGTCGAGGGAGGCTGGGATGCCTGCGGGAACCCCGTGAAGGACGCGATGGCCACCAAGGTCTTCGAGACGGCCCGGGACGTGGCCGGCGTGGTCTACGCCCCCCTGACGGATCGGAAGGCGGACCTGGAAGCCTGCGCGGCCCGATTCGCGGAGATCCTCAAGGAGGAGTGTGGAGCCCGGGAGGCGGGGTGGAAGATAGTGTGAAGTGGACGGTGGACAGTGGACGGAAGCGATATAATTGACCCGGCCGTAGCTCCCGTCAAAGCAGGCAATGCAACCGCGTTGTGAAACCATTTCCGTCCACCGTTTACTGTTCACCGTTTACCGGATAGAATCCCTTCATGACGGACACGCTCGAGGGGAAACCGCCCCTTGTCGGGATCATCATGGGCAGCGACTCGGACCTGCCGGTCATGGCCGAGGCTTCCCGGGTGCTCGCGGAGCTCGGCATCCCCCATGAGACCACCATCGTCTCCGCCCACCGCACCCCGGACCGCATGTACCAGTACGCCAAGGGCGCCCGGGGCCGGGGCCTGGAGGTCCTCATAGCCGGGGCGGGAGGCGCGGCCCACCTGCCGGGCATGTGCGCCAGCCTGACGGACCTTCCGGTCATCGGGGTGCCGATGGGGACAAGAGCGTTCAGCGGCCTGGACAGCCTCCTGTCCATCGTCCAGATGCCCGCGGGCATCCCCGTGGCGACGGTGGCCGTGGACGGCGGCCGGAACGCGGGCCTCCTGGCCGCCCGGATCCTGGCCTCCCGCCGCCCCGAGCTGGCCGAACGCCTGGGAGCCTGGACGGCGGAAAAGGCGTCGGAGGTCCTGGACAAGGCGCGCCGCCTGGAATCCGAGGGCCCGGAAGCCTTCTTGTCCAGGTTATAGGAAATCTTCATGGAGATGATCCTGCCTACGGACGCCGGACTGAGGCGAGCCGCGGCGGTCCTGGTTTCGGGAGGCCTTGTAGCCTTCCCTACGGAGACGGTCTATGGGCTGGGGGGCAACGCCTGGGACCCCCGCGCGTTGGCGCGGATCTTCGAGGCAAAGCGTCGCCCCGCCTTCGACCCCCTCATCGTGCATGTCGCGGACGCCTATTCCTTCGACTTGGTCGCGGACCTGGGCGCCCTGGCCCCGGGCGCGAGGACGGCCGCTCGCGCCCTCATGGAGGAGTTCTGGCCCGGCCCCCTCACCCTGATCCTGCCCAAGCGCCCCCGGGTCCCCGACCTGGCCACCAGCGGCCTGCCCACCGTCGCGGTGCGGATGCCGAACCATCCCGTCGCCCGCGCCCTGATCGAGTTGTCCACCGGGGCCGTAGCCGCCCCCAGCGCCAACCCCTTCGGCTACCTGAGCCCGACCCGGGCGGAGCACGTGGCCGACCAGCTGGGGGATCGGGTGGATCTGATCGTGGACGGGGGCCGCTGCCCGGTGGGGATCGAGTCCACGGTTGTGGACGTAACCGAACCCTCGCCCCGGATCCTGCGGCCGGGAGGGCTTTCGTTGGAGCGCCTGCGGGACATGGTTCCCGGGATCGAGGTCCTGGACCGCACGGATCCGGCGCCCAAAGCTCCGGGGCAGCTGGTCAGCCACTATGCTCCCCGCCTCGCCCTTCACCTCGTTCCCGCGGGCGCCCTGAGCCAAGTCCGGCCCGGAAAACGCGCGGCCGCCCTGGTTTTCGATGCCGTCGGCCGAGACCGCCTGGGGGACTCTGCGGCCGGGTTCGCGGCGATCCGGACCCTCTCGGAGCCGGGGGATCCGGTGGAGGCCGCGGCCAAGCTCTTCGATCTCCTCCATGAACTGGACTCCGGGGACTTCGACGAGGTGTGGGCGGAGCGGATGCCCGACGCGGGGCTGGGCGCCGCGGTCAACGACCGCCTGTACAAGGCGAGCAGAAAGCCCCGGGGGGACGGAATTTAGGTTATTATAAGGGTGCGCGGTTCCTCCGATAATGAGCATGGAGGAGTACGATGCAGACGATCAATTCCGCGTACAGCCTGCCCCTCGCCGTGATGCTGTCCCGGTACAGCGCCCCCGGGCGCGTCTCCATACCCGTGCCCCGGAGCCAGGTCATCTACGCGCACTTCGAGCACGTTGCCGGAATCGCCGCCGGCGAAGGCCATGCTACCTCCGTGGACCGCCTTCGGATTCTGAACACCCTGATCGACCGCCTTTCCAGTCTCAAGTCCGACGCACTGGCAGCTCGTGAAAACAGCGGTCTGGTCAGCTCCGACCGGGTCGACGCCCTGCTGGAGCAGTACGGCCGGGAAGCCCACGCCCTGGCCGCCCGCAGCGGACCCTACGCTCCGAAGCTCGGACTTCCCCCGGGCTCCCTGATCTCTCTCGCCGCCTAACGCGCACCCAGCATTTCCGCAAGCGCATCCTCGGCGTTCAATCCGTAGTGCAGGACCCCGTATACGACCGAAGCCCACAGGACGTTCCGGCCGTACTGCCGGGTCTCCTCGATCGACAGGGATTCCAACAGAAGGTCGTCCGTGAAGCCCGGCGCGGCCCGTTCCCACTGGCGCATACGGGTAAGTCCCGCGTTGTAGGCGAATACCGAGGGAAGGACCCGCCCGTTCAGGGCACGCAGGAGACCCGCAAAATGTGTGCTGCCCAGGCGAAGGTTGTCCGCGGGGTTCTCGAGGTCGTAGGATCCCATGCGCAGGCGGCGCGCGGTCTCCTCCGCGGTGGCGGGCATGAGCTGGGCAAGGCCCACGGCCCCGGCCCGGGAGACTACAGCGGGCCGGAAGAAGCTCTCGGAGCGGACGAGCCCGTACAGGACATGCTCCTCCATGCCCGAGGAGGCGGCAGCGGTTGAGACTTCCCCGGGCCAGGGCCGGGGCCAGAGCAGTTCCCAATCCTCCCGGGAGGCCTCGTACCCGGGACTCTCGAGCAGACGGTTGATCACGAGCATGGAGGCGGCGGGGCTCCCCTGGTCCCTGAGGAGGATCGCCAGCCGTCGCTGCGCTTCGGAGCTCAGGGCGTCCGGTGAGCCCTCCAGGGCCCTCAGTTCCTGGGAAACCAGCTCCGCCAGGCCGAACCGGGCAAAGCCGGCCAGGTAATCCTCCGGGTCCGGTTCCGCCCGCCCGCGGTCCCGAGGCCGCAGGGCTTTCGCGGGCCGGGGCTCCACCGGCCGGAAGGGAGGCAGTTCGACAAGGGGCCGCCCAAGCCGGTGGGCGGCCAGGAGGCGGTAGTACGGCTCGGGGCTCCGGGCCAGGACCTCTTCGTAGGCCCGCCGGGCATAGTCCTTCGGATCCGGCGCCGGACCGCTTGCCGCCCGGGGAAGGGCGGTTCCGGTCTCGGCGGCGCGACCGGAGAGATACACGAGGCGGGCCGCGGCCCGGGTCGTCATGCGCGGAGCCAGCTCGGTCCGGAGGATGTACAGGGTCGCGCCGTCCTTGGCCAGTAGGGCTTCCCGGGCCAGGCGCTCCACAACGTCCGCAAAGGACCCCGGGGCGTGCCAGGAGCCGGAGGCGCGGGCGAGCCAGGCGGCGGCCTCGGCTCGGGAACCCGCAAGGAGGCCGTCCGCCCGGTACCAGGCCGCGGCGTCCCGGTCCTCCCCGGAGGCGGCCAGCTCCCAGGCCCGCGCGAAGTCCGCGTCCGCCTCCGCGCGGCGCTCGGCTCTGCCCAGCATGCGGGCTCGGTAGAATACAGCTATGTACCGGGCTTCCCGGAGGGCGGGATCACCGGCCGCGGCAGCCGTTCCCGACGGAGAAACGCCCGCCCCTGCCGCGATCGCGGCGGATTCCAGGGCCGACATCGCCGCGATGCCCTCCGTCAGGGCGGGGGCGTATAGGAAGGCTTTCCCCGCGTCCGCCAGGTAGGCCCGGGGCAGGGAGGGGCTCAGGGCGGTACCGGCGGGGGCCAGGGCTCGGTAGGCGGCTCCGTAGTCCCGGAGCGCAACCTGGAGACGAAGACGGAACAGGGCGAGCTCGTCCCCGGTGAACGGGGATCCCGGGCTTGTGGAACCGCCCGGGGCTTCCGCCGCCGCAAGAGCCTCCCGGAGATCCTCAGACCGGGGATCGGGCAGGGCAAACAGCTGCCGGATGCGGGCAGCGCGATCTTCGGGGTCGATGGCGGTCCGCAACCGAAGGCCCGCGAGGAGAGCCGCATCCTTCGCGGCCTCCGCGGGATACGCCTGAGCCAGGGCCTCGAGATCCGCCCGGGCCTCGGGCAGTCGGCCCAGTGCGGCCAGGGCTTCCACGCGCCTTCGGCGGGGCAGGTAGGCGTCGATCCCCGCCTGGGCCTGGCGCACGGAAAACTCGAGGAGCCCGGCCCAATCGCGCCGTCGGTAGAGGCTCTCGGGCAGGAGTTCCCAGGCCCGCCTGCGGAAGAGCCCGGCTTCCCTCCGGGAGGCCAAATCCAGCAGGACGGTTTCCCTCTCCCCGTCGCCCGCCAGGCCCGCCGCGCGGGCGGCGAAGTACAAGGCCCCCGGACCCAGCCGGGCCAGCTCGACCAGACGTCCCGGCGGAGCCGACAGAACGAGGGAACGGTCCCCGGCCAGGAGCATGTCCCGGAGCTCGTGTGCGCGCACGCCCAGGACCATGGGGTCCTCGCAGGAGCCGGACAAGGCCCCCGCCGCCAGGATGTAGAATAAAAAGGTCCGCGGCGCGTGCCGCGGGCCTTTCATGGGATCTTGGCTTATCCAACGCCTCAAACGGACTCCTTGTGGTCCGGCTTTGTCCCGTACCCTACCGGGGCGGGATCCAGATCGTGCGGCCGGAGATGATCAGGTTCGGGTTCCGGATCTTGTTGGCCCGGGCGATGCGCGGGTAGAACCAGGGATCCCGGTAGAAGACGTACGAGAGGTCCCAGAGGGTGTCCCCCCACCGGATCTTGTAGTTGACCCCGGGGTTCATGCCCGGCCGCGCAGCGACCTCGGGCTTGACGTAAGCGGCCATGCCCGCGGGCAGGGCCTTGGGAGGCTCGGCCGGGGCGGGCTGTGGAGCCGGGGCAGGCTGTGGTGCGGGCTGCGGGACCGGCTGCGGCGCTGGAGCCATGGCGGCGGGTTTGGGCTCCGCCGGGGGCTTCGGGGCCGTGGTACATCGGTAGAGAAGCAAGCCGAGGCCCAGCGCCAAGGCCAGGCCGGCCAGGATGATCAGGACGATCCAGAGCGCCTTCCCGGACCCTCGGGGCTTCCCGCGATCCGGCTCGGTCCCGGGTTCCTTACCCGGCTTTCCGCCGTCGAAGGGATTGGCGACCGTACCGGGGCTTTCCTCCCCCAGGGCTAAACCTTCCGTGGACTGTCCTACATAGGATTCCTCGCCGCCCGCGGACTCTTCCGACGATACTTCCATCAACAGATCTTCCCCGAGATCGTCGTTAACGGATCCGGAACTTCCTGTCCCGGGAACCTCGAACTCGGCCTCTTCGAGATCCGGCAATTCGTCCGTGGAGGCGGCCTCGCGGCTCTCCTCTTCGAACTCGAAGTCCGGGATCTCGTACTTCTCCTCTTCCGAAAGGGCCTGCAGGGACACGCGCAGGCTCTGGCTCTCCCCGGAGGTTTCCTCCCGGGCGGAGGCGACCAGTTCGCCCGCATCGTCCAGGGCGAGTTCCAGTCGTATGTCCGGTTCGCCCTTGGGCCGGGGCGGGATGTTTTCGATGACCAGGCTGCCTATGTAAGTCGCCGACTCCGCGGTCTCGCCGGAGCCGCGGTACATGTCGATCTGCACGCTCGGCTGATCGTCCTTCACGGTGGTCACGACAAGGCGCTTGCGGGCGGGTTTGCCGTCCTCCAGGATGGGGTAGAATTGGCCGTTGGCCAGCTTGATACCGATGTTCCTATCCGACATGGATGCCTTCCATCGGCCCGACGCGTCCGCAAGCCCGGTGCCGACCGGCCAACGCGCGAGCCATTCGTTAATTATATAAGTATATCGGCTGAATTCGGGGAAAGCAAATCGGGTAACGTGAATTAGTGAATAGGTGAATAGGGGGTGGGTTTCAGGGGGCGTCGGCTGAGGCGAGGGCCACGAGGCTCAGGGCCTTACGGTCGTAGGGCGCGCCTTCCAGGGATCCGAGTATCCGTACCTCTCCGAAGCCGGCCCGGGTCAGCAAGGCCGCCGTCTCCGTCCCGGAGTAGAGGCGCTGGACAAAGGAGCGATCGATCCGCTCGGCTCCCCGGATAAGGACCCAGCGGTTCCGCAGGCCTTCCCAGGCCCCGACGACGGAGTACTCGGTCAGCACGGTCCAGCCGTCCCGCTCGAACCACTCGCCCTCGATGTAGTCCCGGACCGCGGTCTCCTTGCCCAGCATCTCCAGGACGAAGCGGCCGCCGGGACGGAGGGATGCTCGTATGTTCCTGAGCATGTCCAGGTCCTGGCCGGGGTCCGCGAAGTAGCCGAAGGAGTTGAAGAGGTTCACCGCCAGGTCGAAGGCTCCGGGGCGGCGGAATTCCCGCATGTCAGCCCGGAGGAACTCGATATCCGCACCTTCGACCAGGGCGCTTTCCCGGGCCGCCTCCAGGTAGGAATCCATGAGGTCCACTCCGGTCACCCAGTAGCCCCGGCGAGCGAACTCCAGGCTGTGCCGGCCGGGACCGCAACAGGCGTCCAGGACTGTGTCCCCGGGAACGGACCCCGCCAAGCGCTCCACCGCGTCCACGACCCCGGAGGTCTCGGCCCAGCGCTTTTCGTCGAACATGAGGGGGGCGAAGATGTTCCAGAACTCCGGGTCCTCGAACCACTCCCCGCCCCGGGCGGCCACGCTAGAAACCCCCGTGGTCCAGGACCCGTTCCATGATGTAGCTCAGCCTGTCCATGTCCAGGCTCTCGGCCTCCGAGGAGAAGAGCTCCCGGATCTCGGCCCAGTCCTCGCGCTCCAGGGGCGGATCGTCGTCGTAGTCCCCGAGGGCCAGCAGGCAGACCGCATCCAGCCAGGCCCGAGACCGGGCGGCTCCGCCGGGGCCGCGGGAGAGGGAGGACCATCGCTCCGCGATGCCCTCAAGGAGATCCGGGGAGAGCCCCCGCAGGGAGCGGCCCAGAAGGGCCTTGAGGGACTCGAAACGCCGGGCTTCCGGTTCCCGGGCGGTCCGGCCGGTCCAGTCGTCCAGGTCGGATAAGAGCCTGTCGGAGGGTCTCATGGGGAAAAGGATAGCGTCAAACGGCGGACCTGCATAGTTCTCTATAGTGTTACGAAGCTTGTACCGAGACCAGGATCGCGGCGGCGTCGTAGGCCGCGTGCGCCCAGGCTAGGGCGTGGAGGCTCTTCGTACGGCCCCAGGCCGCGGTCAGTAGGACCGCCGTGGCGGCGGCCGCCGCCATCCCTGCCGCGCCCTGGTACCGGTGGGCCGCGGCGAACAGGCTTATGGAAACGGCCGCGGCCGCCCAGGGCTGCGCCCCCCCCGCCTCCAGGGTCCGGGGAAGGTAGACCCGGTATAGAAGCTCCTCCCGGTATCCGACGGCCAGGCAGGAGGCCGCCAGGAGAGGCAGGAAAAGGGCGGGATGGAGGTCCGGCGCGTCGACAATCCCGGGCGCGGCGGTTCCGGAAAGGCGTCCGGCCAGGGCCGCGGCCCCCCAGGCCGTCAGGGCCAGGAGGGGGAGAAGGACCAGGGCCGCGGCGGCGTCCCCCGTCCGGGGCCTCCGAAGATGGAACTCCCGGGATCGGCCCCGCAGGCCGATAATATATAGCAGCAGAAGGGTTTGCGGTACGAGGAAGGCCAGATTCCCCAGGTGGCGGGCACCCGAGGCAAGGGTTCGGACGGCTTCGGGGTCGGGGCCCGCGGAAAGGGAGGGCAGGATGAAGACCGCCGCCACGAGTACGGCCTCCCCCCGGACCCACGCGCGCTCCCTTCCCGGCGACTCCATGCCGCGGACCCTCCTTTGGATTCCATAATCAAAGGTGATAGTATCAAGATGCATCCGCATTTTGATATTGCGTATCTTTTTATAGTATAGTGTATAAGGGACGGCAAGGCGCGGCCGTCCGCGCTGCGGTTCGTACGGAGCGGAATCCTTCTAGGGCGTCGTTCAAGCGCCGGGAGTGCCCATGACCTTCGTGCTCGCCATCGTGGTATTGATTCTCTTCTTCCTCACCATCACGCTGGGGTCGCGGGGCAGCAAGCGCTATTCCTGGTTCGAGTACTACGCCAAGGGCCGGGAGTCCGGCTTCAGCTTACGGCAGGCCCGGGACTTGAAGGATCTTGCCCAGGTGGCGGGCCTGGCCGATCCGACGGAGGTCTTCTGGAGCCTCAAGGCCCTGGACAAGGTCATCGCGGCCATAACCCGTTCCCGGAACGCGTCCCCCCGGGGCTTGGACCGGGAGACCGAGCACCTCCTGGAGCGGATGTACGAGTACCGCCACCGCATGGAGTTCGACCAGCCGAAGTACAAGATGGGGATCAAGAGTTCCCACCAACTGGCGACCAACCAGCGCATCCGCATCCTGGTGCACGGCGTGGGGGTATTCAACTCGACCCTGATCGACGTCCACGCCCGGTACCTGGTCTGCACCTATCCCCTCGGGGTGAAGCTCCCCGTGGGATTCGCCTGGAAGGGGCGCCGGGTATCCGTCTACTTCTGGCGGCACGAGGACGCGGGCTACGTGTTCGACACCTACGTGATCGACGATCTGCGCATCCGGAGCGTCCCGGTCCTGCACCTGGCCCATTCGGAAGCCCTCTTCCGGACCCAGAA
>Ga0209450_10000826_pt1 | contig 15532 bp, 16 predicted proteins | sample FrelakmetLWP11LW_FD_187149 | JGI IMG/M metagenome (GOLD analysis project Ga0209450, IMG submission 187149) | Freshwater lake sediment microbial communities from the University of Notre Dame, USA, for methane emissions studies - LWP11 LW (SPAdes)... | ecosystem: Environmental > Aquatic >...
TCGAGGATGCCAAGATGGAGCGATACTACAGGGCCAATGACTGGGAACGCCTGTCCGAAGGACGTGACGAGGGATTTATAGCGGTCAAGGGGCGCGAGGTCCCATTCGCCGTGTTTCACAACGAGCCGGAGAAGACTCTCGACCCCGACCTGCTTGGCGCTGCCCTGCGCGATGCGACCGGCCGGCTTGTCAAGCTCTTCACACGCAAGGGTTGAACAAGCCTCCGAGGGTGCTAGACTCAAAAAGTTGATTCCCATGCGTGTTTCCGTGCCCGACGTGTGGATTCTCTGACAAGAGGAGTAGAACATGGCTGTATTTGACATGACCGTCCACGAAGGCATTCTGGCAACGACCGTCAAGCTCGCCCAAGACCGCAACATCATCATCCCCACCTTCGCACAGCAGAAGGACCCGTCGCTTGTCCCGGACAAGGTAAAGGCCAAGCTCAAGGGAGTCGGCCTCTGGGACGTCAATCCCATCAACCTGTTCCGCATCACGTGGCACAACGATGTGAACACAGGCCTGTACGGCGACGTGAACTATATCGAGCTCCCGGGATCCATCACTGGTGTCAAGGCTCGTGTCGTGGGCATCGTCGGCAAGTACTTCCCGACTGGCGCACACAAGGTCGGGGCTGCATTTGGATGTCTCGTTCCACGACTCGTGACCGGGCAGTTCGACCCCACCCGGCAGGCAGCGGTGTGGCCTTCCACGGGCAACTACTGCCGCGGCGGAGCCTTCGACTGCGCCCTGCTGGCCACGGATGCCGTCGCCATCCTCCCGGAGGGGATGAGCAAGGAACGCTTCGACTGGCTGCGCGAGATCGGGACGAAGGAGGTCATCGGGACTCCCGGGACCGAGTCCAACGTCAAGGAGATCTACGACAAGGTGCACGAACTGAAGGCCTCCCGCGGCGATGGCATCATTGTGTTCAACCAGTTCGAGGAGTTTGGAAACGCACTGTGGCACTACGATATGACCGGTTCGGCATTCGAGCAAGTCTTCGACGCCATCAAGGGACCAGGATCGCGTGTGGCGGGCTATGTCTCCGCCACTGGCTCTGCCGGGACCATCAGTGCCGGCGAGTACCTGAAGAAGGTCTATCCGTACAGCCACATCACGGCTGTCGAGGCCCTCCAGTGTCCCACCCTCTACGCGAACGGATTTGGAGCGCACCGCATCGAGGGTATCGGTGACAAGCATGTCCCCTGGATCCACAACGTCCGCAACACTGACGCCGTGGCCGCCATCGACGACGAGTATCCAATGCACTTGCTTCGTCTCTTCAATGAGGACGCAGGCAAAGCCTATCTGGAGAAGAAAGGTGTCTCGCGCGAGCTCATCGAACGGCTCGACCTCATGGGTATCTCCTCGCTGGCCAACATGGTCGCGGCCATCAAGATGGCCAAGTACGAGGAGATGGACGAAAACGACGTTGTCTTCACCGTATTCACGGATTCCGCTGACCTGTATCTGTCGCGCATCGAAGAGCTGCGCACCGAGTATGGCCCTTATACTGAGATGGACGCGGCGCTCGACTACGCGAAGTACCTCGAGGGTACTCTGACAGACTGGTACCGCGAGCTCAACTATCGCGACCGAAAGCAGCTGCACAACCTCAAGTACTTCACGTGGGTCGAACAGCAGGGCAAGAGTGCGGAGGAACTGCGCGAACTGTGGGAGCCGGAGTTCTGGAACCAGATCTGGAGTGCTGCCCCAGCGTTCGATAGACTCATCGACCAGTTCAATGAGAGGACGGGGCTGCTGGCCAAGCTATAGCATCGGCCCTTCCTGCCGATCCATCTTCTGACCGGCATTCGACGAGGCGCCCGGACGGTTCATGCCGGGCGCCGTCCTATGTCCTTCCCGAGTTCGGCTCTTCTCCACAGCTGCTGTTGATTATGTGGAGAACTAGTGGAGTCGCGTACGGTCGTGCCGTGGACAACCTGTCAGGGGGCTGTGGAAAACCACCATGCAGTCATGTTCCAGTCCACCATTCTGAACTCCGCATCCCAGGCTCGTTCCAGCAAAAACATCCTCATAGCGGCGCTGAGTCGACTGAAAACGTGTGGGAATACGGCATATTGTCCGAAATCGTCTGACGGGGGCGCTTCTTGCGCTCTGATCCTCAGAATCCTCTTTGGAAGCCGCTTTACAGGTTCTCGATACAGGAAGTAACAGAAAACGGTTGACTGTTCGCTACGATGGGCGAATGGTCAACCATTTTTGGGGAGCTATGCTTGCTCGTCGTCGACGGTTTGCAGGATGACCCCTTGGGCCGAAATGTCCAGGACAATGGTCTCGGCCCCCGGATCCAGCTCGATCATCGCCTTCTGCATCGCTTTGGCAACCTTCTCTGCCTTGGCGGGCTCGGCCAGAGCCGCGATGCTTGGTCCGGCTCCCGACAGGAAACTTCCGTAGGCCCCGCTCCGCTCCGCGGCACGCGACACTTCGCGAAATCCAGTGACAAGCTTCTCGCGGTAGTGCTGATGGAGACGATCATGAAGCGCGAACGGCAGGAGGTCATAGTTGCCACTGAAGATGCAGGCGGACAGCATCGAGGCTCGACCGATGTTGAAGACCGCATCCCTTCGCGAATACGTGTCAGGAAGACACGCCCTGGCCTTCTTCGTCGACAGGAAGCTGGACGGGACCATGACGACGACCTTGAGGTTCTGAGGAACGACTTTCATGTATGCCACGTCGCTCTTGTCACCTGCCGCGATGATGAACCCACCGATCAGCGATGCGGTGACGTTGTCGGGGTGTCCCTCGATAGCGATAGCATACTTGAGGACTTTGCCGGTATCGAACTGCGTGTTCATCACGACCTCGAAGCACGACAGGAGACCCACGATGGCGCTGGCACTTGAACCCAGACCACGCGTCAGAGGAATGCCCGTATGAACGCTGATGCTTACTGGCGGCAGGTGTACCGACTCGGCACGCTCAAAGTAGTCCATGACCTCGCTGACGAACTTGTAGCCCTTTTCGTTGAGGACGTCGGCTCCCATGCCTTCGAAGCGGACGCTCCACTTGTCTCCTGATGCAAGAACCTCGACGGTATACGTACTGCGCATCTCGAGGGCCAGCCCAAAAGCGTCGAACCCTGGTCCCAAATTGGCGGTGCTTGCGGGAACACTCACTACGACTTTGTTGATCACGATTTCTTCCCCCAGCGCAACTGCAATTCCTCGATACCGGTGTTGACAGCGCGCGAACTATCGCAAAGCGAACTACTTGACATATCTTATCACGTCCTTGACAATTGCAAGGCTCACGGTGAACAGTCAAGCCGAGGCTTGACCTCTATTGCCCAGGAGGTAGACTGGGAAGGAGGTATTTGACACCATGACACATGAGCTGCTCACCTATCTTGGTCATTCGGCTTTTCTGATCACCACGACAGTCGGAGACATTCTCATCGACCCGTTCCTGTCGGGCAACCCACTGGCGTCCATCGGCCCAGACGACGTCCATCCTGCCTACATCCTCGTGACACATGGCCATGCCGATCACCTGGGCGATACCGTCGCCATCGCCAGACGCACCAGGGCAACTGTCATCGGCCCGGCGGAACTTGTCACCTACCTTGCAGGAAAGGGTGTTGCAAACGTTCACCCCATGCATATCGGCGGCAACCACATCTTCCCATTCGGTGAACTTCTGCTGACCCAGGCCCTGCATGGCTCCTCAGTGACGGAGGGCGGCCACCTCATCTGTATGGGGAACCCCTGCGGCTTTGTCGTCAAGACCAGAGAGCGAACGATCTACCATGCTGGTGACACGGGCGTGTTTCTCGACATGGAGCTCATCGGCCGGCTGCACCCACTGGACATCGCGCTTCTCCCCATCGGCGGCAATTTCACGATGGGGATCGACGATGCCGTAGAGGCAGTCAAGATGCTTGCTCCGCGCACCGTGATCCCCATGCACTATGGGACCTTCCCTGTCATCGCCGCGGATCCCGAGCTGTTCCGGAAGAAGGTGGAGTCCGCGACAAGCAGTCATTGCACGGTTCTAGAACCCGGACAAGTGTTCTGAGCAAGTTGGCGCCCGAAACCAGGATTCACGCTGGCGCGTTGACAGCCTAGGTCTGGCCGGTACACTCTGTTCCATGAGAGATCAGAGTCGTACCCCGTTCTTCGATGCCGTTCAGTCCTATATCGGCAAACACCGCGCCGGCCTCCACATGCCCGGGCACATGGCCGGCCAGGGTATTCATCCGCGCCTCAAGGAGTTCTGGGGCGAGAATGTGTTCCTGTCGGACCTGACGGAGGTCGAAGGGCTCGACTACCTCCATCGCCCCATCGGCGTCGTCAAGGAGGCGCAGGAGCTGGCCGCCGAAGCCTACGGTGCTATCGAATCCTTCTTCCTCGTCAATGGTTCGACGGTTGGGAATCAGGCCATGATTCTGTCGACCTGCGACCCCTACGACCGCGTCATTGTGCAGCGCAATTCGCACCGCTCGATGTATGGAGCACTCATCCTCAATGAATTGCGCCCAATCTACCTTGAGGCCGAAGAAGACCGCCTGCTGCAGTTCCAGACATTTCCGTCCAAACAGACGTTCGCGCGTGTGCTACGGGACCACCCCGAAGCCAAGACCGTCTTCGTGACCAACCCCAACTACTTTGGCATCAGCTCAGACATCGACTACTACGTGCAGAAAGCGCACGCCACGGGACGCCGTATCCTGGTCGACGAAGCACACGGATCACACTTCCATTTTCATCCCGATCTTCCCAAGAGCGCCGTTGACGCGGGAGCCGACATGGTCGTCCAGAGCACGCATAAGACTCTCTCTGGCCTGACTCAGACATCCATGCTGCATCTGGGCTCACGGCGCGTGGACAAGGAGCTGGTACGAGCCACGCTCACGATGCTGGAGAGCTCATCACCCTCGTATATCCTCATCACGGCTCTCGACGTCGCCCGTATGCAGATGGCGACAAACGGTCACGACCTGCTCCAGCGGGCCATCGATCTCGCCGAGGATGCTCGCCGGCGTATCAATGGCATCGAGGGGCTCTTCGCCCCTGGCAGGGAGCGTGCTCACTCCGACGCCATCTACGATGTCGACCTCACCAAGCTGACCATCCACGTGTCAAGGCTGGGGCTGACCGGATTCCAGGTCGAGGAGATCCTCAACAGAGACTACAATGTCGAGATCGAGTTGTCTGACCTTGAGAACATCCTGGCATTCATAACGATCGGAGCACCCAAGGAGGCAGTGGAGATTCTCATCAAGGCACTCGAGGACATCTCCCGAAAACGCCACGGCAAGACATCTGGCATCACTCCTCCCCCACCCATTCCCAGCATCCCCGAGATGGTCCTCTTCCCGTTCGAGGCGTACTATGCCAAGAGAGAGCGTGCGCGCATGGAAGACTCCGTCGGTCGCATCATCGCAGAACTCGTGACTCCCTATCCGCCGGGCATCCCAATCACTGTCCCCGGGGAAGTCATGACGCACGAGTGCGTGGATTACATGGTGTTCATGCGCGACCACGGCGCCGACCTACAGGGCATCATCGACAAGACGGCCAGGTACGTGCAGGTCGTCAAGGAGCGTTGATCAGTCGCCGGACTCGTCCCTTGCTTTTCATGGAAGAGACCTGGCCAGACAGCGGTCGGCTCCTGGTGAATCCGGCCTTCTCAGGCGACCCTGCAAGAGAGAGCGAGGACCACTCTTCGGCGGGGAAGAAGCATGGCGTCGAAGAAGAGGCCTTCCCGAAGTTCTGGTATCCGTCCCGCCTACTTCCTGCTCCAGAGGCCAAAGAACCCTCGACGTTGTGACTGTTCCCGTTCCACACTCCGGGGCATACCTGAAACATCCACCTCGGCTGCAAGCCCCGCCTCTATGAATCCATAGAGCGCCTTCGATACGGCGACACTTCCCTGGCCGGTCTTCCTGGCAATCTCACGCATTGACGTCTTGCCATCCACGCATGCCATCACTTGCCACTGCTCCCTGGTAAGGGTCAAGTCCTTTGCAGCGCCGTCCGCCCTCAGGGAGTAGACAGTATCCAACGAACCGAGTCGCTGGCGCATCGAATTCCACTCGTCGAGAGCGGCCGTCACCTGAAGGACAATGTCCGCAACCGGCACGGACTGGTCCTGGGTCTTCGCCGTCTCGCCGCTAGCAAACGAGAAGCTTCCTTCACGGAGACTGAACAGGTCGACCAGGGAACTGTACGCAGTACCGGGGCCGACCTCGACAAGGACCATTCGTGAATCCTCAATATAGAACCTCGCCCGGACGCGCCCTCCAAAGATCGACGTCCCTTCGAGATCAAGGCGGCCGGTCCCTCTTCCCTGGACAATCGTCTGGAGGACTTCGTCCACCTGGCAGTTGCCGAACTTCCCCTCAAGCATCCTTGACCCCCAGCTCCACAACGAATAGAACATTGCTATTCTACTCTACTGCGCAGTACTTTACAACGTTCCCGCGTTGCATCCTTGGGGGCCTCCACTATACTGGCAGGGTGTCCAACCTCGTGCAAGATATCCTGCATACCTTTCTCATCACCTTCATCCCGGGCGTTGAGGTCCGCGGTGCGCTGCCGTTTGCCATTGGCGTGCTCAAGATGCCCGCGTGGGAGGCCTTGCTTGTCGCAACGGTTGCCAACTTGTGCATCGCTCCGTTATTCTACCTCTTGGAGAGACCCGCACTCGCCATCGCATCGAGGTGGACGTGGTTCCAGCGCTACCGTACCCGTCTCGCCGTACGCAGCAGGTCTTCTCTGGCCAGGTACGGGCTCTTCGTCGGTCTTGCGCTGTTTGTGGCCATCCCTCTGCCAGGGACCGGCGCCTACACGGGGTGCCTGATCGCCGAGTTCACGCGGATGAAGAAGAGCCATGCACTCGTATCCATCTCACTGGGCGTCCTGGGGGCATGCACGATCGTCTTTCTTGTATCGGTCGGCGTCATCAAGGGCGTCCTTGCAAAGTGGCTCTGAGCATCGGATTGTTCCACGTGGAACAGTAACTGGGGGACCGCATGGGTAGTGATCGAGAGTTCAGTCCGACACAATTGCTTCCCGTCGTACGGCAATCGATGGCCTCCTTCGCTGCTGCGCTTCCTGTCACGGTGAAGCCGACGATTTGCTCCGACGCATTCTGCGCGGGGCTGGCATCCTTTCTCTCCTTGCTTGCCAAGGCCAATGAAATCATGAACCTGACGTCTGACGCCAGTCCTGAGCACCTGCTGGCTACACACATCCGCGACTCGCTGGCGCCCTTGCTCGTGGGTCTCGAGTTCCCGCGCGCGCTCCTTGACATCGGGTCGGGTGGAGGCTTCCCCGCTGTCCCCCTTGCGCTGGCGTGGCCAACGACAGCGGTGACGATGACGGAGTCGATCGGCAAGAAGGCTCTCTTCCTGGGGAGTCTCGTCGGGGACGTGCCCCTGCCCCGGGGACGGGTCGTCCATGGAAGGGTTGAGGCCCATGCGAGCGCTCTGCCCGAACGATCCTTCGACATGATCACCGCCAGAGGTGTCGCCCACATTGCGACAGTCCTGCAGTACGCTCTCCCTCTCCTCGCGAGCAACGGCAGGCTGGTACTGTGGAAAGGGGAACGCGACCTTGCGGAGCTTCGGGACCCACCGTTCGTGGCTACACTGCATCGCGTCCACTGTACGGCCACGGTTCTTGACTATGTCCTTCCAGGTGTTGAACGCAATTCCAAGCTCGTCATACTGCAGGTGACTCCGACGCTCAGAGGCCGGTTGTCCAGGAGGAACGGTTCGTGAGAATCATCGCCATTGCCAATCAGAAGGGTGGTGTGGGCAAGACGACCACCGCACTGTCACTCGCCGCATCGCTCGCCGAACTCAACCATCGCGTCCTGCTTGTCGACTTCGATCCTCAGGCCAACGCAACCACGGGCCTCGGGCTGAATGCAGCGGAATTCACGTCCAACATCTACACATGCCTGTTGTCCGGCGATCCGATCGAGAAGACAATCCAGCCCAGTCACGAACAGAATCTCTCTCTGGTCCCGTCGTCAATTAACCTGGCAGCGGCCGAACTGGAGCTGGCTGACATCGATCGCCGTGAGTACGTCCTTCAGAGCCGCCTGGCTCCCTTGGACGGATCCTGGGACTACATCATCATCGACAGTCCTCCATCGCTGGGGCTTCTAACTCTCAACACGCTGACGGCAGCGCACGAGGTCATCGTCCCCATCCAGAGTGAGTACTACGCCCTGGAAGGCTTGACGAACCTTCTGCGGACGATCAGCCTGGTCAAGCAGCGCCTGAACCCCGGACTTGCTCTTCTGGGCATCCTCGTCACCATGTTCGACAAACGGACTATCCTATCCGCACAGGTCAAAGATGAGCTTGTCAAGCACTTCGGAGAGACCGTCTTCACCGCCATCATCCCCAGGAGCATACGTATGAGCGAGGCGCCCAGCTATGGCAAGACTATTCTGGAGTACGACACACTTTCCACTGGTGCAGAGGCTTACCGGCAGCTCGCCAAGGAGGTAGAATCCCGTGAACAACAGTAGGCGTCTCGGTCGAGGGCTCGACGCCCTTTTCGCCGGCGAACCGACGCAGGCCACGTTGTCAGGAGACAGGGAAGTCCATGTGCTGCGCCCTGACCAGATCGTCCCGTCGCCGCTGCAGCCACGACGCCGCTTCGACGAAGCAGCGCTCGCGACACTGAGTGAGAGTATCCGCAAGCATGGCATCCTTGAGCCCATCATCGTGCGCCCACGGGACGGCCGGTTCGAGATTGTCGCCGGAGAACGCCGTTTCCAGGCTGCCGTTCAGATGGGCCTGGAACAGGTCCCGGTAACGGTCCGCGACCTCGACGATCGCACGACCATGGAGGTTGCTCTCTCAGAGAACCTGGAACGCGAAGACCTGTCGCCGATCGAAGTTGCCGTCTCCTTCAGCGAGTACCTCACCAAGTTTGGGACGACGCAGGACGAGCTCGCGCAGCGTCTCGGCAAAGACCGAAGCACCGTGGCCAACCTCATCCGCCTGCTGGACCTTCCGGAAGCCGCGCGTATCGCCCTGGACAACAGGACGATTACTGCCGGGCATGCCCGCGCACTCCTGCCAGTCAAGGACCAGAAACAGCTTGGCGCGGTGCTGGCAGACGTGGTTCGCAGACAGCTGTCGGTTCGCCAGACCGAGGCGCTTGTACGGCATCTGCTGACCAAGAAGTCCAGCGGGGGGGCCGTCCGTGACGAGGCTCTGCGCAACATCCAGGAGACTATGCAGAAACTGCTCGCCACACGCGTCAACATACGGGGACGGGTCAGCAAGGGCATCATCGAGATCAGCTACTTCAATCAGGAAGATCTCTTGCGCATCCTTGGCATCCTCAACTCCCAGGAAGACCCCGGCAACGGAAACGGCCACGCAGACTGATCCCCTCGACCACCGTCTGCTACAGAGTCCCGACGTCCTGTCGGGACTCTGTTATTTCGTCGGGAATTGGCCAGCGTCAACTCCTTTGATCGAGGCTCCCGTCATCTTCGAGGAAGTGCGGCATGTCTCCCGAGGAACTGCCACCTCTTCCACTCTGCTGCATTTCCGTGAAATCGAACCCGTCAACCTTCAATTCCCCGATGAACCGATCTATTTCCTGGTCCGCCGTCGCCAGGGGCACGTTCGGGAAGTTGAACATGGTTCCGCCGGGAACCTCAGTATAGAACGGCCTGTTACACCCCGGACATCCATGTGTCACAAACACGAAGTGCCTCTTCAGGAATGATCGAATCCGCGCTTCGGTAAGTCCGAGGCCGTGCAAGCTCCTCCGGGTATCGCAGGTGACACAGAAACTGGCTTCCTCCGGCCAATCCAGCAGCCCAAGGAGCAACTGAAGCTTGCGATACGAGATCAGCGTTGGGGGAGTACGGTGCTCCATCCGCGTGCCGCGAACAGGAGTGAATGCAAACAGGGACACTAGGACGCCTGAACGGTGCAACTCGAGCATAAGCTTCGCGGCCTCCATCTCGTCCTCTCCCAGACCGACAATGAGGTGTGTCGAGATGCGGTCGGGATACCGCCCGGCCAGATCCTTGACCAGCGTAACTGACGTGGCCAAGGACCCTCCCCGAAGCTGGGGATGGAGACGCTCGGAACAGCAGTCGATCGCGACACCGATGCGTTGCACACCTGCATCAAACAACTGGTCTGCCTCTTCGTGCTTGGTCACCCGGTACGATACGGAGATTGGCACGCCGCTCGCCTCGTGGACCCGCGGCACGACGACCAGCAGCTGCCTGAGCACTCCGCGTGTAGCAGTCGTCTGAAAACAGACTCTCTGGAACGCTCCGGGGTGTGCGATGAACGCTCCAATCAGCTGGTCCTCACCAACCTCGGGCCAGCTGATGCGCGAAAGGTGGCTGTGATCACCGATGGCGTTCCGCCCCTGCCCACAGTAGGCACAGTCGCCTGTGCACGTGCCGCCGGTCATCAGGTATGCCGTGGTCGGCACGGCGGCCATGTGGATATCCCGCAAACCCAGAACGGCCAGTGTGCCAATGCTTGCACGGAGATTCACGCGGACACCTGTCCGTACGTTTGCGCGTCACCGATAGAAAACACAGCACTCCTCCAGCAGATCTGTATCCTTCGCCTTCGACTGCTCAGCGACGACGCCCCGGAACTGATACCGCTCCGCGAGCTGCGCCAGCTGCTCGCCGTAGGGGGCCACTCTCGGATGCATGCAGCCCAGCATGAGATCTGTGGTCGGAAGCTTCAGCCTCGCATAGGCGAACACCGAGTCTACCTCGTCGATCCGAACGATGGGAACACCCTCGTACGCTGTCCCCTCTGTGGGTATGAGAACCAGGAAAATCACTGATGCCGGCTGGAACGCGATCAGCGAGTCGATTGCCGCGTATTCTCCGACGACGGCTCCGCCCTTGAGACCAATCGTCAGGTGAATGTTGACCCGCTGCTTCGCCGACGCAAGTGCCTCCGAACCGCCCGCCGCCGAGAACGCGGCCGTCCAGCGCCGGGCTGCGCACAGGTAGTCAGCTCCGGACCGCTGCGTATGATAGACATCATGGATCGTCCCGTCATCCCACACGTAGTCCAGGGAGACCTTGTCGAAGAAGGGTGACAGTGCACGGACGTCCTCCTCCGACTGCAGGCCAACGTGAGCATTGATGCGTATTCCCTGCTCATGGACCCATGTGATGAATGCCAGATGTTCCATTAGGGGCAGGCGTCCGTTGGCATCACTTCCACCGGAGAGAAGGATGCTCCAGTATGCACCCGATTCCAGCACGCGACGGGCCGCAGTGACGGGGACCATGTGTTGGAGGTAGTGCCCGTTGCAGTGGTTGCAGTGCTGTGCACATGTTCCACCCGTGACGGACACGGAGAGCGTCCGCCTGGGAAGGCAGTTGAAAGCCATGTCCTTCAGGCTTTCCGGCCTATTTGCGGCATGTCGTTGGCAATGACAAGGGAAACGCTGAGCCTGTCAGCCACTGCAATGGCCTGATAGGCCCTGTTGATGGCAGAGAGGACGGTGTCCATCTCACCGTAGCAACTCACCGCCATGTTGCCGACGACACACCGCACTCCGGCTGCCTCGAGTGCACTCTCGAACTCCTTGATCACCGCCACCGTTCTCGAACCATCGTACGGAAACAGAATTGCCTGGACTTCAACGTTCACGAAACGACCTTCCTTTCCGGCCCCGGCAGGGGGCGAACTACAGATTGTCGAGATCGTCGAGGGAGTCGGACAGCGTAGCCAGTACCTGTGGGTCCCATCGTCCCTCGTCAGTCTCCTTGCGAAGGATTTCCAGTGCCTGGTCGCGGGTGAACGCAGGGCGGTACGGCCGGTCGCTCGTCAAGGCCTCAAAGCTGTCAGCCACGCCGACGATCCGCACAAACAGGGAGACCTGATCCCCCTTTAGCCCGTCTGGATACCCGGAACCGTCCATCTTCTCATGATGCTGTCGGACGACCTCGGCCACCTCGCTGAATCCGTGGACGGGCCTGATAATCTTCTCCCCATACTCGCTGTGCCTCTGTATCTCGGCCCACTCTGAGGAGTCTAGCTTCCCTGGCTTCGAGAGGACCTCCCTCCGTATGACCAGCTTTCCGACGTCGTGCAGTGAACCAGACATCTCCAGGATCCACAGCCCGTGTCCCTGGATGCCCATCCTCTTGCCAAGGATGACGCTGATGCTGGCGACCTTCTGGTTGTGATGTGGCTCAGTAGCCTCGGCCAGTTCGATAGCATTCGTAATGACGCCGACGACCTCGGACAACGCGAAGCGTTGTTTGGTCATTCCCCTCAGCCGCGTCAGGGAACGCATGCGAACGCGCAGTTCTTCCCACGATACCGGCTTGTTGAGAAACTCATCGATACCGCACTCGAACCCTTTGAGCTTGTCCACGAGACCTGACAGCACCGTCAACATGATAACAGGCGTCGTGCCAAGCCGTTCCGTGGCGCGGATCTCTTTCACGACCTCGAACCCGTTGATGTCTGGGAGGAGGCCATCCAGCAGAATGACGTCGAAGTTGCCGGTGGCTGCCTGCTCGATGCCTTCCTGACCCGTCCGCACCCAGGTAACCTGGTATCCCCAGCTGGTCAGCTGCTCCGACAGCGCAGCCCCATCAAGTGCGCCGTCCTCAACGATCAAAACGGGCGCCTGGTCGTTTTCTCCCTGACGTTCACGGGAGAAGAAGACCAGCTCGACCCTGCGAATCATGTCATCGTAGGTGATGGGTTTGACGACATAGTCGAATGCCCCCATCTGCATAGCCTTCATGACGTCATCGTCCTTGCTGATGGCAGACACGACGATGATGGGGATGCTCTTGGTTGACAGGGCGGTACGAAGTGTCTCGAGTACCGTCAGTCCGGTAATATCCGGTAGACGGAGGTCGAGCAGAATCAGTCCGGGCTGTTCCTTGACGGCCCGGTCAATGCCTTCCCAGCCCGTGCTGGCGGTGATCGTGGCATAGCCCGCTCGTCGAAGCATATCTCCATAGAGTCGCAAGCCTTCGACATCGTCGTCGACCACAAGAACCTTTCGTTCCACCAGCACACCCCCAGTTCCGTTCTGGTTCATCGCCCTCTTCCAACAGGCGCGCGGAGCTACAACAGCACTGCCAACAACTCACTAATTGAGTATTATCTATGTATGTGGACAAGAATGCAACTCCCAGAGCAAGGACTGCGAACTGTGGAACGGCAAACAGCCGGAAGTCGGAGGCACCGATGAACAACTGCGTCGAAATGAGCTTGTGCGCGCTACTCGACAGACTGAAGAGTCCGCTGCGCGAACAATGATGACCCTCCGTTCGGCCCTGGTCGTGCACTCGGCCTCCGGTCACTCCGGCAAGACGACGATCTGCCGCTCTCTCGTTAGGGACCTTCCTTTTGACGTCTACATCAAGCTGTCACGCCACAGCCTGCACCTCGCAACGCGCTCGCTGGGGGCAGGGACACTGCCCGTCGCAGGAGGCGACACGGGACGCCTGAGCCAGTCGGAACGCTCTCCCTGGCTGCAGCCGCTGCGTGACATCATTCTCCTCGACGGACCTCATCGGGAGACGGAGGAAGCTGTGGCCACGACTCTGCTGCAGTGGCCTGCGCAGACACCGGTCCTTATCGAAGGCAACTGCTCCTCCGTCCCGGACAGGTCACGGTACCTGTACGTCCTTCGCTGCCCCCTCCTGCAGAGCGCCAAGCCCAACATGGGCATCATGGCCGCTCGGGCAGATCTGCTCGTCGTGAACAGGTTTCCCGGCTGTACGCCGGCCGAAGAAGCAGCCCTGCTTGCATTGCTCAGGGACTGGAACCCCCACGCAAACGAGGTCTCAGGTTCTGTACAGGATGAGTCATTCATCCAGACGGTCGAAGCGGCCGTCCTTGAACTTCTGCCAGTGCTGCGCTCCGCTTGAACGTGTGGTCCCGCATGACACTGTACTGTCAGTGAATGCAGCGGGTACGATTAGGAAACAGGAGGTCCCCATGGAAGATGTTACACAGGAAGTTCGCGATGAACTGCTCAAGGCGGCGACCGACGGATTCATCGATTGTGGCAAGGCTCTGGCTATCGCCCGCAAGCTGAACACTGACCCTGGAGTCGTGGGAAAGGCCTGCAACCTGCTGCACATACGGGTCCGTTCCTGTTCGCTCGGCCTGTTCGACTAGCCGTTGCCCGCGCTCATCGTCCTCACCACTACCGTCATTGTTGTGACGGTCCTGCTGACGCCGTTCTCGCTCCTCGTCAATTTCCTGCCGCTCCAGCGACTCCTGCTTTCCATGGTCGGCACGACGGGAGGTGCCGCTCCTCGCTTCGGTGTAGCTGAAGCCATCCGCCGCGTGGCAGACCTGCTCGCGTACCTTGCTCTCCGCAAGCCTCTGCCGAGTGACAACTTCTACTCGTCCCTGGAGCTTGCTCACATGGGCGACGTCCAGGCGATCTTCCAGACTGTCTATCTGACGGCCCTTGCCTCGTGTCTTTTGACGGGCATTCTCATTGCCTTCCTTCACAGAAGGGAGAGTGACGTTCGTCATGTCGTTCGCGCAGCCGGCATCACGGTACTCGCCATCGTTGCCACCCTGGCTACCATGTCGGTCACCGTCGGTTTTGACGAGTTGTTCATCAAATTCCACGAGCTCGCTTTTGCAAACGACTTCTGGCTCCTCCCTGAAGACTCCGGGCTCATCCGCCTGTTCCCGGAGAGCTACTTCATGAGCTACTTCTTCATCGCGCTCGCTGCGACGGTCATCGCCGCCCTATTCCTCACAATGCTGTCACGCCGGAAGAACGCCCCATGGCTTTAACCATCGCTCTTTGCTGGTATACTCCTTAGGTAGAAAACCAGGCGCAGCCCTGCTGTGCATCACAAAGGAGACACTTATGGAACAACGTGCTGAAATCGGGATCATCGGTGGTTCCGGGTTCTATTCCCTGCTCGAAAACGCGCAGGACATCAAGGTCGAAACACCGTACGGCGTACCGTCGGACCTCATTTCACTGGGCGACATTGCGGGTCGCAAGGTCGCGTTTCTGCCCCGCCACGGCAAGCACCACCAGCTTCCCCCGCACATGATCAACTACCGTGCCAACATCTGGGCTCTCAAATCCCTCGGCGTTCACCAGATCATCGCTCCTACCGCCGTCGGTTCACTGCAGCCAGAGATCAGGGTGGGAGATCTCGTGGTTACCGACCAGTTCGTCGACCGGACGCGCCGCGCAGATACGACATTCTACGACGGCCCTGTCGTCACCCATGTCTCCACGGCGAACCCATATTGTCCGGTCCTCAACAAGCTCGCAGTCGCGACCATCAGGAGCCTCGACTTGCCGGTGCACGACGGCGGCACCTGCGTAGTCATCGAGGGACCCCGGTTCTCCACCAAGGCCGAGAGCAGCTGGTTCACCCGCATGGGCTGGCATACCGTCAACATGACGCAGTATCCCGAGGTCTCCCTGGCACGCGAGCAGGCGATGTGCTACTGCAACATCTCGGTCATCACAGACTACGACGCAGGACTGGTCGCAGAGCGGGCAGTCGATCCCGTCAGCAATGA
>Ga0209450_10000827_pt1 | contig 15520 bp, 13 predicted proteins | sample FrelakmetLWP11LW_FD_187149 | JGI IMG/M metagenome (GOLD analysis project Ga0209450, IMG submission 187149) | Freshwater lake sediment microbial communities from the University of Notre Dame, USA, for methane emissions studies - LWP11 LW (SPAdes)... | ecosystem: Environmental > Aquatic >...
GTTAGCGCAGGCGGCGGAAAAAACCAATGCCGACGTGATTGTATTTGCCGGAGTGCATTTCATGGCGGAGACTGCCAAGATTCTGAATCCCGGCAAACTCGTTCTGCTTCCCGATTTGAACGCGGGATGTTCGCTTGCGGAAGGGTGCCCCGCTGATATGCTCGCAAAATTCAGAGAAAATTACAAAGACCATATTATTATAAGTTATATAAATTGTTCAGCTGCTGTAAAAGCAATGTCCGATATAATCTGCACTTCTTCGAATGCGGAAAAAATTGTAAAACAACTGCCAGAATCCCAGAAAATAATTTTTACTCCCGATAAGAATCTCGGAAAATTCCTTATCAAAAAAACGGGAAGAGACATGGTTCTGTGGCAGGGCGCGTGCATCGTTCATGAAACATTCAGCGAGAAGAAAATACTTCAGTTAAAACTTGAACATCCGAAAGCAAAACTTATCGCGCATCCCGAATGCGAGGAAAATATTCTGAACTATGCGGATTACATCGGCTCAACGAGCGGACTGCTTAAATTTGTGCAGGCTGACAAATCGGAAGAATTCATAGTGGCTACTGAACCCGGAATTCTCCACCAGATGGAAAAAGTTGCGCCGGGAAAGAAATATATAATTGCTCCTCCCGAGGCGAATTGTTCATGCAACGAATGTCCGTACATGAAACTCAATACGATGGAGAAGTTATATCTCTGCATGAAGAATAAATCACCCGAAATAGTTCTTGACGCTGAAATACAAAAGAAAGCTCTGATTCCCATTCAGAGAATGCTTGAAATGAGCAAATAATTTTTATACGGCAGTCAGGCCTGAATGGCTATAGACAGTAGTTAACTCCTGACGGATATATTTCTGTCAGGTCCAAAGACCTGACAGTCACGGAATAATTATGTGACCGTCAGGAGTTAGCTCCTGACGGATATATTTCTGTCAGGTCCAACGAGTCTGTCCGGGAATTAGTAGTTCTATAGAATCAAGAAAAATAACCGGCTAAAAAGACCTGGATGACCCAGAGAGTACCCCCAGCTTTCGCTGGAATGACAGAACTAAAAGATGTGGTTTTCGGACAGACTCCAAAGAACTGACAGTCACGGAAGATTATGAAATATTCAGACGAAAAGAAAAGAGCTGCCCGAAAGAGCAGCTCTTATATTTTTGTTTCGCCTGTAAGCCGGATTCTGTAACCATTTCTGGCGGCAGCCATTTATCTTGATGCTTCATTACTGAAGGCATTCTTTGCATCCTACCCCGGAAGTATTAAAGCAAGCAGAACTTCTACTTCCTATACTTGGACTTGCTCCGGACGGGGTTTGTCAATCTTAAAGATTGCTCTTTAAATGGTAGGCTCTTACCCTGCCGTTTCACCCTTACCGCGCTTTCGCGCGGCGGTATAATTTCTGTGACACTTTCCGGATGATAAACTTGCGTTTAGCATCTCCGGGGAATTCCCCCGGCATCCCTGCTTTTACGGAGTCCGGACTTTCCTCACCGGGACTTTCGTCCCAAGCGCGGCTGCCCGGCGAAACATTATAAATTCTGTATCAGCGATTCGTCAATCATAATCCTTCCGCATGACTGACAGTTGAAAATATTTTCCGCCATCCTGATTTCAATTTCCCTCTGCGGGGGAATCGAATTGTAACAGCCGCTGCAGTTTCCTTTTCTCAGTATGGCTGTTGCATGTCCTCTCATTGAACCGTTAATTCTTTCGTACAGGTTCCTTATGTTTTCATCGAGCTGTTTGAGAAATTCTTTTCTCTTCTCAACAAGTTCATTTTCCTCGTCTTCGAACTGCTTGTTCAAAGCATTCAGATGCGCCGAATCGTCTTTCAGTTCGTTCTTGTTTTCCTCGAATGTCCTCGTCATTTCCAGAATTCCTTTAACAAGATTTTCCTGGTAACCCTTAAGTTCCTTTATCCTGCTTTCGTTTTTCTGAACTGATTCGTACATCAGGTCAATCTGCCTGTTGATGTCGTCGTATTCCTTGTTGCTTTTGACTTTGTATTTTGATTCATCATACTTCGAAATCTTATCCTCGAGGGTTTTGTTTTCCTTCGTCAGAGTTTTTTCCTCTGATTCGAAGTTTTTCAGTTTCTGCTTGTCCTCATTCAGATGCGATTCAAGAACGTCAAGTTTTTCCTTAAGGCTTTCAATCTTGTTCGGTAAATCTCCTTTTTCCTCGTCGATTTCCGAAAGTTCTTCGTCAATCTTTGTCAGTTCATGCAGCATCAGCAGGGTCTTTGCGTAATTTGGCTTTCCTGATTTGCCTTTTTGTTCGAAGTATTCGTAAATTACCGCTTCCTCCTGCTGTTGTTCCTCCGGTTCAGGTTTTTCGGTTTCAGTTGAATTATTTTCTGTTGATTCGTCCATATTATATTATTTTAATATTTATCTTTGTTTTTTCAGGTGATACAATAAGTTCAGCCCCGTATTCTTCAGCGGTTTTTATTATTTCCGCATCAAATTTTCTTTCTGTTAATAAAATTTTTGAATAACTTTTGCCGGCTATTTTTGCATCTCCGGAAATTCTTTCGTTGAACTTTTTCATAATGTCTCCGAGACCGGTTTTCTTTCTGAGTTCGATTAAATAAGTATCGGCTGTATTACCCCTTTTCTCAAAATCATATATTTCGTATGCAGGCTCTTCGTACGGGTGCTCTTCCAGCAGAGTGTCAATAATTTTATCCGTAATATTTCCGCTGAATTCCATTTCCAGCCTTACTTCTTCCTCAAAAGCCAGCTTGCCTTTTTTCCCCGCAAAAGGATTTGAGTCTTTTCCCGGAACAAAAGTTCCGACGCCTTTCATCCTGAATGAGCAAACCGTGTATTTCCCTATGATTCCCGCGCCCGCGTTTGCAAGGTCAAATGTAAGCTTGTCGGCATGGCTGAGCGGAACGAAAGTCACCAATTTTTTTCTTTTAATATAACGGAATTTTACCGGTGTTATTTTTTTTGTTTCGCTCTTTCTGAAATATTTAAAAATTTCAATCATAGGGGGCATAAAAAAAGTGTATCCCCCGGGATACACTTTAAAATAATCTGTATGTAATATAAGATTCTGGTTTAACTATCTTCTGCATACTTAAATATATATATATGCAGGATTTATTTCAATAGAATAATAATCAGAGTTTCAGTTTCTTAAAAAGCATCTGCACGGGCTTGCTGTTCTGAAGTATATAGAAATGAACGGCGGGTACGCCTTTATTCAGAAGCTCTTCAACCTGTTTTGCCGCCCATTCAACCCCTATTTCTGTCACGTTTTTGTCTTTTGCGGAAATAACCTCGTTGTATAAATCTTCGGGTATGTCAATGAAGAAATCCCTCGGCAGGGAAGTAAGATGGTGCTTGCTTGTAAGTATTTTGAGCCCGGGAATAATCGGAATCTGAATTCCGTTATGCCTGCAGAGGTCAAGGTAATTAAAATAATATTCATTTTTGTAAAACATCTGTGTCACAACATAGTGCGCGCCCTTTTTAATCTTCGATTTAAGAACTTCCATATCAGCCTTAATGTTGGGTGATTCATAATGCTTTTCCGGATAACCCGCAACGCCTATGCAGAAATCAGTTGAAGACGCATCCAGAAGGTCATCTTCGAGATATTTACCGTTGTTCATGGCATTAACCTGCTCGACGAGTTCATCGGCGTATTCATTTGTCGTCTTGCCCTGCGGAGTCGGCTTTTTGTAACCTTTATCATCGCCCTGAATTGCTAAAACATTTTCAATCCCGAGATAATTCAGTTCAATCAGAGCGTCTTCGGTTTCTTCCTTTGTGAAACCCCTGCATAGAAGGTGCGGGACCGTGTCAATATTGTATTTGTTCTTGATAGCCACGCTGATTCCGATGGTTCCAGGCCGTTTTCTTTTAACTTTCTTTTTAATATTTCCGTCTGATGTTTCTTCATACTGAACTTCTGCGGAATGAGAGGTGACGTCAATAAACGGCGGATTAAGTTTTATCAGGTCTTCAAGAGTTTCGAAAAGCTGTTTAATATCGCCGCCGCGAAGAGGCGGAATAATCTCAAAACTGATTAACGGATTTCTTGCTTTTTCTAAATGTTCTGTTACTTTCAATAGTTAAATTTTTAATTTAAAATATCAGGATGCATGTTTGAACTTTTGTCTGTCAGCAGTTCGCTTTTTCCTGTTTTTATGTTCAGAATACCCACATCGTAATTTTTTCCGTTTTCGGCGTCGTAAAGTATCCGTTCCTTGTCAATCCACATGTAATTTCCCACGTTTCCTCCTTTAATGTCGTATCCCTGCCTGTCGGAACCGTCGGTGTTCATTGTATAGAGTTTAACAGTTGAACTTCCTATCGAAAGGAATGCAATCTTTGAATCATCAGGCGAAAATTTCGGCCTGTGCGCGCTCTCAATTCCTTTTGTCAGCGCTGTTTCTCTTCCTTCTTTATAAATATGAATTGTGCCTTCAAGGTTGTTATTGAAACTTGCGAATACAATCATCATGTTGTCCGATGAAATATCGGGCAGAAGATTTGCGTTATTGTTATTGCTTATTTTGTAAACATTATTGCCTGTAGTATCGTCAAAATCTATCAGTATAACATCTTTCCCTCCCTGATAGAAGCAGGAAAAAACTATTTTAGAACCGTCCCTTGAAATAACCTGCTGGTTTGAATAACCAAGGTCGGAGACCATTGCCGCTTCGTATTCTTTCAGCCCTATATTGTATATGGTAAGAGTGCCGTCATGGTCAGAATTAAAGAAAATGGATTCTCCGTCGGTAGCAAACGACGGATGTTCTCCGTTGAATATGTAATACGGTTCATCCGGTTTTTCGGAATTCACGTTATCAATATATAGTATCCTGCCGTCTTCAGTGTTAAAAACAATTTTGTTGCCGTCAGGCGACCATTTCGGGAAATAGCAGTGAGAATTAACATCGGAAATCTGTTTTTTCCCGCTTCCGTCCTCGTTCATAATGAATACCTGGAAATAACCCGACTGGTTATCGTCTGATACGTATGCAATTTTCTTAGTTTGAGATAGAACAAATCCGTATCCTGTCATTAAAATTAAGAATAATAAAAGTAATCTTTTCATCTGTGTTTAATATTTAATATCATTAATAACTGCAATAATATGCAAGAAATTCCTGTGATTAAAGTTAATTAGTGAAACCTAATAAATTTTTAACTCCCGCATATTTAAAATATTTATAATAATATAACCGCATTCATTTAATGTTGTTTAAATTAATTTTCAATTTTTACATATTATTTCACTGAAAAAGAGATGGATACAGAAATAATTTTAAAAGAGGCGGTTGTTAAAGCAGTCCGAAGCAGCGGAAAAGGCGGGCAGAATGTGAATAAAGTATCGACTAAAGTTGAGATTTATTTTAACATTCCGGCTTCGGAAGGCCTGTATCAGCATGAAAAGGAACTTATCTCGGGTAAACTTAAGAACAGAACAGATAAAACCGGAACGGTAAAAATATCCGCGCAGGCGGAACGGTCGCAGATAAAAAACAGAAAAGCCGCCGAGGAAAGACTTATTGAACTGCTTCGCGTATCGGCTGTAAGGCCAAAACGCAGAGTTAAAACTATTGTTCCCGAATCATCATCTGCAAAGAGACTGACAGTCAAGAAAATAATTTCGGAAAAGAAGAAATCGCGCAGGAAGGATATCGGAGATATTGAGTAAGATTTTCATCAAGCCGCGGATATACGGCAGGTTCAGCAATGTTGTATGCGCAGTTAGCACAAGGTATTCGGGAACAGGCGACAGTCATCCGTTTTATTTTAACATGAGTTACAAGGTGGGCGATAAAAGCGAAAATGTAAAATTAAACAGGGAAAGGTTATTCGGCGCGCTCGGAATAGAAGGGAATAAAGTTACTTACCAGCACCAGACTCATTCGGTTAAACACAATTACGTTAACGAACCTTCTTTTTTCAAAGATTCGGACGCTCTGTACACTGACCTTCCGGGAAATTATCTTGCAGTCAGCGTTGCAGACTGCGTACCCGTATTTCTGTTTGAACCTGTTAAGAAAATCATATCTGCTGTTCATTCGGGCTGGAGAGGAACTCATGCTAAAATTCTTACGGAAACGATTCAGACGCTAAAGAAAAGATTTAACATAAATTTTGAAGAAGTTATTGCTTATATCGGTCCCTGTATATCCAAAAATAATTTCGAAGTGAGCAGGGACGTGTTTGACCTGTTCAGGGACGAAGTAAAGGAAATCCGTGACGGAAAATATTACGTCGATTTAAGAAATGATAATTATCTGCAGTTAAAGGAACTCGGATTAAAGCCTGAAAACATTGAAGTCTCGGAATACTGTTCGTACGGTGATTCGGCTTTGTTTCATTCTTACAGAAGGGACAGGGAGAATTCCGGAAGAATGCTGGGATTAATCGGACTGAAAGGAAATTAATTCTTCTTAAGAATCTTCAGGCTGAATACAGTAATCAGGAGCATAAAGAACCCGCCCGACAGGAAAGGAAACATAAATCCGAATTTATAGATGAATCCGCCCCACACCGGTCCTATGAACCTTGCAAGCGACCCGAGCGACTGGTTAATTCCGAGTACTGAGCCCTGCTCGTCGCGGTCAACATTCTGGGATATAAGCCCCATCAGCATTGGGTTGTTGAGCCCGTTGCCGATTCCGAGAATCGTTAGTACGAGCAGAAGAAACGGTACATTCAGCGAGAAAGGAATAAGCGCAAGCCCCGCGATAACAAGAAAATTCCCGATTACCACTGATTTTTCTTCACCGACTTTATTCTTGAAGAGTTTAATCATCGAAACCTGAACGATTGCTCCTATTACCCCGAGAAATGACAGCGTAAGCCCGACCTGTTCCTGGTTCAGCCCGAGAGTGTCAGGCCTTTCCGCAAAGAGCAGGAACGTTCCGTATATGTTCGCAAATGAAAAGGTAATAAAGAAAAAAATTACGACATACACTCCGACTCTTTTATTCCTTATCACATCCTTAACGCCTTTCAGGTTTATAAATGTTACTCCGCTGAAGTTATGCCTGTTTACTTTTCTGATATCATCGGGAAGGGTTTCTTTTAAAATTGTAACTGCCAGCATTAGAGCGGTTAACGAAAAAATCCCTGACAATGCAATCGGCAGACCGTAACCGAAATTCTGCGATAGAATTCCGCCCATCGCGGGACCGAAGACGAAACCGAGTCCGAAAGCCGCGCCGAGGAATCCCATTCCTTTTGAGCGATCTTCCGGAGGAGTAATGTCCGAAATTACTGCCTGCGCGGCTGACAGGTTAGCGGAGAAAATTCCCGCGAAAGCCCTTGATATGGCGAGAAGATAAACCGATGGAAAAATTCCTGAGAAAACAAGAAACATTAAAGCGTATGAAATCACGTTTCCCGACAAACTCATTATTAAAATCGGTTTTCTGCCGTAAATATCTGAAAGGGAACCCCAGACGGGAGTGAAAATAAACTGCATAAGTGAATAAATACCGACGAGAATACCGATTATTGATTCATCTATATGCAGGACCTTAAATGAAAAATCAGGAAGCAAAGGAATGATAATACCGAAACCCAGAAGGTCGATGAAAATAGTGAGAAATATTACGAGTAATGCTTTCCTGTCTTTCATTTATTATAATTCAGTTATAGGAACGGGACAGAAAGATATTATAAAAATAAAAAATGTGAACCAGCCGGTTATTTTTCGCTTAAGGCTTAATTCTGCGTCCGCTTCATTAAATACAGGCGGATGTTTTATTTTTATGACGAAAAATATCAGGACAGCCCATACAAGCCAGTTAACCGAACCGATTTCGAAATTAATGCCGAGAAAAGGCAAAAGTCCGAGTAGTCCGAAAAATATCAGCAGGTAAAAAACGGCATAACCGATGTACTTTGATTTATCACCGAACATTGCATACGATATATGTCCGCCGTCAAGTTGGCCCACCGGCATCATGTTCAGAGCCGTAATCAGAAGCCCGAACCATCCGACGCACAGGAACGGATAATGATAAATCTCGTTCATCGGCGGAATGAAAATGTTCGAATTCAGGGAAAAAATCTTTTCAAGTATTATGAATAGCAGATTATTTCCAAATGTCAGTCCTGTAGTCGGGATTCCCGTCTGAGTGTATTCAGGATGTATCTTAAAAAGGTAGTCCAGTGACGGCAGAGTCGCAAATCCTATGATTAAAATAACAAGCGATACTATCCATCCCGCAATCGGTCCCGCCGCACCTATGTCAAAAAGCGATTTCCGCGACTGTGTTCGTGTTCGCATTTTGATAACTGCGCCCATAGTGCCGAACGGATTCAGGAAAAGGAACGGAAACGGAATGTAATAGGGCAATGTAACGTCGACTTTATGAATTCTCGCGGCAATATAATGCCCGAATTCATGGGCAGTGATAACTGCTAAAATCAGGAATGAATACGTCAGCCCGAATCTGAAATTTTCAAGGTCGTAGGGGTCGACATTGAGCCATCCTGCGCCCGCAAGCGTGGTTGTGAAAAAAGTTAAAAGGAACAACAGAATGTTTATAAGAAATGAAAATCTTTTCTTACTATTTTTCTTTACTTCTGTGCGTATTTCTTCGTTAATCCCGTAGTTATAGTTATCCTGTGAATCCTGCATGAACAAAAATAAATAATCGGATTTATATTTCAAACGTAAATATATCCCGGAATGAAAAAGCGGGCAAACGTCAATCATGATTTCTCAGTAATTTGAAGCGGCTGTCAGATATTTCCTGACAACCGCAAAAAAAACAAGATTTAAATATACTGTAAAATCTCCTTATTTTATTAAAACCATTTTCTTAACACTCAAATAAGTTCCGCTCTGTATTCTATAGAAATAAACCCCACTTGCAAGGGAAGTGCCGTTGAAATCAACAGTGTAATAACCCGCCTGCCTGAATTCATTCACAAGAGTTTTTACTTCCCTGCCGGCAATGTCGTATATTTTCAAAGTCACAAAACCCTGTTTCGGTATGGCATAGTTTATCCGCGTAACAGGATTGAACGGGTTAGGAAAGTTCTGTGATAAATCATATTTCTTTGGCAGATTTTCATCACCAATAGTGAAATTATCACCGTCATCACCGCCCCTGTTCAGGTAATATGAAGACATTGAAACAAAATCAGAGTAAACAGAAGCCCAGTCAGTATTATCAACTGCTTTTACTTTATATCTCAGCCTGTAATTTATCGTTGCGCTTCCCTGGTCGCACTGCCCGTAAGTGTTGTAATCAATGTAGGCTGGATTGTCATCTTTGTGTATCAGTGTGTCGGCTATTTCAATGTAATTCACCGGTACGTAATCGACCTCGTTCCATGCTCTGTAAATTTTGTATCTTTTGTAATTTGCTGAAGGATAACCCTGAAGCATGTCCGGTTCCATGTTATGATTCCATGTTAACACCGGATATCTTCTGTAATCTTCGCATTCCGTCCTGTCTATATTAAGTCCCATCGGACGGGAAGGTGGAGTTGCTTGTAGGATGCTTGATTCCGTAGAGCCGTTAACTCCCACTCTGTATATTTTAATTCCGGCTCCAGTTCCGATTATAGTATCAAAATATATGAATATTCCGCTTGTACTGTCGTTCCACTTTGCAGTACTGGGGCTTGAATATGGTGAAAATACTTCATTATATCCCGGTTTCCATGGATCCCAGCGGTCTCCGATATGACCGGATTTTGTATATTTATCCGTGTCATTAGTATAGATCCTGTCTGTTCCAAGATAGCACGAACTTGTTCCCGGTTTTCCAATACCCCACCAGCACGGCCATGTTGTATCGCTAACTGTATGATGGAAGCTGATTTCGTCTCCGTAAGGATTTGAATTAAAAATTGGCGAAGCGTCATTTGTATATAACACATTTTTCTTTTTATAAATTTTCCAGTGACTACCGGATGTATAACAGTCAAAGACTAAACTAACGGAACCCCTTGTTTCAAATTCCCATTCCCAGTAACCGTCTGCGCATTCCATGTCCTGAGGAGATATATCGCCTCCCGGGAATTTTAAGCTGTCAACGTGATATATGTAAAGCCCCTTTCCATAATCAGTATTGTCTTCATATTGTCTGTATGCCGCAGTATCGCCCAGCATTACTCTGTCCCATTTCGATATTTTATTTCTATATGACAGCAAGAAACATTCATTAGTTCCGATAGGTACACGCAATATTTCCCCGTTTCCGGTATTTCTGGAAGAAAAATCACCTAAAGAATTTGATTGACCAAACGTTGGAGTGGTTGTAGTCATGTAATTATTTAAAATCATATCGTAAGGTGAATAGAAATATTCTATTCCTATTCCATAAGAGCAATTGGAATATGTTACGTGTCCGCCGGTATAAGTCATTAAGTGCAGATGCTCGTGGCTCATAGTCGCTAAATAATTATCTACGGTTCCTGTAAAAGAAAGTGTTACACCTGAACCAAATTCCCATGGTTGGTAGTCAACTATAATATTATGGTCGAAGTCAACGGTATCTCTAATGCTATTGTATATACCCAGACAATTATATCCCGCCTTGTTATATAATGCGGAATGCACAGTGTCATTATATATGAATACTCCCGGTGATTTATGAACTTTATATATCATATCTACAAATCCATCCCCATCACCTAAATCGCAAAATATAAAATCATTACCGTCTTTTTTCCACCTATCATATTGCCTCCAATCAGTTAAACCTTGAGACCTAAGATTGCTCCAAATATCTCGATTTATTGCTTGCTCGCACAGCGCAAGATCTCTTCCAGCGTCAAGCCAATATTGCTGGGCTGTTTTTGGTAAAATGACAGAAAATGCATCACACGGACTTATAACGTGAAACGCGCCCCTGCTAATTTCAGCCCATCGAGAGCTTATCATTTCGGTGCTTGAACTGTAAAATCCCCAAAAATTTCCGCTCGAAGTACTTTTATAATTCGCTATTAAATCACCAATAAAGTATGGAGGCTGTCCTGACGGCCAAGTGTTCCTTGGCGCTGACGCTTCACCATAAAACTGAACGAAAACCACAAGAATAGGAAATGCAGCATCAGGATTAGAACTAATATCTGTTCTTGTTGGTTTGAAAACTCCCGAAAAAGGAGACCCAATGAGAGAATTGGCGCCTGCGCGCGGGGATTGCATCCCACAGTCAAAATTGTTGATTTGCGGGTATGCATTTTGTGACATAATAATCACAATGACAAAAATTAAAAGAGTTCTGACTTTCTGTGTCATTTTTTTAACTCCTTTTATTTAAATTTACAAAAGAAGGGAGACATTTCGATTTATCGAAATAAGTTATCGTTTGCCGACGACTAGCGGAGTCTCCCTTTTTTAAAGTTCCGCAAAAATCATATCTTGAATTATGACATCAGGTTAAGTTACACCTGGTATTTTTAATTTTTCGTTTATTTCATAAGAAACATTTTCCTTGTTTCTTTATGGTTTGCAGTAACCAGTGTATAGAAATAAACACCGGTGCTTAACGCTGTTCCGTCAAAAATCACCTCATAAGAACCAGGCTTCAATGCTTCATTGACCAGTACAGAGATTTCTCTTCCGGTTATATCAAACACCGTTATGTTTATAAATTCTTCTTTTATTTTATATTCTGTTTTGCTCACATCAAACCTTACCGTTGTACTCGGATTAAACGGATTTGGAAAATTCTGGTATAAACAGGATTTTCGGGGTATATCACTTGTAATATTGGTAATACCCAACAGCCACTGACCGCCGGTTGTTGTAAACATTATTTTCCCTGCTCCGCCAACTCCCCAAACCACCGAATCGTTGAAACAAAATATTGAACCCCAGAATCTTTGATCGCTACCGGTATTTTGCCTGTACCAGTCATAACCCCCATTAGTTGTTTTATATAAATATCCATACGAACCACCGGCAAAACCTGTATTGGCGTTTGCAAAAGCACAGCAAATCATCAGTGCTTGCGGAGGAGATATTAACGAGTCCAGACACTGCCAAGTTGTACCGAAATTTGTACTTCTGTAAAATGGGGGACCGTTTCCAATTATTGAAACTATTTGATTATTAACAACACTTAATTTTCTAAATTCATAAAAATAACCATTAGTTGGTACATTTGTATCAAACCAGTTCATGCCGCTGTTTGTTGTTTTAAATACTCTACCTGCGGTGCAATATAACCCTTCGTTGAAATTTCTGAAAAATATATCGCTATTAAAAGAACTCGTATATGCTGAATCAAAAGAAATGCCACCATTAGTGGTTCGAAGTACCCTTTGGCTACCGCAAAACCAGCCTGTACTTCTATTTATAAAATGAACCCCGTTAAAGATACCGCTATTGGGGTACCCATTGCTAATTTCTATCCAGTTTGTTCCTCCGTTTGTTGTTTTAAGTACAATATTGTGTCCTCCAGCAACGTAGCAATACATTGAATCTACAGGAAAAATTGAAGACAAGATACCCCCCCCATTTATTGATGGATTAGGTATGTTTATCCAGTTTATTCCTCCGTTTGTAGTTTTTATAATTTTCCCTCCGTCGCCCAACGCCCACCCTGTATATTGGTTAATAAATTCCACATCATATAAGTTTGAGGTTAAACCTGAATTTTGGACTATCCATTGCCCAAATCCCGATTGAGTATCGGTTAGAATTTGAAACAGCAAGAAAGTTAAAATCAGTTTTTTCATAATTAGAAAGACTTATTTAATTTTAAATGAAATTATGTTTCTTGTAAATTGAAATTGAATGATAGAAAATGAAAAAAAAGAAAGAAAAAAATAATAAGTCCCTGGTAGCCGTGATTATCAGTAAATATGAAATAATATTTTTCATTATTTGTAGTATGAGAATATTATATTTCTAATTTTGCCCTTACAGTAAAGTGCAATTGGGGGGGGGGCATTATCAATATAAAAGTAAGAAAAAAGTTTGAAAAAGGCAAGTATTATTTACGAATATCAGAAAGACGCATACAAATAATGAATATCATTAACAAACATTTTTTTCTATGAGGAGTGTAAATCAGTCTAATTTAAGTATTACTATTTTTATGAAATATTGTGGCATCTTTTACATTTCCTCTTAACCTTTTATATGATTTCTATTATTGATAAATTAATAAAAAATTATTTGGCGGATACTTTAAATAAAAATAATAACGAAACGGACAACAATGCTCCGCTTTCAAAAATACACCCTGCGGTTTTCGTTCTGCTATCGCTTATCGTAGTTTTTATAACCTATCAGGTGTTCGGAGGGATTCTCGGATACCTTGTTCTCGGGGAAGATATTAAGAATTATTCGTCGCAGCCAATGATGGCGCGCATTATTGTTTCGTTTGCGCAGTTCATGTTTATTCTCGTACCCGTTATTCTGCTGAGCATTCTTCAGGGCAATAAATCGAAAATTGCTTTCAGGATGAAACCTCCCAAAACTTCAGTGTTCTGGCTCAGCATGCTCGGAATTACGGTGGTCCAGCCCGCGCTTCAGTCGTACCTGTTCGTGCAGAACAAGATAATGATGAACATGCCTTTCGGAGCGGAACTCATCAGCAAACTGAAAGAACTCCTGGATGTGCTTGAACAGGCAACACTGAACCTGGTAACTGCGCAGAGTATTCCCGAATTCATACTAGTTGTTTTCGTCATTGCCGTTACGCCCGCAATTTGCGAAGAATTTTTCTTCAGGGGGCTTATATTAAATAATTTTGAACGAGTAATGCCGTACGGGAAATCGATTTTCCTCACCGGATTCATATTCGCAATATTTCATTTTCATCCTTTCAATCTGATACCGCTGATATTGCTCGGTTTTTATCTGACATACATCGTATATTATTCGGGAAGCATATGGACGGGTGTCGCTGCGCATTTTATAAATAATTTCCTGTCGGCATATCTTGTTTTCAGGTTCGGAAGCGAGAATTTTGACAAGCCGGACGGAAGTTTCACTGAGAATTCTGTTCTGCTTGTTTCAGGTATTATATCATTAATACTGTTCCTTATAATTATGGCATTGATAAAGAAAAACGGGACTGAACGGAAAAATAAAATATTCGTAAATGTCTGATAACTCAAAAAGAATAATTGTCGGAGCTGTCGGCATTCCGCTTGTGCTTCTGTGCACATATTACGGCGGTTATCCTTTTTTTGCTTTTACGCTCCTGATTGAAGTTTTATGCCTCTATGAATTCCTGAAAATGTTTGAGGCAAGGGAATATCATCCTTTGGTATATACGAGTATTCTAATCTCCGTGATTCTGTTTGTATCTTTAATTTTTTTCAGGGAATATTTCGTTTACTCGGTTCTGTTTTCTCTGATTCTGTTTCCTGCCGAGTTATTCCGGAAAGAAAAACGAAATGTTATGAATCCGTCGCTGTCATTTTTCGGTTTTGTTTACATTACATTCCCGTTTGCTCTGATGTACGGGCTCGGTAAAAGGTATGAATACGTGTTTCTGCTTTTCCTTCTGATATGGGCGGGCGATATTTTTGCATATTTCGGAGGAAGAAAATTCGGAAAAACAAAATTCACTAATATCAGCCCCAACAAAACGGTTGAAGGACTTATATCAGGATTTATTTTTACTATCATAACATCAATTTTATTTCATTTTGGCTTCAGGGAAACATTAACTCTGACTGACTGTATTATAACAGGCGTATTGACTGGTATACTGGGTCCTGCGGGAGACATGTTTGAATCATTCCTGAAAAGATATACAGGAATAAAAGATTCTTCAGGAATTATTCCCGGGCACGGAGGCGTGCTTGACAGGTTTGACAGTTTGATTTTTGCACTGCCTGTTGTTTATATTTACTTTATTTATATAAAAGAGTTATTAAATTAATTGAATGTTTGGTTTGAATTACTAATTTTGCAATAAGAAGAACTTATTTATACGAAACATTGAAGAAAAGCAACAATAAGCGGAACAATAAAAAGGAAAAAGAAGAACCTGTTTTTCCTGTCGATGACTACAAGCCGGTTGATGAAACAAGTACGGACAAGTTTGAAGTTGATGATGACGAAATCCTGACCGAAGTTGAAAAGCTTGCAAGGAGCGTTAAGAAACAGAAGCTGGTTTCCGTGTTCGAATTAATCGGAAAACCTTTAAAGTATTCGGATGCTCATAAAAGTTCGGAATGCAGTGATGAGCTTTTCAAAGAGCTGCTTATCCTGCTGGAGAATAAACGTGTTATGATACATTTCAAAAATGAATATCCTGTCGCGGAAAAATGCAGATTCATTATTGAGGAAATATTCTACCAGGGCGTTGATAACGTTAAAAACGGCAACCACATTAATTTCATTTATGAAGATTTTCATCCCGAGAAAATCCTCGATGACGAAGAACCTGAAATTGAAGAGGAATTTTAAAATTATTAAATGGCATTACTTCACAGCAATCCCGTCCGCCTGAACACACCCGCTGCAGATTTCAGCCTGACAGGCACAGACGGAAAGACTTATTCGCTGAAAGATTTTGAAAATCAGAAAATTCTAGTGATTAT
>Ga0209450_10000828_pt1 | contig 15492 bp, 11 predicted proteins | sample FrelakmetLWP11LW_FD_187149 | JGI IMG/M metagenome (GOLD analysis project Ga0209450, IMG submission 187149) | Freshwater lake sediment microbial communities from the University of Notre Dame, USA, for methane emissions studies - LWP11 LW (SPAdes)... | ecosystem: Environmental > Aquatic >...
GATCGTTCGGCGTGATCTTCGCCACGTCATCCGGCGACTCCACGAGGTGGATGCGGCCGGGCGCCTTCGGGTCCCACTGCCCCATCGTGCCCTCGACCTCGGGATGGCCGGCGTGGCCGATCAGGACCACGTCGCGGCCCTGCTTGGCGTGGCGGGCGACCTCGATGTGGACCTTGGTCACCAGCGGGCAGGTGGCGTCGAAGATGCGCAGCTCGCGCTCGCGCGCCTCGGCACGCACCGCCTGCGAGACGCCGTGTGCGCTGAACACGACCGTGGCCCCGGCGGGCACCTCGGCCAGTTCGTCGACGAACACCGCGCCCTTGGCACGCAGGCTCTCCACGACGAAGCGGTTGTGCACGATCTCGTGGCGCACGTAGATCGGCGCGCCAAAGGCCTCCAGCGCGCGCTCGACGATCTCGATCGCGCGGTCGACGCCGGCGCAGAAACCGCGGGGATTGGCGAGAAGGACCTGCATGATGCGGATGTTAGCGGCTGGTGGGGGCGGTGGCTAATTGCGGGGATTGACGGCGCTTGCTGGGGCGAATGGCCAATGGCGAATGGCGAATGGGAAAGCGCGCGTGCCCCGTTGCTCCGGCTCTCCCATTCGCCATTCGCCATTCGCCGCCCCTAAAGCCATTCGCTACTTGCCGCTCTCCCGGAACCCCGCCACCACCAGCAGCACCGCCCCCACCACGATGCACGAATCGGCCACGTTGAACGCCGGCCAGTGCCACTCGCGCCAGTACAGCAGGATGAAGTCCACCACGTGGCCCAGGCGCACGCGGTCGACCACGTTGCCGATCGCGCCGCCGATCACCAGCGCCAGCGCGAGCGCGCTCCAGCGGTCCGCGCGCGGCAGCCGCGTGAGCCAGACCGCGAATGCGACCGACACCGCGGTCGCAAACGCCGAGAGCAGGAAACGCTGCAGGTTGGCGCCGTCGCCGAACAGGCTGAAGGCCACACCCTCGTTGTAGGTCAGGGTCCAGTCGAAGAAACCCGGCACCACCGGCACGCGGGTGAATTCCGGCACGGTGGCGAGGAAGTACAGCTTGCTCGCCTGGTCGGCGGCCAGCACCACCAGCGACAGCAGCAGCCAGCGCAGGCCGGCCACGCCGGCTCGATCAGCGGCGGCCATCAGAACCAGGCCCGCGTCTCGCCGGCGCCGGCGACGTTGTCCACGCAGCGCCCGCACAGCTCGGGGTGGTCGGCATTCGCCCCCACATCGGCGCGGTGGTGCCAGCAGCGCACGCACTTGGCGTGGTCGGTGGCGCGCACCAGCACGCGGGCCTTGCCGTCGAGCAGCGCGACCTCGGTCGTCCCGGCCTCGCCTTCGAAGGCCGCCTCATCCGCCGCACCCAGCAGCACCACATCGGACGTGATGAAGAAGAAGCGCAGTTCCGCCGCGCAGGGGTCCAGCCGCTCGCGGGTGGCGGCATCCACCACCAGCGCGACCTCGGCCTCCAGCGAGCCGCCCAACTGGCCGCCGTTGCGCAGCGTCTCGATCTGCTTCAGCGCCGCCGTGCGCAGCGCGGCGAGGTCGTCGAACAGCACCTGGTCGTGGCCGTCGATGCCGAAGCCGCGCAGGTGCGCGAGATCGTCCCAGGTCGCGTACAGCACCGACCCGTGGCCGCGCGCCGGCAGCTGCGCCCAGATCTCCTCGGCGGTGAAGGCCATGATCGGCGCGAAGGCGCGGACCAGGATATCCAGAATGGCGTACATCGCGCTCTGCGCCGAACGCCGCGCAGGGTGGTCGACCGGCAGGGTGTAGAGCCGGTCCTTGGTCTGGTCGAGATAGCCTGCCCCCATGTCCACGGTGGCGAAGCGCATCAGTTCCTGCGCCAGCAACTGGAAGGCGTAGGTGTCGGGACCGAAGGCGATGTCGTCGGCGTTCGCTTCCGGCCCGTAGACGCGCCGCGCGAGATGCATCAGGCGCACGGCCTGCGCGAGCGCCCAGCGGTCCAGCGGCAGCATCTTCGCCGGCGCGACGAGATGCTCCGCGGGATCGAAACCGGCGAGGTTGCCGAGCAGGAAGCGCGCGGTGTTGCGCAGGCGGCGGTAGGAATCTGCGGCGCGCTTGAGGATCTCGTCGGACAGCGCCATCTCGGCGCTGTAGTCGGCGGACGCGACCCACAGGCGCAGGATGTCGGCGCCGAGCGTCTTCATCACCGTCTCGGGCGCGACCACGTTGCCGAGCGACTTCGACATCTTGCGGCCCTGCGCGTCCACCGTGAAGCCGTGGGTCAGGACCTCGTCGTAGGCCGCGTGGCCGTGCATCGCGGTCGCGGTGAGCAGCGAGGAATGGAACCAGCCGCGATGCTGGTCGGAACCTTCCAGGTACATCACGCCGCGCACGTCGCCGTGGGCGCGCGAGAGTTCCTCACGCGCGTCCAGCACCGCGGCGTGCGTCACGCCGGAGTCGTACCAGACGTCGAGCACGTCGGTGACCTTGTCGTAGTGGGCCGCGTCGGCGCCCAGCAGCCTCGCCGCATCGAGGTCGAACCACGCGTCGATGCCCTCGCGCTGCACCAGGTCGGCGACCTGCCCCAGCAGTTCCACCGTGCGCGGGTGCGGCTCGCCGGTCTCCTTGTGCGCGAAGATCGCGATCGGCACGCCCCAGGTGCGCTGGCGCGAGATGCACCAGTCCGGGCGGTTCGCGATCATCCCGGAAATCCGCTCCTCGCCCCAGGACGGCAGCCACTTCACGTCCTTGATCGCGGCCAGCGCCCGCGCGCGCAGCCCCGCCTTGTCCATGCTGAAGAACCACTGCGAGGTGGCGCGGAAGGCCACCGGCGTCTTGTGCCGCCAGCAGTGCGGGTAGCTGTGGGTGAACTTCTCGGCATGCAGCAGCACGCCGCGCTGGCGCAGGGTGTCGATGATCTTTTCCTGCACCTTCCACACGTGCTCGCCGGCGAACAGCTCGGTGCTGGGCAGGTACTGGCCGTTGCCACCGACCGGGTTGAGCACCTCCAGGCCGTACTTGCGGCCGACCTCGAAGTCCTCCACGCCATGGCCCGGCGCGGTGTGCACCGCGCCCGTGCCCTGGTCGGTGGTGACGTGGTCGCCCAGGATCAGCGGCACGCGGCGCGCGTAGAACGGATGCTGGAGCAGCAGCCCTTCGCAATCCGCACCCTTCGCGCGGCCGAGCACGGCCACGCCGTCGACCCCGTAGCGATGGGTCGCCGCGCCCAGCAGCGCCTCGGCCAGCACCAGCAGCACCCGACGGCCGTCGCGGCGCGGGCCGTCGACCAGCACGTAGTCGAGCTCCGGGCCCAGCGTCACCGCCATCGAGGCCGGCAGCGTCCACGGCGTGGTGGTCCAGATCGGCACGGCGACGATGGCATCGCCCGCGTCGACGCCGAACCTCTTCGCCAGCGCGGCGGGTTCGATCGCGTCGTAGGCCACGTCGATCGCCGGCGAGACCTTGTCCTGGTACTCGATCTCGGCCTCGGCCAGTGCCGAGCCGCAGTCGAAGCACCAGTGCACGGGCTTGGCGCCGCGCACCAGGTGCCCGTTGGCGACGATGCGCGCCAGCGCGCGCAGCATGTCGGCCTCGAAGGCGAAGTCCATCGTGCGGTAGGGCTGGTCCCAGCGGCCGAGCACGCCGAGCCGCTTGAAGCCTTCGCGCTGGATGTCGATCTGCTTCGCGGCGTATTCGCGGCACTTCTGCCGGAACGCCCGCGCGTCGAGCTTGGTGCCGACCTTGCCGTGCTCCTTCTCGACCGCGATCTCGATCGGCAGGCCGTGGCAGTCCCAGCCCGGCACGTAGGGCGAGCGGAAGCCGGCCAGCCACTTGGCGCGCACCACCACGTCCTTGAGGATCTTGTTGACCGCGTGCCCGATGTGGATCGGCCCGTTCGCGTACGGCGGGCCGTCGTGCAGGATGAAGGCCGGGCGTGCGCGCGTGTCGGCGAGCAGCTTCTCGTAAAGGCCGGACGCCGCCCAGGCGGCCAGCATCTCGGGCTCGCGCCGCGCGAGGTCGCCCTTCATCGCGAAGGACGTCTCGGGCAGGTGGATGGTGTGCTTGTAGTCGATGGTCACGCGTCGATGCTCACGAGGTCAGGGCCTCTTCGAGGTTCGGACCGCGGGCGAGGATGTCCCTCGCCTGCGCGGCATCGCGGTGCATCTGCTGCACCAGGGGGTCGAGGCCGTCGAACTTGAGTTCGTCGCGCAGTTTCGCCACGAACTCGACCGACAGCACGCGGCCGTAGAGGTCGCCGTCGAAGTCGAACAGATGCGCCTCGAGCAGGGGCTCGACGCCGGCCACGGTCGGCCGCGTGCCGAGGCTCGCCACCGCCGGCCAGTGCGACAGGCCGGCGCCGTGGACCCGCACGGCGAAGATGCCGTGCACGGGCGCGCGGCCCCAGCGCATGCGGATGTTGGCGGTCGGATAGCCGAGCCGGCGACCCAGTTGCTGGCCGCGCACCACGTGGCCTTCGATCGCGAACGGGCGGCCGAGCAGGGTCGCCGCGGCATCGAACGCGCCGGCCGCCAGGGCGGCGCGGATGCGGCTGGAACTGATCCGCTCGCCGTCGTGCGCGTGCGGCTCGATCGAGCCGGCGCTGAAGCCGGCGACGGCGCCGAGTGCCTGCAGCATCGCGAGATCGCCGCGCCGCTCGTGGCCGAAGCGGAAGCCCGGGCCGACCCAGACCTCGCGGGCGGCAAGGCGTTCGACCAGCACGCGCCGCACGAAGTCCTCGGCGCGGGTCTGCGCGAGCCGGTGGCCGAAGCGCAGGAAGCCCACTGTGTCGGACTGGCGCAGCAGCAGCGCCAGGCGCTGTCGCGGCGAGGTCAGGCGCGGCACGGCATCGCGGCCCTGGAAGTGCTGCCGCGGCAGCGGCTCGAAGGAGAGAACGACCAGCGGCAGGCCGCGCGCCTGCGCGCGGCGCCGCGCGTGCGACAGCAGCGCGGCGTGCCCGCGATGCACGCCGTCGAAGGCGCCGATGCACACGACGCTGCCCTGCGGCGCGAGGCTGGCCCCGTCCGCGTCCCGGAAAAAGCGCTTCATAGAGGCCGTGGAGTATAGCGAAGCCGACCGCTCAACCCGCAGGTGCGGCCGGCTCGCGCAGGTGGCGCGGGCGCATGCCTGCGGCGAGCAGGGCGAGGCCATAGGCCAGGGCCCCGGCCGGCACCAGCCAGGCCAGGTGCAGGACCCGCGCCCGCGCCCGCAGCGCGGTCCACGGACCCACCCACTCCTGTGCGGCCCACAGCACCGCGGCCAGCGCCAGCAGCGCGAATCCGACCCGCAGCAGGAAGCGCGGCCAGCCCGGCTGCAGGCGCAGCGCCACCTGGCCACGCCGCAGGTAGCGCCACAGCAGCCACGCGTTCAGGGTGCCGGCGATGGCGGTCGCCAGCGCGATGCCGGCATGCGCGCCCTCGACCTGCCAGTGCCACAGCGGGCCCACGATGGCGACGCAGAGCACGATGTTGGCGCCGACCGTCCACAGCGCCGCGCGCACCGGCGTGCGGGTATCCTGGCGCGAGAAGAACGCCGGCGCGAGGATCTTGGCCACCATGAAGCCCGGCAGGCCGAGCGCCAGCGCCATCAGGGCCAACGCCGCCATCCGGGTGTCGTAGGCGGTGAACTTGCCGTACTGGTAGAGCGTGGCGGTCAGCGGCTCGGCCAGCAGCAGCAGGGCGAGCGCCGCCGGCAGCGCGACCAGCACCGCCATCCGCAGGCCCCAGTCCAGGGTCTGCGCGTAGCCCGCCTCGTCCTTCGACGCGAAGCGCCGCGACAGCGCCGGCAGGATCACGGTGGCCAGCGCCACCCCGAACAGGCCCTGCGGGAACTCCATCAGGCGATCGGTGAGGTACAGCCAGGTCTGGCTGCCGGTCGCCAGCAGCGAGGCGAAGATGGTGCCCACCATCAGGTTCACCTGCGCCACCGACGCACCGAACAGGGTGGGCAGCATCAGGCGGAACACCCGCCGCACGCCCTCGTGGCGGAGGTTCAAGCGCAGCCGCGGCAGCACGCCGAGCCGCGCCAGCGCGATCCACTGCACCACCAGTTGCACCAGGCCGGCGCCGAGCACGCCCCAGGCCAGCGCGGTGATCGACATGTCCATCAGCGGCGCGAGGTACAGCGCCGCGCAGATCATCGCCAAGTTGTGCAGCACCGGGGTCAGCGCCGGCACCCCGAAACGGCCATGGCTGTTGAGCACGCCGGCCGCCAGCGCGGTCATCGAGATGAACCACAGGTAGGGGAAGGTGATGCGCAGCATCTGGGTGATCTGCGCGTACTTCTCTGGTTCGTCGAGCGATCCCGGCGCGAACACCGCGGCGATCAGCGGCGCGGCCAGCATGCCGAGCGCGGTGACCAGCAGCACCGCCGCGCACAGCGCCCCCGCCACGTGGTCGAGCAGGTCGCGAAGCGCCGCCTCGTCGCCGCGCTGCTTGTACTCGGTGAACACCGGCACGAAGGCGGTCTGGAAGGAACCTTCCGCGAAGATGCGGCGCAGGAAGTTCGGGATGCGGTAGGCGACGAAGAACGCATCGGTCGCCGCCGAGGCGCCGAACACGCCCGCCTGCACCACGTCGCGCACGTAGCCCGCGATGCGCGAGAGCAGGGTCAGGCTGGAGAAGACGAGGGTGGAGCGGAGAAGGCGCAAGGGACGGACCGTGGGCAGGACCGTAGGAGCGCGCTTGCGCGCGACCGCGACCTGGGTGCTCGCGGCGGGCGCCGGACGCAGCGGTCGCCCGCAAGCGGGCTCCTACAGGCGGATGGGCTTCAATGGAAGAACGCGGCTGATGGTCGCCGTTTTGGCGCCGGCTTCACAGCCCCCGGCGCGGGCGATTCCGTGGCGATACAGGCACTTGGCCTGATCCGGAGTCGCCGATTTGACCCTGCGCCGGGTCGTCTGGGATACTGCTGCCCCCTTTTCGGCACCCCGACCGGTACGGAGATTTCCCTTGGCCAACATCAAGTCCGCGAAGAAGCGCGCCCGCCAGGCGGTGAAGCGCAATGCCCGCAACGCCAGCCAGCGCTCCATGGTGCGCACGGCGGTGAAGAAGGTCGTCAAGGCCATCGAGTCCGGCGACAAGGCCGGCGCCGAGACCGCCCTGCTGACGGCGACGTCCCTGCTCGATCGTTACGCCGGCAAGGGCCTGATCCACAAGAACAAGGCCAACCGCCACAAGAGCCGTTTCACCGCGCGCATCCGCGCGATGGGCTGAAGCCGGAACCGGGGTGCCAGAGAAAGGCCGGCGCAAGCCGGCCTTTTTCGTTGGGGCGCCCGCCAAGGCCGCGGGCGCGAGACCGCGGCAGCGAGGCTGCGGGAGCGAGGCTGTGGGAGCGAGCAACGCTCGCGACTGCGGCATCCCGGTCTCATGGCACATCCCGAGGCTGCGGTCGCGAGCGTTGCTCGCTCCCACACAAGCCTGCAGTCGCGAGCCTTGCTCGCTCCCACAGGCGGCCGCGCGTCAGGCCGGGGGAGGCGCCTCGCGCTCCGCGCGGCGCAGCTCGTCGAGGAACTCCATCACCTTGAAGCACACCTCGCGGGTGCCCTCGCCAGTGGCGGCGGAGACGAGGAACCACGGCCCCTTCCAGCGCAGCCGCCGCACCAGGTCCTTGCCGCGCGCCTTCGCCTCGTCCGGCGGCAGCAGGTCGGCCTTGTTGAACACCAGCCAGCGCGGGCGCGTGGCGAGGTCGGCGTCGAAGGCCTTCAGTTCCTTGACGATCGCGCGCACCTGTTCGGCAGGGTCGATGGATTCGTCGGCCGGCGCCACGTCGACCAGGTGCAGCAGCAGGCGCGTGCGCATGACGTGCTTGAGGAACTGGATGCCCAGCCCGGCGCCCTCGGCCGCGCCTTCGATGATCCCGGGGATGTCGGCCACCACGAAGCTGCGGTCGGTCTCGATGCGCACCACGCCCAGGTTCGGGTGCAAGGTGGTGAACGGATAGTCCGCCACCCGCGGGCGCGCGGCGCTGATCGCGCGGATGAAGGTGCTCTTGCCGGCATTCGGGAAGCCGAGCAGGCCGACGTCGGCGAGCAGTTTCAGTTCGAGCCGGATCAGGCGCTCCTCGCCGGGATAGCCGGGGGTGGCCTTGCGCGGACCGCGATTGGTGCTGCTTTTGAAGTGGACGTTGCCGCGCCCGCCGTCGCCGCCGCGCGCCACCAGCAGGCGCTGGCCGTTCGCGGTGAGGTCGCCGATCTCCTCCTCGGTGCTGACGTTGACCACGCTGGTGCCGACCGGCACCCGGATCACCTCGTCGGCGCCGCCGGCGCCGGTCATCTGCCGGCCCATGCCGTTCTCGCCGCGCCGGGCCTTGAAGAAGCGCTGGTGGCGGAAGTCGATCAGGGTGTTGAGGCCCTCGTCGGCGACCAGCCAGACGTCCCCGCCCTTGCCGCCGTCGCCGCCGTCCGGACCCCCGAGCGGAATGAACTTCTCGCGGCGGAAACTGATCGCGCCATTGCCTCCGGCGCCTGCGGTGACGGTGATTTCGGCTTCGTCGACGAATTTCATCTGCGGAGAGGGTCCAGGGTATAGGGCTCAGGGTACAGGGGCGGCTGTCGCCGCCCGAGGTTGCGAAGGGATCGGCCCTGCACCCTGGGCCCTGTACCCTTTTCCCTCGCCAGAAACGAAAAGCCCCGCACGCAGCGGGGCCTTCCGAACCGCTTCGCCGCCGGGATCAGCCAGCGCGCACGTTCACCGTGCGGCGCTTGGCGGGGCCCTTGACGGTGAACTCCACCGTGCCGTCGACCAGCGCGAACAGGGTGTGGTCGCGGCCGACGCCGACGTTGACGCCCGGATGGAACTGGGTGCCGCGCTGGCGCACGATGATGTTGCCGGCGTCGACGGCCTGGCCGCCGTACAGCTTCACGCCGAGGTACTTCGGGTTCGAATCGCGGCCGTTACGGGTACTGCCGCCTGCCTTTTTATGTGCCATGACGTTTTCTCCTCAGCCGCCCGAGATGTTGGTGATCTCGATTTCGGTGTAATGCTGGCGATGGCCCATCTGCTTGCGATGGTGCTTGCGCCGGCGGAACTTGACGATGAACACCTTGTCGTGGCGACCGTGGCCGCGCACCTTCGCGCTGACCTTGGCGCCCTTCACCGTCGGCGTGCCGATGGTGATGTTTTCGCCGTCGCCGATCATCAGCACCTGGTCGATGTCGACCGTGCTGCCGGCTTCGGCTTCCAGCTTTTCCACCCGGATCACTTCGCCGGGCACCGCGCGGAACTGCCGCCCGCCGGTCACGAACACTGCGTACATGACTGATTCCTCTGTAGTTATTTTTCCCGCCAGACTACGGCGAGCCGCGTATGTTGTCGCAGAACCCCATCTGCGTCAAGGCGTTGCGCTCGTTTCTGCAGCGCGCCGGGGTCCGCATCGGGGGATGGGGACACCGCCGTATCATCGCCCGACCGGTCCGAGCGTTCCCCAGCCTGTGCAAGACCCCAGCCCGCCGACCGATTTCGCGTCCAGCCTCACCCGGCTGCGGGCGGGCGACCGCAGCGCCTTCGACGCCCTGTTCCGGCTGCTGTACGACGATCTTCGGGCGGTCGCCCGCCAGCAGCGGCGGGACGTCGCATGGCTTTCCACGCTGGGCACGACCGCCCTGCTCCACGAAGGGTTCCTGCGGCTGCAGGGCGCGGACGGTCGCGCGCTGGCCGATCAGGACCATTTCCTCGCCCTCGCCGCACGCGCGATGCGCAACGTGGTGGTCGACTACGTGCGTGCGCGAACCGCGACCAAGCGGGGCGGCGGCGCGGTCGCTGCGCCCCTGGACGAGCGGGTCGCCGCCGAGGACGCCACGCACGAGGACGTCCTCGAGCTCACCCAACTGCTCGAGCGCCTCGACGCAGTGAGTCCGCGGATGGCCCAGGCCCTGACCTGGCGTTTCCTCGGCGGGCTCGAAGAAGCCGAGATCGCGGCGCTGCAACAGGTGACGCCCCGCACGGTCCGCCGTGACCTTCAGCGCGCCCGACTGTGGGTACACCACTGGCGCGCATCAGGGCCTGGGAACCCCACGTCGTGACCCGCCCGGACGCGCGGCTCGCGCGCGTGGACGCGTGGCTGGAAGCCGCACTCGTGCTCCCGGGACCGGAACAGGCCGAGTTCGTCCAGCGCTGCCATCGCGAGGACCCCGATGCCGCCGCGGAACTCGCCGTCCTGCTGGACGCGGCCGCGCGCCTGGCCGACTTCGACGAGCCACCGCGCCCGCCCTGGCTGCCGACCGACGAGGCGATGCCAACGCCGGCACCGCTCGGCCCGTGGCGCTTCCTGCGCCCGCTGGGCAGCGGCGCCACCGCCGAGGTCTGGCTCGCGCAGCGCGACGACGGCGTCGAGCCGACGCTGGCCGCGATCAAGCTGCTCGACCCGCGGCTTCGCCACGTCCGCCTCCGCGAGCGCCTGCAGCAGGAGGGCGCCCTCCTCGCGCGCCTGAAGCATCCCCACATCGCCGGACTGCTCGAGGCCGGCGTGGCGGCGGACGACCGCGCCTACCTGGCCTTGGAGTTCATCGACGGCGAGGACGTGCTCAGCCACTGCCGGGCCCGCGATCTCGACGCGCACGCCCGCGTTCGCCTGCTGCTGCAGCTCGCCGACGCACTGGCCTTCGCGCACCGGCACCTGGTGGTCCACCGCGACGTCAAGCCGGCCAACGTGCTGGTGGACGCGAACGGACGTCTCCGGTTGCTCGATTTCGGCATCGCGCGCCTGCTCGACGCCGACCAGGATTCGCCCCGCACGCACACCGTGTGGCGCGCCTTCACGCCCGAGTTCGCGGCGCCCGAGCAGATCGCCGGCGCACCCACCACCACCGCGATCGACATCTTCGCCACCGGCGTGCTGCTGCAGTGCCTGCTCGGCGGCAAGCCCGACCGCTCCAGGCCGTCGACGCGCGAGAGCGTCGCAGGCGCCGATCGCGATCTGTTCGCGATCGCGCGACGGGCGACCCGCGACGAGCCCGAGGCGCGATACGCGACCATCGACGCGCTGGCCGCCGACCTGCGCGCGTGGCTCGAGGGACGGCCGGTCGCCGCCCGCCGCGGCGAGCGCAGCTACGTCCTGCGCAAGTTCGTCCGCCGGCACCGTCTCGGGACCGCGTTGGGCGCGCTGTCGCTGTTCGCCCTGTCGGCATCGCTGGTGGTGAACATCGAGGCCCGGTCCGCCGCGGAGGCCGCTTCGCAGCGGGCCCTGGCCACGCAGCAGTTCCTGCGCGACACCTTCGCCGAGGCCAATCCGCGCACCCGTGGTGGCCGCCCGTCGCGCATCGAGGATGTGCTCGCGACGGCGGCGGCCACCGCCGGTCGCAGGTTCCCGGGCGATGGCCTGCTGCGCGCCGAGGTGCTCACCCCGGTCGGCGAGCTGCAGGTCCTGAACTTCCAGGCCGCGGCCGCGGTGTCCACCCTGGACGCGGCGATCGCCGCCGCGCAGCACTCGGGGCCCGAGGGACGGGCCGTCTGGTGCAACGCGCAGCACCTGCGATCGGCCAGCCTGGTGATGCTGGGGCGCGCCGCGGAGGCCGAGGCGGCGCTCGCGGCCTGGTTCGTCGCCGACCCCGACCTGCGCGCGGAAGCGCCGGCGACGTGGTGCCGCGCGCAGTCCACGCTGGCCGATGCGCGGGCGAAGTCGGACCCCGGGGCCGCGCAGGCGGCGCTGCGCGGCGCGCTGGACGGCTGCCGCACGACGCCCGGCTTCGATCCCGGCAGCCTCGCGCGCGCCGAGCGCACGCTCGGCAGACTGTTGCGTGACCTCAAGCGTCCTGACGAGGCCGCGGCGGTGCTCGAAGCCGCGGAAGCGGCCCTCGCGTCCGCCGACACCGACACCAGTTACTGGTACGAGCGCGCGTCGCTGCGCTTCGACCGCGCGACCGTGGCGGGCCTGCAGGGCCGCCAGGAGGACGAGGCGGCACTGACCCGCGAGGCCTACGCGCTGTTCGAGCAACACACCGCCACCGACAGCAACCTGCGCGCCGATCCCCTGCTGGCGCTGGGTGCCGTGCAGCTTCGCGAAGGCGACCTCGCGGCAGCCCGCGCGTCCTTCGACGAGGCCTTTCGCCTGCGCGAACGCGACGGCGACGCTGCGACGATCCCGCAGCGCGTGCGCATCCTCACCAACCTGGGCTGGGCCGCCTGGGAAGGCGGTGATCGCCTGCGCGCGGCCGAGGACTGGCGGCGCGCCCTCGGTCTGCTGGCAGCACCCGGCCAGGCGCCATCGCTCGATGCCGTCACGCTCAACAACAATCTCGCGGAGGCCGCATGGCGCGGCGGCGATGGCGTCGCGGCATGGACGCATGCGGATGCGGCGCTCGCGGCGCTGCAGGCGACCGGAACCCGCCGCGACGATCTGCGGGCAGTGGCCCTTTTCGTCCGCTGCATGGGACGCGCGCTGACCGGCGACGCGGCAGCGCTCGCGGACTGCGACGAGGGGATCGGCCTCGACCGCGCGCGCGCGCCGGACGATGCGACGCTCATGGCCGACGGCCAGCGCTACCTCGCCGACGCCGCGATCCGGGTCGGCGATCACGCGCGCGCGCGGCGCGCGGCGGAAGCGACGCTTGCCCTGCTCGACGGGGCGGGCAAGGACGAGGTCGAACTGCGCGTGCACGCCCACGTCCTGGCCGGCCTCGCCGCCGTGGTGACGGGTGACCAGCCCCTCGCGCGGCGACGGCTCGCGCAGGCGGATGCGACCGGGTCGACCACCGAACCCAGCGTGATCGCCCAGCACCGCCAGCTCGCGGACGCGGTCGCCAGGCGCTGACCGACGGCGCGCGCCCGGCCGCGGTTTGCGGCCGCTGTCCTGTTTCGCCACCGGATTCCGGTAGGGCCCGGCAGCACCCCGCTGTGCACGGAGCCTTCCATGTCCCCGACCACCCGCCGGACGTCCCGATTTCACGCCCTGCTGGCCCTGCTGGCGACGCTCGGCTGCACGCCCGGCGCACACGCACTGACCGTCTCGGTCGGTACCGGCGCCGGCTGCACCCACGCCACCCTGCAGGACGCCCTCGATGCGCTGGAGCCCTTGAGCGGCGACCACCGCATCCACCTCCGCACGCAGACGCATGCGGTGGCGAACGGGGCGGTCTACCAGCCGACCGTGGCGCAGGGATTCGTGCGCATCGAAGGCGGCTACGCCAACTGCAGCGATGCCGCGCCGAGCGGCAACCCGGCGGTCAGCGGCGATGCGGCGCGGGCCGTGCTCGACGGCGCCGGCGGCCTGCCGCGCACGGTGCTTTCGTTGCAGATCGACGGCCGCGTCGGGAGCGTCCAGATCCGCCGCGTCGCCATCCGGCGCGGCGATGCCACCGGCCCCGAGGACCGCTTCAGCTCCGGGGGCGGGCTGTCGGTGTTCGGCGCGGCGTCGGTGCTGCTCGGGTTCGGCACGGTGATCGGGGGCAACACCGCCGTTTACGGCGGCGGAATCGCGGCCGGCGGCAGCCGGACGATCACCAGTGAACCCTTCGAGCGGGTCGACCTGTTCATCACCGAAGGCGCGGAGATCGACGCCAACATCGCGCTCAACCAGGGCGGCGGGATCTTCTGCGGTGGCAGCCGCACGGCCGGCATCTTGCCGGAAAGCACGCGGCACGCATCGGTGGTGCACGCGTCCGGTTCGATCATCAACAACCAGGCGCGCTTCGGATCGGCGATGCTCTGCCAGGGCAGCTACGCCGGTGGCGGCTACCAGCCGCGCCCGGTCGATGGTGGCGCCGCGCTCGTGTTAGGCAACATCGAGAACGAGCCTTCGCTAACCGGGACCTGCCCCCTGCTCACCTCGCTCGACCTCGGCGTGGTACCGACCGCCGGCAGCAGCTATCGCGACCTCGGCGCGGCACCGGGCGAGTCCGGCGTGCTGTGGATCGCGAACAATCGCGGCCAGAACAGCGGCGGGATGTGCGTGCTGGGCTACAACACCCGCAGCGGCGCCTCGCCGCCACCGGCCACCGAGCCGAGTTTCCGGCTGCGCAACGTCTGGCTGGACCAGAACACGGCGCGACCCGCCAGCCGCAACACCAACCCCGGCGGCGGGGACTTCGCCAGCGCGCTCCGCGTTGCGCGGCAGATCAGCGAACTCGTGCTGGAGCCTGCGCTCGACGACTGCAGCCTGCTGCAGGGCGGCGCCTGCGTCCGGATCACCGGCAACGCCTACGACGGCGTGCCCGGCGCCACCGATTTCCTTCCCCTGGTGAGCGGCCCGGTGACCCTGCGCCGAGCGAGGATCGAGGACAACGAGGCGGTGCAGACGCTGTTCGAACTGCGCGGCAGCCCCGACGGTGGGGCATCCAGCGGCGGGCTCCGCAGCAGCCTGATGGTGGACAACATCGTGGCGGGCGCCTCCAGCACGCTGCTGCGGGTCGACGACTTCGCCGGCACGCCGGGTGGCTCGTCGATGCAGCTCACCAGCAACACCTTCGCCCGCAACACCCAGGACGGGCTGTTGCAACTGGACGGCGCGGCGACGGCCGAACTGTGGGCCAATGTGTTCACGGCCTCGACCAGCCCTCGACTGCGCTTCGGGACCGCGGCGGCGACCAACCTCACGCTGCGCTGGTGCGGCCAATTCCCCAGCGCGACCGACCCGGACTACGTCGCGGTGACCCGACTGGCCGACCCCGGGACCGGCACCTTCAATCCCGTGTTCGGCAGCTACAGCTTCGACGCGAGCTTCGCGCCGCCCCCGATCCTGCGCGATCGCTGCACGCCGCTCCTGCTGGCCCCGACCCGCGACTTCTACGGGCGGCCCAAGATCCAGCGGACCATCGCGACCGGCACCGACGTCGAGGACCTCGGCGCCGTCGAGTTCGTGCCCGACCCGATCTTCGCCGACAGCTTCGAATAGCACACCGCGGCTCGCAGCCGGGGCCTCGTGCGACGGATGGATGCTGACAGCGGGCTGGCAGGATCGGCGCGGGCCGCGCCCGTCGCGGGGACGCCTTCACGCGCGGGAGATATCATGCGCAGTCCGTCACCCGGCGATTCCCCGCACCATGGATTACATCCGCCTGCGCGGCGCGCGCACGCACAACCTGAAGAACATCGACCTCGACCTGCCGCGCGACAAGTTGATCGTGATCACGGGCCTGTCCGGTTCGGGCAAGTCGTCGCTGGCCTTCGACACCATCTACGCCGAGGGCCAGCGCCGCTACGTGGAGTCGCTGAGCGCCTACGCGCGGCAGTTCCTGTCGGTGATGGAGAAGCCCGACCTCGACCACATCGAGGGCCTGTCGCCCGCGATCTCGATCGAGCAGAAGTCGACCTCGCACAACCCGCGCTCGACGGTCGGCACGATCACCGAGATCTACGATTACCTGCGCCTGCTGTTCGCCCGCGTCGGCACGCCGCGCTGCCCGGACCACGACCAGCCACTGGAGGCGCAGACCGTCTCGCAGATGGTGGACACCACGCTCGCGCTCGACGCGGACAAGCGCTGGATGCTGCTCGCGCCGGTGGTGCGCGAGCGCAAGGGCGAGCACGTGCAGGTGCTCGACAACCTGCGCCAGCAGGGCTTCGTGCGGGTGCGCGTCAACGGCGTGCTGCACGACATCGACG
>Ga0209450_10000829_pt1 | contig 15489 bp, 13 predicted proteins | sample FrelakmetLWP11LW_FD_187149 | JGI IMG/M metagenome (GOLD analysis project Ga0209450, IMG submission 187149) | Freshwater lake sediment microbial communities from the University of Notre Dame, USA, for methane emissions studies - LWP11 LW (SPAdes)... | ecosystem: Environmental > Aquatic >...
GCAGCAGGCGGCCAGTCCAATGAAGCTGCCTATCTCGATGTGGTCCGGGGCGATCGAGTGGGAGCATCCTCCGAGGAGCTCCTTCCGACCACGTATCAGGACCCTGTTCGTGCCGCATCCTTCGATTCCCGCACCCATGGAGACGAGCATCCTTCCAAGATCCTGTACGTTGGGCTCACAGGCGGCATTGTAGATCACTGTCGTTCCCTCGGCCAGGCATGCCGCCATCATGGCGTTCTCCGTCGCCGTAACGGAAGGTTCGTCCAGGAGCATGAAGCAGCCCTGCAGCCCTTTTGAAGAAAACTCGATGGAGCTGTGTCCGAAACCGACGGCAGCCCCCATCCTCTCAAGGGCGAGGAAATGGGTATCCAGTCTTCTGCGACCTATCCCGTCTCCGCCCGGGGGAGGCATGACGGCCCTTCCGGTCCTGGCGGTAAGCGGGCCTGCGAGGAGGATCGATGCCCTGATGGCCCGGCACCTTTGCATGTCGATCCGGTCGGGGTCGACTGTTGCCGCCCGGAGCCGCACCCTTCCCCCATCATCCCTTCGTACCTCGACGCCCATTCGCTCGAGGATCTCCAGCATGACGGCGACATCCCTTATGGCCGGGACATTGTCGAGGACGACCTCCCGATCCGTCAGCAGGGTGGCGGCGAGTATCGGCAGTGCGGCGTTCTTGCTGCCTGAAGGCTTCAGGACCCCTGAGAGCGGTCCGCCTCCCTCGACCCTGTAGGAGTCCTGATGGACAGTGTGATTCCCGGTCACTTCTTGCCCCCGATCTTTTTCAGGAGGGTATGGTAGAGGTCCGGGTACTCCTCCGTGAGCCATTTCTGCCGAAGCAGCCAGCGGATGTAGTCCGCATCCTCGGCGGCGATGTCCTCCACGAGCTTGCCACGGTACTTGCCGAAGGAGAACGTCTGGATGTCCAGCGGCGACCTGCAGAGTTCCGCCAGCGAAGTCCAGTCGGGGCAGTCGGTGAGGCCCGCGCCGATGACGTGCTCAACGAGTGATCGGACGAGTATGGTGTCGAACAGGGCTCTGTGGGCGTCTCCCTCGAGCCCGGCATCCAGCTCGTACCTGTATCGGAGGGCCTGGAGAGCGTGCGATGCGATGGCCGGCCAGATGTGCCTCGCGAGCCTGAGGGAATCGAGCTCCATCTCCTGGGTGACGCAGCCGAATACGTCAGGGAGCTCCCGCTTCAGGATGGTGAGATCGAAGGCCAGATTATGGGCGCATACGAAGTCAGCCCGGTCCACCAGCTCCCGTACGCTGGCGGCGATGTCGGCGATCGCGGGTCTGTCCGCAAGCATCCTGTTGGTGATGTGATGGATGGCTGAAGCTTCCGGGGGAACCGGCACTGAAGGCTTGACCAGCATCTCGAGGAGGCTGTCCCCGGACTGGTCGCGAACGAATCCGGTATACGTAGTGAGAAGAAGGGCAAGCTCGCATACTTCAGCAGTCTCAGGATCTGCGCCGGTAGTCTCGGTATCCAGGAACAGCACCCGGGTGCCCGCCGTTTTGGAAACACTCTCGGAAAACAGGTCCAGCTCTCCGCTCATGGTGCCGTTCCAATCCCCTATACCGAAGTGATACAATACCATACGCGAGTCTGCCGCTGATTTTTGACAATCCACTCTCCAAAGTATTACGATATATCCTGCAAGGGTGTTCTGCAAAGACGTAGCGAAGATCGATTTTCACACAGGAGGAAAGCCATGATCCGATACATGACCGGCATGCTCGCGCTGCTGGTGCTGGCGGCATGCGGAGCCCAGCCGGAGGAGCCCCAGCCGGCCGCTGCACTCGATGTGCTTCCCGACGAGACCCTCATCACCTTCGCGGTTGTCAACCCGGAGGCCGCTGTTGACGCCATGGACGCGTACGCGGCCGGGGTTCCTCTGCTCGGGGAGAGCATGGTCTCGGGCTGGCTGCTGACGGCCCTCGATTGCGCCGACATGCAGGAGGTGTCCGCGAAGTACGGGATCGATACCAGGGGAACCGTTGTCGTCTACCTGCAGAGCATGATGCCGCAGAGCCTCGGAGCGGCCCTGCAGGTATCCGACCCTGCCGTGTTCTGGGCCATGACAGGCCTTCAGCCGGTGGCGGATGAACCCATCGGCGAGCAGGCAGTCAGCAGCTTCGACGTTGATTTCGGAAAGATCTACACATGCGGCACCCGGGGTCTTCTTCTTCTCGCCGGCAGCCGCGCAGGCCTCCAGGAGATGCTGGAACGTCTCGACGGCGTGACGCCTGCCGGGCTCCCCGCGCTCCCCGACGGCAGCATCTACGGATATGCCAATATCTCAACATTCGGTCCCATGGCTGCCCAGCAGATCGAGTTGTTCAGACCCCAGATCCTGTCCGAGATGCAGGGGGCCGGCGGGCAGAACACCGAGATGACCTCAAAGATCCTCAACCTCTACTTCGACGCGATCGGCATCATGCTCACGCAGACCGAATCTGCCGATTTCCTTGCAACTTTCGATCCCGACTTCATCAGCGTCACCTGTACCGCTGATTTCGTGGAAGGCTCCGATCTCGCCGGCGTCTTCGCTCCCATCGAAGTACGGGACATGACCGGGATGATTCCGGTCGGCGGCATGGCGGATGCGAGGGTCAGTCTGGACCCTGCGGCCACCAGCATTCTGATGAACGCGGTATTCGGCTCGCTGGGTGTCGACTCCATTCCCCCGGAGATGGTGCCCTTCCTCGCTGCCTGCTGCCGCAACACCGCCATTTCCATGACGAGCGACCGGGACAACCCTCTCGGCATGGTGGCCGTCTATGAGATGCCCGACGGCACAGGTATCGAGCAGGTCATGGAGATGTACTCCTCCCAGTTCCGCATCATGAGCCGGATGATGGACCTCCCCGGTCTCACCTACGCTCCTGTCGAGCTGGTGGAGCTGGACGGGAGACAGTGGGTCACCTTCGGAATGAACCTCGACATGTCAGCGCTTGCCGGAGAGATGGCGGTCGACTCCGTCGAGCCCATGCCGATCTCCCAGGGTCGGATGTCCTGGACGGCGTGGCTTACGGTGTCCGATGGCCTGCTCTATATGGAGATGGGACCCGCCCCGGTGATCGTTCCCGCACTCATTCAGGGTACCTGGGACGGACCCACGGCCGCCTCCATGCCGGAGATGTCCGGGTTCTCGCCGGACGCCGAGGTTGCGATGGTCATCAACGTGCCCGAGTACGTCAACATGGCTGTGGGGATGACCGGTCTGGGTCTGCCCAGGATCGACTCCGAACCGGTATGGATGCAGCTTGAGGTTGACTTCCAGGAGGGCAGGGTAGTGCATCACTCCCGCGTGAATGGAAGCGCGCTGTTCGCCTTCATAGGGCAGGCCGTTCAAGTGTTCGGAACCATGGCGGTGGAGCAGGATCCTGCCCCCATGCAAGCGGATACTGCGGAATAGCGGTCAAGCTCCGGACGATGGACCGGCGGCCGCGTTGCGGCCGCCGGTTCCTTTACTCTCCAGGCTTTCTGTTGTACCTCTCCTGGGCGGCCAGCACACCTGATTCACACGCCATGGTCACGCAATCCGCCGCCGTGTGTGCCATGAGAGAGGCATCCTCCTCCATCCTGGCCGGTACGCGGCTGAGGACGTAGTCGGCAAGATCGCCTCCGCCCGGGGAAGGGCCTACGCCGAGCCGCAACCGTGCGAAGTCCTCCGTGCCGAGGCGCTGGACGATGTCGGCCAGTCCGTTGTGGCCGCCGGCGCTGCCGCCTGATCTGAGGCGAAGCCTTCCGAGATCCAGGTTGACGTCGTCGCAGACCACGAGGAGATCCCCGGCAGCGAGACCGGTGGCGTCGAGGTAGTGAGCTACTGCGGCTCCGCTCCTGTTCATGAAGTCGTTCGGTTTGATGAGATGGACACCGGAGCGCAGATCTGCTGCGAGGAATAGCCCGGCATTGGCAAAGCGAACGCCGGCTTCCCGCGCCAGTATGTCGGCGACCCAGAAGCCGGCGTTATGCCATGTAAGACTGTACCGTGTCCCCGGATTGCCCAGGCAGGCGATCACGAGGGGATGCGGCAAGGGTTACTTCCCGTCCGTCTCCGTCGAAGATGCCTCGGCAGCGGCGGACTCGCCTTCGACCGCACCCTCCTCGGCTTCGGCTTCGGCCTTGGCCACCGTCGGAGAGACTACCGTGGCGATGACGAGGTCCGAGTCCATGTCGACGGTCAGACCCTCAGGGAGCACAAGGTCCCTGATGTGTATGGAATCGCCGATCATCAGCTTTGCGACATCGACGTTGATGACCTGCGGGATGTCCTTGGCCATCACCTTCACGGTCAGCTCATGCAGGATGTGCTCCAGCACGCCGCCCATGACGAGGCCTGCAGGGGTGTTCTCCAGATGAACATGCACGGGGACCGAGACCATCTGGTCCGCGGACACCCTGAGGAAATCGATGTGCACGGGCTTGTCGGTCAGCATGTCCCACTGGACGTCCTTCACGATGGCCGTGATAGGAGCCATCTTCGGGGCCGTCAGAGTGATCATGCCTGTACCGGTCGAATAGCCCACCACATCAAGGAACTCGACTTCACTGACCGAGATCCTGCTCTCGTCCGCACCCCGTCCGTACACGACACCCGGCACATGACCGGACCGGCGAAGCCTGCGGGAGACCCGCGACCCGAATTCGGTCCTCTCCATGTAGCCGATGCTCTTCTTGTCTCCAGGCATTACTATATCCTTTCATTCCCCCCGGGATTCCCGGGTGATGGCTGGGGCGGGAGGGCTCGAACCTCCAATTCAGGATCCAAAATCCCGTGTCTTACCAGTTGGACGACGCCCCAGCAGCTTCTGCCGACCTGCACATGGTGAAGGGAATTCCACCAGGCAGCTCTTCCGAGAAGCGTTCCGCCTGAAGCTCTGTCCTGAACAGAGCATAGAGCGTCGGCCCGGATCCGGACAGGCCCCATGATTCGCATGAACCCCTCAGGAACCGCGCCAGCGCAGCTATCTCAGGGAATCGCTCCTCGAGCAGAGGAAGGAAGTCGTTCCACAGTCCGTGCGGAAAAGGCTTACCCTCATGCCATGCTGCTGACAAGGCTGAATCATGCTCTACGGGACCCCGCCCTGTCAAGGATGCGGAGCGGAGGTCCCATTCGGCATAGGCCCAAGGGGTGGATACTCTTATCCGAGGATGGAGCAGGACGGCGTGGAACCTGATGGCCGGCAGAGGGGAGAGCCGCTCGCCCCGTCCCTCGACCAGGGCCGCTCCACCCTTGAGGAAGAAGGGTACGTCGCTCCCGAGCGACTCGGCAAGGGGCGCCAGGTCGATGTCAGCCCCGGTGGCCTCCGCCAGGCCTGTCAGCACGGACGCCGCATCCGAGCTTCCGCCGCCGAGCCCGGCATAGAGCGGGATGCGCTTGTGTACCTCCATCGAGACATCGAGCCCGAGCCCGGTTGCCGACAGGAAGCTCTCAGCCGCCTTCCATGCGAGGTTGCCCCCGTCCTCTGGGAGACAGCTCCCGGGGCAGCACAGGCTTATCCTCCCGCATCCGGCTTCGGTGCGGAGGAGGATCATGTCAGCGAGAGAGATCTCCTGGAAGACGCTCCGTATGTCATGGAAGCCGTCCGGCCTCACTCCGAGTATGCGGAGGCCGAGGTTCAGCTTCGCCGGCGCTCTGAGCCTGAGGTTCACGCCAGACCGGGCGACCCCGGGTAAAGGGCGAGGGACATGATCGAGGTCAGCAGCCAGAGCAGGATGTTGAGAAGGAGAGGCTTGTCCGTGAGCAGTATCCTGTCCGGACTTCCGCCGTGGCCCTTGATGTGGATCAGGTAAAGGTATCTGAAAATGCCGTATGCGACGAAGGGGATGGTGACCCACAGCCTTGTCGAGACCTGTTCCAGGGTCCGGTCGCTGACCGTGTAGATCGAATAGCCGATGATGCAGGCCGCGCTCGCGATGCCCATCATCTGGTCGAGGAGAGCCGCGCTGTACTCCTGCAGGATCTTCCGATGCCCGGCGGCGTTGTCGCCGAGGGAGACGATTTCGAAGCGTCTCTTGGCGAATGCGAGGAACACCGCCAGGAAGAAGGTGCACAGCATGAGCCAGGGAGAGATGATGGTGTCGGTGTAGCCCGCGTCCCTGACCATACTCACTCCGGCCAGGGCACGGAGGACGAAGCCCATCGCGATGATGAGCACGTCGAGGATGACCATGTGTTTGAGGCGGAACGAGTAGGCCAGCTGCATGACGAAGTAGATACTCACCACCAGCGCGTATTCCCGTACCAGCATCCAGGAGGATGTCAGTACCGTTGCTGCGAGTAGTATCGCGAAGATCGCTGCCGTATGCACTGGAACCACTCCGGCGGCGATCGGCCTGCTGCTCTTGTCGGGGTGGAACCTGTCCCGTCCGCGGTCGGCGATGTCGTTGATCAGGTAGACGGAGCTGGAGAGCAGGCAGAAGCCCAGTGCTCCCAGCGCCGTCATCGCCAGGGCATGGGTGTCGCTCCACCTCCTGGAAAACAGGATGCCGGCGAAGACGAAGAGGTTCTTCGTCCAGGATCTGAATCGCATGCTCCGCAGCAGCCCCGTAAACTGGTTCATGGACGGTACAATAAGGGATGCCCCGCGCGGGGAACAGTTTTGCCATGGCCTTGCAGCCGTGTGTATAATCGGGTTCACGAACCAGCCAGACGCTCACATGGGGGGTACCCGTGCGAATCTCCACAGCAGCGCTCCTTTCAGCAGCCGCGCTTCTCCTGACCGGTTCCCCGGTCCTTGCTGGTTCCTACACCGTGGAGACGATGGGCTGCTCCCAGCACGGCGGGACTGGCGACATCCTCGACTGCCCGCTCAGCATCACCGTGCTCGATTCGCTCGGCGTCCCGGTCATGGGCGTCCCTGTGGACTTCGTAGTGGAGTCCTCCGAAGGATCACTCGTCCCGCCGTTCTCGGGGTACGAACCCGTGATCCAGGAGGGCGACACGGTCACCGGCACCATCGAAGGAATGAGGATCTCCACCGGTGCCGACGGAACGGCATCCGTCTCCCTGAAGCTCGGCGAATCGACCTGCAACAACCAGATCGCAGCAGTGGTCTTCCTGCCTGACGGCACGGAGTTCTCTGCCGGGTACTCCGCTCTGGCAGTCGATCTCCAGCAGATACTCTTCCAGGTGATCGGGGGGCTGGCCCTCTTCCTTCTAGGCATGAAGATGATGTCGGATTCCCTCCAGATCGTCGCCGGCGACCGGATGAAGATCGTTCTCAAGCGGATCACGAACAACCGTGTTCTGGGGATGATCGCCGGTATCGTAGTCACTGGTGTGATCCAGAGCTCCAGCGCTACGACCGTCATCCTGGTCAGTTTCGTCAATGCGGGGCTGCTGGCGCTCCAGCAGGCCATCGGGGTAATCATCGGCGCCAATATCGGCACCACCGTCACCGGTCAGCTCATCGCGTTCAAGGTCATCGATTACGCCTTCCCGATGATCGCGGTGGGCTTCGCGATGCTGGCGATCTCACGCAAGAAGAAGACGCAGTTCTGGGGTCGTACGCTCACCGGACTCGGTCTTCTCTTTCTGGGCATGACCCTCATGAGCGATGTACTGAAGCCTCTCAACCAGAGCGCTTCCGTCCACGAGTTCTTCACGCGGTTCTCCGAAAGCCCCATTCTGGCGGTCTTCGCGGGGATCCTGGTCACCTCCATCATCCAGAGCTCGAGCGCTACAGTGGGACTCACGATGACCCTGGCAGGCGCGGGTCTCATCAACCTCCAGGGAGCGGTCTATCTGGTGCTCGGCGACAACATCGGCACGACGATCACCGCCCAGCTGGCGGCAATCGGGTCCAGCCGGGCAGCCCGCCAGGCCGCCATGGCGCACACCATGTTCAACGTGATCGGCGTCATCTACATGGGCTTCCTGATCACCAATCCGGACGGCCTGTTCCTCAACTTCGTCCGGTCGACCTCGGATGACCCTCTGAGGCAGGTGGCCAACGCCCACAGCCTCTTCAACATCTTCAACGCCCTCGTGTTCCTGCCTCTTGTTCCCGCGCTGGCGTGGTTCTGCAGGGTGCTTGTCCCGGATAAAAACCAGGTTCCTGCCCAGGATGCCGAGCTGAACCTGGATGAGAACCTTCTGGACACCCCTGCCCTTGCCATGGACAATCTGGATCGCGAGGTGGTGAAGATGGCAGCCTACGCCGGAGACGCCGTGGACAAGGCCATCACTCATTTCTTGACGGGTGGTCACGATGTCGATGAAATCCTTGCCATGGAGGATCAGGTCGACTGCATGCAGCGGGACCTGACGGTCTACGCGGCGAAGCTCTTCGAGCGCGAGCTGGACCAGGAGGTTGCACTGAAGCTGCCGGTTGTCATTCATACGATCAACGATCTGGAGCGGGTTTCCGACCACGCCGTCAACATGGTGGAGGCGAGGTCCAGGGTGAGCGGCAACCTCACGGGCAGCAAGGGCTTCATGCCGGAAGCCGCTCAGGATGCGGCCGCCATGCTCAGGAAGATGCTCAAGGCGGCGGAGACCGCCCTTGCGACGCACCAGAGGACCTCCTCGGAGGCTGTTCTCTCCCTGGAGGAGAAGCTCAACATGCTCGAGGACCGGGCAAAAAGGCTCTATACCGAGTCCCTGTCAAAAAAAGGCGTGGCAGACATGGCCGGGCTGGCCATGCTGGACTTCATCAGCTACTGCGAACGGTCCGGCGACCATCTCACGAATATTGCGCAGTCCCTCCTGGGAGGGGGTATCTGGCACGGCAACGACGACGCGATCTGACGGGTGCGAGTTGACAACAGGCGCGGCAAAGTAGAGATTCCGTTGATTTTCCCCGTAGTTCGGGGATAAGCCGCAACCAGGGAGAGGCCGAGCCGCATGCGGTTCGCTGTTGCTTTCCCGCAAGCGCAGGATTTCTTGCGGAAAGGACGACAGATGAGCAAGATCAGAACGCTGATACTGGGCGCCGCAGGGCGCGACTTTCACAACTTCAACACCGTTTACCGGAATGACCCCGCCTTCGATGTGCTGGCCTTCACCGCCACGCAGATACCCGACATCGATGGCCGGAGGTATCCCACCGAGCTGGCCGGAGGGCTCTACCCCGAAGGGATCCCCATCCTGCCCGAGGACGATCTCGAGGAGATCATCGCCGACCTAGACATCCAGCTCTGCGTTCTCTCCTACAGCGACCTCTCGGACAACACCGTGATGGAGCTCTGCTCCAGGGTCAACGCCGCCGGCGCCGATTTCACCATGCTCGGTGCATCCAGGACGATGGTCGAGAGCACGAAGCCCGTAATCGCCGTCTGCGCCGTCCGCACCGGCTGCGGCAAGAGCCAGACCACCCGCAGGGTCATCGAGATACTGCAGGCTGCCGGCAAGCGCGTGGTGGCGATCAGGCATCCCATGCCATACGGCGATCTCGTCGCCCAGAGGGTTCAGCGGTTCGGCTCCCTGGATGATCTCAGGAAGCACAACTGCACGATCGAGGAGATGGAGGAGTACGAGCCGCACATCAGCCGCGGCACGGTGGTCTTCGCCGGTGTCGACTACGAGGCCATCCTGCGGGAGGCCGAGAAGGAGGCCGATGTCATCCTCTGGGACGGCGGCAACAACGACACCTCCTTCTACCAGCCCGATCTCACCATCGTCGTCGTGGATCCCCACAGGCCGGGCCACGAGATTTCCTACTACCCCGGCCAGACGAATCTCCGCCTGGCGGACGTAGTCGTGATCAACAAGATCGACAGTGCCTATCCCGAGGATGTCGATGAGGTCAGGTCCAACACGAGGGCCGTGAACCCCGACGCCATCATCGTCGACGCTGCGAGCCCGGTCTCGGTGGATGATCCCGCGCTCATCACCGGATCGAGGGTGCTCGTGGTGGAGGATGGCCCCACGCTCACGCACGGAGGCATGGAGTACGGTGCCGGGTACGTTGCCGCCGAGAGGTTCGGAGCGGCGGAGTACGTGGATCCAAGGCAGTTTGCCGTCGGAACGATCGCGGAAGTCTACGACAAGTACTACGCTGATGTTGATGAGGTGCTCATCCTCCCTGCCATGGGATACGGCAAGGACCAGATGGAGGATCTCCAGCAGACCATCGACGCCGCTGACTGTGATGTAGTCGTGATAGCCACACCCATCGACCTCACGAGGGTGATCAGCATACACAAGCCGGTGGTCAGGGTGAAGTACGATCTGCAGGAGATCGGCAAGCCCGACCTGACCCAGATTCTGGAGCCTTTCACGAAGTAGGCTCGATCATTGAGCGGGACGGCGGGATTGGAGCGGGATGCGGGCATCCCGCTCCCCGTTGATTCTGTCCCGCTTTCCGGTTGAAGCACGAAGGTTGAGGCGGCATGGCCAGTGATCCGGAAGCGGTGAAGAAGACAGCCGTTGTCGCGGAGGATGAAGACAGCTCCTTCATCCATGTCTTCCCCGAATGGTGCAAGGGCTGCGGAATCTGCGTGGCTTTCTGTCCCAAGCAGGTCCTTGAGATGAAGGGTCAGAAGGCTTTTGTGGCACACCCGGAGCGTTGCGTCAGGTGCTTCCTCTGCGCGAGGCGGTGCCCGGACTTCGCGATCGGCATCGCCGATGGCAAAGGGCGCGTGGACGAGAAGCCGGGAAAGGCCGTGAATGCGCCCGGATCGTCTCCCGCCGCTGGAGAGGGTGATTGATGTGATCGTACCGTGGGGAGAAACAAGACTCATACAGGGGAACGAAGCCGTGGCGCTCGGCGCCGTGGCTGCGGGCATCGAGTTCTACGCCGGGTACCCGATCACCCCCTCCACCGAGATCGCCGAGATACTTGCCCGGTACATGCCTCTCATGGATCGCAGGTGGATCCAGATGGAGGATGAGATCGCCAGCATCAGCGCGCTGATAGGCGCCAGGCTTGCGGGCGCGAAGTCCATGACCGCCACGAGCGGCCCCGGCTTCAGCCTCATGCAGGAGGGGCTGGGCTACGCTTGCATGGCCGAGGTGCCGCTGGTGATCGTGAACGTGATGAGGGCTGGCCCGTCGACGGGACTGCCGACCCAGGCGGCCCAGGGCGACGTGATGCAGGCCAGGTGGGGCACCCATGGAGACCACCCTGTCATCGCGCTGGCGCCCTCGAGCGTGAGGGAGTGCTTCGACCTGACCATCCGTGCGTTCAACCTTTCCGAGCAGTTCAGGACGCCGGTCCTCCTCCTTCCCGACGAGATCATAGGGCACATGAGGGAGAGGATGACCTTCCCCGCGATGGAAGATGTGACCATCGTGCCCAAACCAGTACCGACGGTGCCGGTCGAGTGGTACGAGCACTACCAGCCTACTCCTTCCAGCGTCTCCCCGATGGCATCCTACGGAACCGGTTACAGGTTCCATGTCACCGGTCTCACCCACGACAAGCAGGGCTTCCCCACGACCAAGGAGGCCGAGGTCATCGCCAAGATGGAGAGGCTCAAGAACAAGATCACCAGACGCCTGGACGACCTCGAGGACGTGCGCATGCACGGAGTCGAGGAGAGCCGGGTGGTCATCTTCGCGTACGGCTCCGTCTACCGCTCCGCCCTCGCCGCCCGCGAGACCCTGAAGAAGAAGAGGAAGCAGGTGGGCGTCTTCCGCCCGGTGACGCTCTGGCCGTTCCCTGACAGGACCGTCAAGGAGATGCTCGACGGCAAGGATGTCGTGATCGTCCCCGAGCTGAACCAGGGTCAGCTCATTCACGAAGTGGAGCGGATGACCAGCGATTCCGTCAGGATCATCCCCATCCACAGGGTGGACGGCTACGAGATAACCCCCGAGGAAATCATCGATGCAGTGCTGGAGGTGATGTGATATGGGAGCGCCCATTCCGTATGAGTACAAGTACCTCCGCTCCAAGAAGCGTTTCCCTCACGTCTGGTGCCCCGGCTGCGGCATCGGGATCGTGATGGGTTCCATCGTGCGCGCCGTGGACGCTCTCGGGTGGGAGAAGGACGACATCGTCATGGTATCCGGGATCGGCTGCACTTCCAGGATGCCGGTCTACGTTGATTTCAACACCCTCCACACCACCCACGGCAGGGCGCTTGCTTTCGGGACGGGGGTGAAGATGGCCAACCCGAGGCTCGAGGTGATGGCCGTGATGGGCGATGGAGACGCGCTCGCCATCGGCGGCAACCACATCATCCACGCCGCCAGGAGAAACATGGACATGACGGCCATCATCGTTAACAACAACAATTACGGCATGACCGGAGGGCAGTTCTCCCCCACCACCCCGCTCGGATCGAAAACCGCCACGACGCCGTACGGCATGATCGAGCCCGGGTTCGACATCTGCAATCTCATGAGCGCTGCCGGCGCGAGCTTCGTGGCCAGGGGGACCGTCTACCACATCATGGAGCTTGACGGTGTTCTGCAGAAGGCTTTCAGCGGAAAGGGATTCCGCGTCGTGGAGGTGATGGCGCCGTGTCCGACGAACTTCGGAAGGGCGAACCGTCTGGGCGGACCCGTCAAGATGATGACCTTCCTCAAGGAAAACACCATCACTGCCGCGCAGGCGAAGAAGATGAAGCCCGAGGAACTCGAGGGGAAAACCCTCAGGGGGATCTTCGTGGACAGGGAGACCGTATCCTACCTTGAACGCTATGATGCGCTCTGCAGGTCCGCGAAGGAACCCGAGGAGGGCACGGAATGAACAAGTACTACGAGGTGAGGCTCTCGGGCTCCGGCGGCCAGGGTCTCGGACTGGCCGGCAGGGTTTTCTCCGAGGCGGCCATTCTCGGCGACTACAACGTCTGCCAGACCCAGAGCTACGGCCCCGAGGCAAGGGGGGGCTCCAGCCGTACGGACATCATCATCTCCCGATCCGAGATCCTCTTCCCCAATTGCAGGGAGCTGGACATCCTGCTCGCCATGAACCAGGCCAGCGCCGACAAGTTCGCGTGCGACGTGACGGAGAGCGGCATGATCCTTGTGGACACCACCTACGTCAACCAGCCCCCGCCGGGCAACGTGTACGAGTATCCTCTGTCGAAGCAGAGCATCGATTTCTTCGGCTCCCCCGTGGCCGCCAACCTGATTGCGCTCGGCATGCTGGCCGCCATCGGAAGGCTCTTCGACATCGAAACATGGGTCAAGGCGATCCAGGGGACGGTTCCCCGCCGGTACACGGAGATGAACCTGAACGCCTTCGAGCTCGGACACAAGGAGGGCAGGGCGATGCTCGATGTAGAGGAGGGAAGGGTCCGGGTCGCCTTCGACAGGAAGAGACCGGTCAGGAAGGCTCCCAAACGGGAGAATCTCTGCTGAGTGGACAACCCCCGGCACCTGTCTGTTTGTCAATCGGGTCCACTCGGCTGACGACGCGCCCTGCAGCTACTGCAGTATCTCCGTGCGCTCCACGAAGGCGTTGACGATGAAGGCCCGGATGATGTTGCAGTTAAGGTCTCCGGGGATGATGAAGAAACCGATCGCGTCAGGATGGTATCCCTCGCTCATCCCGTAGAAGACCTCACCGTCGTTGAAAGTAATTCTCAGCTGTTTGCCGCGCTGGCGCAGGGTGGAGTCGACCCCGGGTTTGTCCATCCGATGGGGATCCCCGTGGAAATCCTTCACGAAGAAGATTGCCTTCAGCGCGCTCACCTGGATCGCAAGCTGCTTGGTCGGGTCCTTCGCGGATATCAGATGGAACAGACTCTTGGTGGGCACGAAATCCCCCGTGAACCCCTTGTGCACCTTTCCGTCGGAATAGTGAACGACTATTCTGTTCATGTCCTCCCCCCCGGATCGAAGCAATCGGCCTACATAGACCTGAGTGAAATTGAATAGGGCTCAGTCGCCCCTCTGTCAACTCCTCCCCGCCGGCGGAGCGCCGGGCTCAGAGATCCAGGATCTCCCTGCTCCATAGGCGCTCAATGCGTTCGGATCTGAAGAGCACCTGGTGTACGGACGGCACTCTGGATGCAAGACCCCGCACATCGATGTCATCCCCCGGAAGCCGTACCATGGCGCCGGCATCCCAGAGGTGCTCCGGCAGCTGTTCAGGTGCGTCGGCGTCCAGCACGAGAGAGCACTCGGCTGCGGCCTTCCACAGCCACATCCTCTCCATGCGCCGCCAACCCCCTGTGAGTATGCAGAGTCTCAAGCGGCCGTCCCGGCTCATGGCGCGCATGGTCCTTCCGGTGTAGCTCTCGCCGTTGTCCAGCTCCCGGAGGTCGTCCAGGAGGTCCAGCGGGAAACTGCGCCCGGTTCTGAAGATGACGTCAAGGATGCAGAAGGGATCCAGAGCCAGACGCTCCCGCGTGAGAGCGAGCACGGTTTCCCTGTGGCGCCAGGGATCGTCGCTGTCGAACACCAGCACGCCATGTCTGAAGGATGGCCTCCCGGATGGTTCAGGGAAACTCTCCGGGAGGGCCGGATCTATCACCTCGGTTCCGGGCCAGCCGTCGAACACCAGCGGTCGTGGCGCAAGATCGAGGTCGTAGCCCAGGATGTCGGCCATCTCCTCACGGGCGGTTGCGTAGCCGCCCATCTCCGCTTCGTCGAAGCAGTAGTAGGGCGGCAGCTGCATCCTCCCCGGCGCCCTCATCAGTGATGCCTCGGTGCCCGGAAGGAGCGCCAGATAGAAGACCTGGACGTTCTCGTGCAGGCCGGCCCGCCGGAGCGCGGAGGCGGCTCTCACCGCGCCTGCAGGAGTGTCTCCAGGAAGACCCAGAATGAGGTCCACCACAGGCTTGACTCCTGCATCCCGCAGCATCACCGCTCCCCGGAGCACATCCGCCGGGTCGCCCCCCCTCCCGGCCCTGCGCAGGACCTCCGGATCCATGGACTGGAGCCCGATCTCCACGCTGTCGAATCCCGCTGCTGCGAATCGCGCTGCCAGCCCGGGATTGATCCACTCGCCGCGGACCTCGCCGAAGCAGCGGAGGTCCAGTCCGGCCAGGCCTTCCAGGAGAAGCGGAAGGTCCGGTCTGGCGTTGAAGGTCGGGTCGAGGAAGACGGCTTCGGATGCCCCGGCATCCTTCAGGGCACGGAGAATCCGGACCGCCTCGGCCGCCGGGATGATCCTCGGGTGGGGGTGGCTGCGCCTGTACGCGCAGTAGGAGCAGGAGCTGGAACATCCGCGGACGGTTTCCACAAGGACCGGGTCACCCGTCGAAGCGTCGAGGAAGCCCGCCGAGTAGGGTTCCACCCAGGAGGAAGGCGCCCCGGTGGTGGAGGTGTGAATCAATACTGTTCCGCGGCCCCTCCCTGGCTTGCGGGGACCCGACTCGGAGAGGAGTCTCGACATCGAACTTTCCCCCTCGCCCTGGAAGAGCAGGTCGAATGCTCCGAGCCGGACCATCCAGTCGTTGTCGGCTGTCGCCTCCGGGCCTCCTCCCGTGATCACGGCATCCGGGAGCACTTTGCGCAGCCGTTCGGCGATGTATGAGCTTCTCTCGGAGTTCCAGCAGTAGAGGGAGAAGGCCACAATCTGCGGCGCCCTGGAAGCGATCTCCCGGACGAGCGCCCTGTCCCCGAGCGAGTCCGTCAG
>Ga0209450_10000831_pt1 | contig 15466 bp, 11 predicted proteins | sample FrelakmetLWP11LW_FD_187149 | JGI IMG/M metagenome (GOLD analysis project Ga0209450, IMG submission 187149) | Freshwater lake sediment microbial communities from the University of Notre Dame, USA, for methane emissions studies - LWP11 LW (SPAdes)... | ecosystem: Environmental > Aquatic >...
CGTTTTTTGTTACTGCATCACGAGCAACTGCCTGGTAGTTGAATCCCTGTGGCACCTGTCCAAAGCAAGGAGAAAGGAGAAAGGAGAAAGTTAAAAGTAAAGCGAGGATGGAGAGTTTTGTTTTCATGACTGTCAGGTTTAATTAAGGAAAGTTATGAGAAAATTACAGGCCAATCAAGTTTTTTTGACCAATGATCCTTAATATATTATGTACGATATACTTTAGACTATAGATGTATATTCCTGACCTAAAAATAATAGGTTGTCTCAAGAGCCTCCTGTAAATCAGATTTAGGTTTTATCTCCGACTTCCTTTGGATTTTTCCTTTTTAGCTTTTTGCCTGCTTTTGGCATCCCCCTTTCCCTCCTGTTGAGGTTTGGCTTCAGCTGCCTGAGGAGCAGGGGCCTGTGCAGGTTCTGCAGCAGGTACTTTTTCAACTTCCACGGCTTTTTCAGCCGGCTGATCATCAGCCGGAAGTTCCACCGATCTCTTGGTCACCGCCTTATCTTTTTCCTGCCTGGTGTTATCATAGCCGCCAACTGCAAATCCGCCTTTTCTTTCCTTTTCCTTTCCCTTAGTCTCCTGGCCGAATGCAATTCCTGAGATACCACCAATGCCCAATATCAAAACAAGAATCAGTAACTTTTTCATATGATTATTTCTATAATTTAAATACAAAATGTAAAGTTAATAATTTTTTAGGAATTCAGGATTCTGGAATATAATTCTAATATTGAATATCTTTGAAATAAAAATGTAATGAAGAAGATTTCAATTGTCAGCGGCGGGTCAGGAGGATTGGGATTGTCAATAACCGGACTCCTTTTAGGATCGGGAAGGGATGTGCTGATTCTCGGTCGAGATAGCGAGAAGCTGAACAGGGCTGCAAAAAAACTAAATCGTTTATCAGGAAAAGCACATGTAAGCACCCTGGTATGCAACATCGGCGATGAAACCGATGTAAAAAAAACCGGACAATTCCTTAAGGATCATAAGATTGTCGCCGAATATCTGTTCAATAATGCCGGAAGGGGCCTCTTTGCGGATTATTCATCAACAACTTCAGAATTAATAGATAAGGTTTTTGAAGCTAACCTGAAAGGTTTGATACTGCTTACTTCAGAGATACTAAGGATTACACCCGAGAAAGAAGAACTGACGATAGTTAACATCATGTCTACCTCAGCGCTTCTCGGAAGGGACAAAGAATCAATATATTGCGCTTCAAAATGGGGTGCCAGAGGCTATACTGAAGCGCTAAGGGCTGAGCTGAAAGGAACAAAACGCAATATTGTGGCTGTCTACCCGGGGGGAATGAAGACTGATTTTTACAAAGTGGCTGACAAGGACCGTGAGATATCGGCATTTATGGATCCAGGAGATGTCGCAAAAAAAATCGTGAATGCTGTGCTTAATGTTGATAAGCTTGTGGTTACTGATATAACTATAAACAGGAAGAAGTAAGGGAAGGCATCAGGCTACAGGATCGCACGATTGCACGATTGCATGATCTTATGACAGCCGGTTCTTATAATCCCGGTACCCAAACTCCCTGATCAACCGGAACTTGTTATCGAGTGTCCAGATGCCGATAGCAGGATGTTGAACTCCATTGAAGGTGGTAGTTTTCACCATTGTATAATGGATCATATCGAGGAAAATGATCTTATCCCCGGTTTTGAGTTCATTTTCAAATGACCACTCTCCCATTACATCGCCTGACAGGCATGAGTTTCCGCCAAGCCTGTAAACAGGCTTACCCTTAACCGGGTCTGTGGCACCATATATAGCTGGTTTATAAGGCATCTCAAGGCAGTCGGGCATATGAGCAGTAAAGGATACATCAAGAATAGCTGTCCTGATTCCCTGGTTCTCAACAATATCTTCCACAGTGGCCACCAGTTCACCCGTTTCCCAGGCAAAGGCGCTGCCTGGTTCAAGTATCACATGAAGACCTGTTCTTTCCCGGAAATCCTTAATTATCTGTATTAGATGTCCCGTATCATATCCTTTCCTTGTCATCAGGTGACCGCCTCCCATATTGATCCACTTTAACTGACTGAAGAAGCAACCAAATTTTGATTCAACAACTTTCAGCACTTTTTCAAAGGCAAATGAATCAGCTTCAAAAAGCACATGGAAATGAAGCCCTTCTATGCCTTCAGGAATGCCTTCTCTCAGGTCTTCAGCAATGATTCCCAGCCTTGAACCAGGTGAACATGGATTGTATAGCCCGTGACTGATCTCCGAAAACCCGGGATTTATCCTCAATCCAGGAGATACTTTTCGCCGGCTCTTTCTCAGGATCGCTGAATATTTCTTGTATTGGCTGAGGGAGTTGAATGTTAAGTGTGAACTGTACTTCAATATTTCACTGAAGTCATCATTTTTGTATACAGGAGAATATGTATGTGCGAATGAGCCTATCTCCTCAAAGCAAAGCCTCGCTTCATGAACAGAGCTTGCAGCAGCGCCTCCGACGTATCCCTTCACAATATCGAATACTCCCCACATTGCAAATCCTTTGAATGCAAGGATTATTTCGGCGCCGGATTCGGCAGCGATGTGCTTTATCAGAGAGAGGTTTTCTCTGAAACGCTCTTCATCAATAACATAACACGGGGATAGGATTTTATTGTAATCTATCATATAAGTCCTCTCTATTAACCCACCCCTGTCCCCTCCAGGGAGGGGAACTGATTACTCCCTCCTTCTTTGCTTCAGCAGAGAGGGGGCCAGGCGGATGAGTTCGTGTAACTCCTGGAAATTGTGTCTTTATCTTACAGTTCCAGGTCAACATCATGCAGCTCCACCCAGGGAAGTCCCAGAAGATTCAGCTGTTCCATAAAGGGATCAGGATCGAACTCCTCAACATTGAAGACTCCCGGTTTCTTCCAGATTCCCTTAAGGTACATCATTGCGCCAATAGCTGCAGGTACCCCGGTGGTATAGCTAACACCCTGGGCACCTGTCTCCTTATAAGCTGCCTCGTGACTGCAGTTATTATATATATAGTATGTTTTCTCCTTTCCATTTTTCAGTCCCCTGATCCTGCAGCCTATTGAGGTCCATCCTTTATAGTTTACGCCCAGTTCGCCCGGATCCGGAAGTACTGCCTTAAGGAACTTAATGGGAATTATCTCACGTCCGTCGAACATCACAGGCTCGATGCCTGCCATTCCGATATTCTGGATCACGCGAAGGTGTGTAAGGTATTCCTGGCCAAATGTCATCCAGAATCTGGCCCTTTTCAGCGACGGATAATTTTTAACGAGAGATTCAAGCTCCTCATGGTAAATAAGATATGACTCTTTCGGCCCTATATCCGGATAATTCAGCGGCTTATGTATTTCATGGGGCTTCGTAAGTTTCCATTTGCCGTTCTCCCAGTATTTGCCCTTCTGTGTCACTTCCCTTATATTTATCTCGGGATTGAAATTCGTAGCAAATGGTTTCCCGTGATCACCTGCATTGCAATCAACAATGTCGAGATACTGTAATTCATCAAAATGATGCTTTGCGGCGTATGCTGTAAAAATTGATGTGACTCCCGGATCAAACCCGCAGCCGAGAATTGCCGTGATTCCGGCTTTTTTATACCTGTCGCGGTAAGCCCATTGCCAGCTGTACTCGTATTTTGCCTCCTCGAGAGGTTCATAGTTGGCAGTATCGAGGTATGCTACACCGGTTTCAAGACAGGCATCCATAATGTGAAGATCCTGATAAGGAAGAGCCAGGTTTACAACTATATCAGGCTTATATAATTTTATAAGTTTAACAAGCTGAGGGACCTTATCAGCATCGATCTGTGCTGTATGTACCCGGTTCCTCCCAATTTTTTCGGCAATAGCATCACATTTTGATTTTGTGCGGCTGGCCAGCAATATTTCATCAAAAACCTCCGGAAGGGAAGCCATTTTATGAACTGCTACAGTGCCAACACCTCCTGCCCCAATTACCAGGACTTTTCCCATATGATTAGTATTTAACGATTGTATATAATATGGATTACGATCAAGCTTCCGTCTGATTCAAATATAAGAGATTAAAATTACGAATCAATGGATTTATGTCATATTAAGCAGGATGAGCGGTTCATCTTTCCGTTTAATTATTATGATACTAATTCTGTTTATCTTTGTTTTTTTTTATTCCGGCAGCAAAAGATGAAACTTGTCAATCCATTGATCATTCTCAGGATCTTAAGCACAATACTATTGATCGAAACAATATCATTCCTCTTTTGCCTTCCGGTGTCTTTTTTCTATAACGAACCTGCTGCTCCATTTCTGCTGTCATCAGCAATAACCGCATTTTTTTATTTCATTCTGAGGCTAGCCACGTTGAAGACGGATATGGGCAAATTAAACATCCGTGATGGTTTTCTTGCAGTAACTTTCTCCTGGATTGTATTTTCTGTCATGGGAGGACTTCCTTACATGTTCAGCGGTACGGTGCAATCATTTAATGATGCATTTTTTGAAGCATCATCCGGATTTACAACGACCGGATCCACAATAATCAATGACGTTGAAATCCTACCGTTTTCAATACTTTTCTGGAGAAGTCTGACACACTGGATTGGCGGATTAGGTATAATTGTTCTTGTCATAATCATTCTGCCTTCACTTAAAATAACTGGCCAGCAATTATTAAGCCTCGAATCATCATTAAAAGAGAAAATACACCCGAAGACAAAGGCTATCGGCTACAGGCTTTTGTTCGTTTATCTTGGCCTGACAGTTATGGAAGTGATATTGCTGAATCTGGGTGACATGACGCTCTTTGACAGCATCTGTCACTCTTTTGGAACAATTGCCACTGGTGGCTTTTCGACCAGGAATTCCTGTATTACATATTATTCTTCCTATAGCCAATATATCATTGCAATTTTCATGTTTTTAGCAGGAGTAAGTTTCATAATCTACTATTATATAGTTAAGTTCCAATTTGGGAAAATCAGGAAAAATGAAGAACTCTGGTTTTATGTTTCGACCGTTCTGCTTTCAGGACTTATTGCAACCGGAATCTTGTTTTTTAAGACGGACAGATCCCTCGAACCTGCCTTCAGGGAGGGATTTTTCCAGGTGGTATCCTTCATAACCACGACGGGATTTGTAACTACAGATTATCTCTCATGGCCATATGCAGGTATAATTCTTCTGTTTATTCTCTTTTTTGCAGGTGCCAGCACGGGGTCCTCTGCCGGAAGCATAAAAATGGCAAGGCATCTTCTGGCTATTAAAAATATCAGGGGCGTTTTTACGAAACTTCTTCATCCACAAGTATTCACTCCGATCAGATTTAATGGCAAACCCGTATCCGAAAAAACCAGTATTACAGTAATATCCTTCATCATCCTTTATCTTTTCATCTTTCTTGTCGGGACTTTAATAATAGTCCTGACCGGGCTGGATGTAATCACAGCGGCGAGTGCCGTCGCATCATCGCTGGGTAATGTCGGTCCGGGCATGGGGCTTGTTGGCCCTATGTTTAACTATTCGCGACTACCTGAATTCAGCAAGTTCATTTTCAGCCTGTTAATGATAATTGGAAGGCTCGAGATATTAACAGTATTCGCCCTGTTCTCCAGATCGTTCTGGAGGCTTTAAAAACGGTACACGGTACACGGTAAAAGGTACAAGGTATTATCGACAGAAGAACTGCCGGGCATTTTCCAGGTCTTCCTGTGTGCCGACAGTAAGCCAGTAACCATCATCCTCAAGGAATGTATAAATGTTTTGAGAATCTGCCAGGTGAACGTAGAGAGCGGTCATGGTATAGACGCCGTCGCTCATGTAGTTGAAAATCTCCGGATCTATAATATGTCTGCCTGAGAATGCAATTTCAGTCAATGTATCTGGCTCTTCAGTTGCCACAATCCTTTCCCCTGTAGCTTTATTGGACCATCCTTTAAGTTTTCCCTCCCCATCGACAAGAAAATACCTGTTCCCTTTGCGATGTCTCACGGCAAGTGTTGCCAATCCATTCATTTTCAGGTGATACCTGTAAAGTGCAGTAAGATCCAGATCGGTCAGAGTATCGGCATTATATAATAGGAAAGGCTCACCGGCAAAGAAGTTTCTGGCTTTGTACAGGCCACCTCCGGTCTCCAGAAGCATATCCCGTTCGTCTGAAACAGTTATACTGAATCCATCCTTTCTGAGTATCATAATCTCCTCTTCAACCAGATCTGCAAGATGATGGACATTAACTATTATGTCATCAAAACCGAAGGCAGTACAATTCTCCACAGCATGACGCAGGAGGCTTTTCCCATTGATATCAAGAAGAGATTTGGGGACTGTTTCGGATAATTTTCCAAGTCTTGTGCCCTTACCCGCCGCCATTATCATTACTTTCATAATTCAGGCACCGCTGGTTTTAAGAGAAAGATCCCTGAATAGCTGTGTGCCGGGGATTGATCTTATTGCACGAAACAATTCAGGCAGGATTATATGTTTTTCGGCTTCATCAATGATCTGAGCAAGGATATGAACTCCGGGTACAATGCTATCTGTAAAAGTCGGCTTATTTTCATATAATCCCCTGAAGCCGAATGCGCCGAGAGCCTGCATCACTCTTATCATGCTGAAACCGGCATAAAAACCCCTGAATGTACTTTTAGCCTCCCCTGATACAGGACAGAAGCGCTCTATGTAATAATCGAGCAATTTATCACGGTTTTTCTGCAACATTGGGATCTTTGCATCGTATAATAATGATGCTACATCATATTGCGGGGCTCCCTTCCTTCCGCCCTGGTAGTCGATGAACCAAGGCTGATCCCCTATTATCATGATATTGGCTGTCTGGAAGTCGCGGTAAAGAAAATAATCCTGTCCTGTACCAAGCAGATAGTCGGAGAGCAAGTTGAAATCATGTTCAAGGTTCCTTTCGTTGAACGGAACTGCCAGCAGCTTCAAAAGCATATACTTGAAATAGTTCATGTCCCACATCATTGATTGTCTGTCGAAGCTTCTGTGGGGATAGCAGAGGTCAAGGTCAAGACCATCAATACCCTTGATCTGGAAAGAGATCAGAGTCTCGAGTATTTTATGGTAAAGCTCTTCGGTTTCTTTTCTGAAGTCCCCGATATCAGGCCGGTTATGAAGCCATGTATAAAGATTTACATCACCAAGGTCTCGGAGAAAATAGATATCTTTCTCAGGCATGTAGCAATAAACTTCAGGTACCGGAAGGCCTTTTTTCAAAAAGTGTGATGTGAATCCCACAAATGCATCATTCTCCTCCCGGTTAGGATTGAAGGCTCCGATTACAGTTTTTCCCCCGTCAGAAATCCTGAAGTACCTGCGATCAGATCCGGATCGCGGCAGAGGATCGATCTTAGTTACTGTATTACCGGAATATTCTTTGTAGCCGGAGGATATTGTTTCTAGTTCAGTCATTTTTTATATGTTCCAGGTTCACGGTTCACGGTTCACGGTCCACGGCTCACGGTTCCAAGCACCTTGTACCTTATACCTTACACCTTGTACCGATCCTTTTATCTTATAATCTTATAAATACTTTCTTCCTGTACAATATATAAGAAATCAGCCATATAAACAGCACCTGAATAAGGGCAAACATCAGGCTGCCATTAAGGTTGCCTGCAACCGGTACGCATACTTTCTCATAAAACCATGTATATAATGTCATCTTGGTTTCACCCGAGGGGATTTTGATAACATAAAGCATCATCCTTGTCCAGACGCCTGCAAGAAAATATGAAAAGAGCGCATTTGTCCCGAAAACCATGAAGGGTACACCCCATTTCTGAAGCTTCCATACATCGGCAACAAGGTAAATAATTGCAAGGAGCGCCATCCCCAGTCCGGCGGTGTAGAGGACATAAGAACTGGTCCACAATGGTTTATTGATCGGGAAAAGAAGTCCCCACAAAAGACCAAGTCCGGTTGATGCAATCCCGAAGAGCATAAGTTTTAAAACCGTCTTTACGTTTGTTTCACCTTTCCCTATCAGTTCACCTATGTAATAACCAATAAGCACAGTACATATTGCCGGCAATGTGGATAAGAGTCCCTCTGGGTCGAATGGAATTCCGAATCCCTTGTAAAGATGGTTCTTTCCGAGAATAGCAGCATCGACCTTTGGTGCAATATTACCTTCGAGACTGTATGGATCAGGGCCTCCGAATATTCCAAGTATGCCCCAGTAGGCCAGGAGTATCACGGCAATGACTATCCAGATGTAATCACGCTTTATTGTGAGGCAGATAACAGCACCAAAGAAGTATGCAAGGGCAATCCGCTGCAGAACACTCATTATCCTGAGCGTCGAATAATCTCTGCCGAAATATGGGAAAATTGCAAGCAGCAATCCAAGAGCAAAAATTGTAACTGTCCTGCGGAAGATTCTGAAGAGGGAACCGGTATTTATTTCATGGCCGTACTTCTTCATTGAATACCACACCGAGACTCCTACTATAAAGAGAAAGAACGGAAATACAAGGTCGGTAGGCGTACAACCATGCCACTTTGCATGACGCAGAGGAGCATATACATGATCCCAGCTGCCAGGAGTGTTTACGATGATCATGAAGGCAACCGTCAGCCCTCTGAAGATATCAAGGGAAACGAGCCTGTCTGTGCCTTTAGCCATAAGAATTAAGGGAATAAGGAGATAAAAATAAGTATTCCGCCAATAAAATCAGTCCTGGAATATTTTTATTTTTTTAATGACACCTATACCCGGATTTTCATTGAGGGTAATTTTGCCATTATTTATGGTAGTACCGGTATAACAATCATTTGTTATAAGAAGGTTGCCGTCAAGGTCAGCCCATTGAGCCAGTGGTGACAACTGGGAAGCTGCAGAAATAGCACATGATGTTTCGGTCATGCAGCCTATCATTATCTTGAGACCCATAGCTTTAGCAACATGAGCCATTTCAAGCGCTGGCTTCAATCCTCCGCATTTCATCAGCTTGATATTGACCCCGGAATAAGCTCCCTTGATGGCAAGCAGATCGCCAGCTGTCTGAACAGCTTCATCCGCAACAACAGGAAGAGGAGAGTTCATTGTCAGCCATGCAATATCATCAATCTGTGCCTTTGGCATTGGTTGTTCAATGAAAAGAACATTCTGATCCCTTAGCCAGTGTGCCATATCAAGGGCATAGTTCCTGTCTTTCCATCCCTGGTTCACATCAACACAAACCGGCTTGTCAGTCACCGAACGTATTGTTTTTATTAAGGTTTGATCATCTCCGAGACCCAGTTTCACCTTTAGGACTTTGTAGGGCTCAGCCTCCATTACTTTCTGTTTTATAATCTCGGGAGAATCAATTCCGATAGTAAAGCTTGTATCTGGAGTCCTGGCTGGGTTAAGGCCCCAAAGCCTGTGCCATGGTTTTCCGACCAGTTTTCCTACAAGATCGTGCAGCGCAATATCTACTGATGCCTTTGCTGCATGATTGCCTGGCATGATTTTATCAACATAGTCAAGAATATCCTCCATAAGGAAAGGATCGCTGAACTGTGAAATGTTAACCTGTGAAAGAAATTTCAGAACTGTCTCATGGCTCTCTCCGAGGTAGGGAGGCATAGAAGCCTCTCCATATCCCCTGACGCCGTCGTATTCAATTTCAGTAAGCACCACCGGTGTTGTTGTCCTTGAGTTTGATGCAATTGTAAATACATGTTTGAGCTGGAGCTCATATGGCATGAACCTTAAGACCATTGATGCCTTCTTTCTTTTAAGTGAAGGCATGTTCACCACCTCATTTGCAATCGCACCGGTGGTCCCTGTCATAATGGTTCCTACCACCAGCCCTCCGTATTTTATGAACTCTCTTTTATTCATTTCTGAATTGTATACCAATTATTGAGAGCTACTGATTCAGTACCAATGGCTGAACCAGCACCTATTATTCTTCTCGCCCCCATTATCCCCTTGCCAAGATATTTACTGTAATTAGACCTGGTCGAATCGAGGCTGTTTATCCTTACCATGCCTGAAGAGTGAATTACCTCAGTGTCACCGATATAAATTCCGACATGTATTATTCTCTTCTCACCTGCCTTATTCACATATCCGAAAAAAACAAGATCGGCAGGTTTCAAAGAGTCAATAGTTGAAGAGATATCAACTTTGATCCCATGAATAAATTGCTGAGATGCATCGCGGGCAAGAATAACGCCTCCGGTAAAGTAAACAGTCTTTACAAATCCACTGCAATCCACAGCATATGTTGAAGTACCACCCCACAGGTAGGGATGACCCGTAAACATTTTTGCAAACCGGATAAGCTTTTCAGGCTCAGGCTTTACAGTTGAGCACCATGTACCGAAATCGACCGCTGATTCCCGGGGTATCTTTCCTTTTCGTCCGTCAGGCAACGATACATAAGAGATACCCGATCTGTCTCCGCAATCAACCAGTATGGCTCCTGCTACTATGTCAGATACCAGACCACCTTTTTCATCATTGCTAAAGATGTCACCGAATCTGTTCGTAAAAATAAGCCTCTTTGAATTTCTCCATGATTCAATCTCAGTATCATTCAGCTCCTCTATACTGCTGTCATTAATCCAGCCCAGGTAATGATCAGGTGTCTGAACTAAAAACCAGCCTCCGTTCTTATTCAATATTTTCACCGGTGTTCCCATAATTGCCTGGGATACGAGTTCGCTGGCATATGACGGTTCCTTCTTCATGTTACAAACGCTCACAGTAACAAGTCCCCATCCTTTGCGTATCTTCGTTGTATCAGGAAGCACTTTCAGGCTGTCTATAAACTTCACGCCTGAATTTTTCATGTAATCAAGTATCTCATCCCTTGCAGCCGGGAGATTTGTTTCACCTGAAATGAGGAACTCTCTCCCTCTCAGCTTTTTCACCTTAACCGAGAGCAGGTTTTCCCTTGAATCAGGAACCCAGCTTTCGATCAATGAATCAACATTGTGCATCATCTCCTCCTCTGGCACGACAGATGATCTGCATCCGGAGAAAAGAATTACTAACACCAGAATCATTGCACAATCCGTTCTCGTCATTTTGTACTCTTTTTTCTGCGAGGTTCAGGAGAATAAAATCAGGAGCGCTTTAAAGGCGCTCCTGATAGAACTTAATGTATTATGCGGATTACCATCCGGTTGTCTGTGTTAAAGTAAAGCCTTTATCCTTGTACTGGTTAATCTGGGTGTTGCCTACGGGAGCCAGATAAACCCTGTCGGTAAATGCGACCCTGTCTATTATGCCTTCAGGGATATAGTACCCGACCATATCTGCACCATTCGAACCGGTATATGTAACTACAGTGCCATCGGCCTTCCTAACCTTCAGCTTATTAACTTTTGAAGGTGCAAGCCATGTTGTAAGTTCTTTCGGGAAATTGATCCATAGTCCAAGCTTAATATCAGGATTTGTGGCACAATCCATTTTATTGATTTTCTTCCAGCGTTTCAGGTCCATCAGCCGGGTATGCTCAAACACAAATTCCATTCTGCGTTCGCGGCGTATTTCCCAGAGAAGTGCCGGAACATCGGCATCACGGTCGGGATCATTGGGAAGGCTTGCTAATGATAAAGGAGCTGTTCTCGTGATACCTTTTGTAATCGCAATAGCATCCAGCGGCCTTAAACGGATAGCATTTATTGAAGCATCAATCTCAGCCTGGGTTACAGCAGCTCCAACTCCCATATCAGCCAGTTCAGCTTTCGCTTCTATCCAGTTCAGAACAACTTCAGCGTAACGGATAACAGGGGCATCGTTAGTGTTGGTATTCGAGCTATATTTTGGGGGATAACCTATCAGTTCGTATGTTGGTCCAACCCTGTCAATGAATTTATCTGCATAAAGAAGTGTGGCAGACTGGATCCTCGGTGCATCCCAGAATGTTGCTTCAAACCTCGGATCGCGGGTTTTGATCATATTTTTGATACCCAGGGAATCAGCCTTTGCAAGGCCCGACAATTTATAAGGCATGCCGTCATTACACAGGAATGCCTTTGCCAGGGAAAGATTTGGTCCCTGAGGCTGGCTCTCGGTGATATTTGAATAGGAAGCTATGTGATGAGTAACACCAATTGCTGCATCGTACACCCTGTATAATATCACTTCTTTATTAGCCGACAGATCTTCCGATCCGAAGAGAGAACGGAAATCGCTGGTGAACGTGTATTTGTTTGCATTCTTTACGATTTCAGCAGCAGTCACCGCCAGTTCAAGATATTTCTGGGCTTTGGCCGTATTATTCAGCTGATATCTCTGCCAGGTTCCTTCAAAAAGCATAAACCTCGATATAAAGCTTGCGGCAATATACTTATTGAGATATTGTGCGGATAGATCTGAAACTCTCATATTGGCAAGAACATAGACAAAATCATCATAAACCTTATCCATAACAAGAGTTCTGTCGTCCCTGTCCTTGTACATCAGTTCGAGCTCAGTATCTTTTATAACCCTGTCATAATAGGGCACATTTCCAAAAACACTCACAAGTCTGCTGTATTCGTAACCTCTGAAGAACCGGGCTACTGCTGACCAATGATTATAGGCTTCGGCAGTGAGGTTTATATCCTTCATACCCTCAATCCTTTCAAGGAACAGGTTTGATTTTCTAACCCATGCCCAGTTCCATGTAGTTCCTGCATAGGTGGTTAACCAGGAATCGGCCTCAGTATTGTTAGCTCTCGATTCCGGGGGCTGTGTTTCAAAATTTATCTGAGCCCCTGCCTGGGTATAGTCATCAGCAAAATAATAACCACGCAAGGGAGTATAATCTACACCCCAGGCTGAGTTATAGCCAACGAAATAGTTTGAATAAAAACCATTGGCAAATAACCTTACGTTATTTTCTGATGTCCAGTAGTTTCCATCATTCATTGTAGTTAATGAAGGTCTGTCGAGGAAATCTTCACACCTTGTCATAACAAGAACAACTGCTATAAGTGCTGTTATAATTAATATCTTTTTCATAATCCTTAATTTTAGAAACTTGCCTGAATTCCAAATGACGCACTCTTATAAGTTGGTACACCAACTCCTGAACGGCCTGCGTTATAGTTGATGGTATTCCACATTGAATAGCCTTCAATCTCCTCAGGATCGATCGGGAGAGTTCCGAGATGGTCAAATGTGAAAAAGTTCTCTAGCGATGCATAGATACGCAGTTTTGCTATCTTGATTTTATTTGTCAGTCTTGCTGGTACAGTATAGCCAAAAGAGATGTTTTTGATTCTGAGATATGCCATATTCAGCAGATACCTTGTCTGAACATTCATATTTAATGTTGTACTGCTTCCGGCCTGTTCATAAGGTGCCGGGTAAAATGCATCTGTTCTGTCTTCTCTCCAGAAATCTGAGGCAAACGCTTCAGGCATTGCCCCATTCCCGGAATAATAACCCGGAATTGCCAGGAAGCCATCACCCCATACTTCACGCTTACCCACACCCTGTAAGAATGCCGAGAGATCAAATCCCTTAAAGAAAAGATCTGCACGGAAACTGTACAGGTAACGAGGAGTTGAATTACCAATTACACTCAGATCGCCATAATCAGCTTCACCGTCAGCATTTTCAATTAGCCTGTTGCCAGGATTTATATATCCGTCGTCGTTCAGATCTGCAAATTTGACGTCACCCGGACCAAAATAGAAGGTTCCTCCCTGAAGCCGTCCCTGAATTGGCGTTGTGGCATCAGCTAACTGGTTAATCGTATAATTAGCGGTACCTGCTTCATTTGGTACCGGCACCCTGATTGGTTTGCCATTGACATCCAGTACGAAGTCACTTTTCTGGAACAATCTGTCAGTTGTATAACCCCAGATTTCACCATATGTCTTACCAACATACCATGAATCGATACTCTTTGTTGAACCGTATTTGGTGATCTCTGTAATCGCATTGGAAAGTGCTGCAGTAATGCTGAAGCCAAATCCGTTTTTAAACTGGTGGTTGAAATCGGCCTGTAATTCAAAACCATTAGTTCTCAATGAACCGAAGTTGCTCTGAGGTGCTCCTGTTCCGAATGTTGTCGGGATCCCTTCCTGCGGCACTATCATGTTTTTAGTATCACGGGTGAACAGGTCGAGAGAAACTCCAAATTTGCCCTTCAGGAAACGGGCATCAAAACCATAGTTAAGAGTAGTTATATCCTGCCATGTTACTGTTGAGGAAACTGAACCTGGAGTACCAAACTGATAAAGTTTAGCACCTGAAATTAACCAGCTGTTTTGTCCGCCTGACATTGTAGGAATATAAAGGGAACTTCCAACAGACTGATCGCCAATAATACCCCATGATCCCCTCAGTTTTAATGAAGTAAGGTACGGTTGTGACCATTTCATCCAGGTTTCTTCACTCACACGCCAACCTGCTGAGAATGACGGGAACCAGCGCCACTGGAGGTCTGTCGGAAATTTGGAGGTGCCGTCGTACCTCAGGTTTGCTTCCACCAGATATCTTTCTTTAAAATTATAGTTTATTCTTCCGTAGAAGCCTAGCTGGGATTCCCAGTATTCACCGCCGCTGGTGGTCTGAGTGCCATATGCCAGATCAAATTGCGGATTGGTGTAATCAACCAGCATTGTTGTTTGTGACCAGTTGTAGGCATTCTTCCAGGATACCATGTTTATACCCAGCATATAATTGAACTTGCCATAATCCTTAAGGTCTGATTCATATGTTGTTTTGAGGTTTACAGTATTCCATTTATCATTTTTAACGTACCGGTAAACATGGTCAGGGTTAGCACCAACGCCTGTATATGTCTCGTAAAGTAACTTCCATGCCGGCATTGCTCCCTGAGCGGTGGAAGGCACAACCGTTCCGGTGGAGTCGACATAAATCCTGTTCCCTGCTGCATCGTTTTTAGCAACTGCGGAGACCCAGCTGTTACGCATTGTGAACCGTGTACCTGGGCGCTTGGTAATATACTCCTGATTGGAATGATTCATGTCAAGATTAATCGCCCAGTTTTTCAAAGGCTTAATTTCCAGACCTCCACTAAGGCTCATGTAATTAGTTTCCTGAAAAGCAGTATTTGCTGCTGCAAGTTCCGATGCAGGATTTCTTATCGGATCGCCATCTTCAGTGGTCATTGGATAAGTTTCTCCCCAGCGATAAATATACAGCCATGGGTCTGCAGTGGTTGAGTTAGTGGCATATCCATATCTTTTAACCCTCTTGGAATACATGGCACCTACTGTGAGCCTTATATATTTATTTATATCCGTGCCAAGGTTAATGTTAGTGTTATAACGTCTAAAGTCATCATGCTTTGAAGGCTTAATAAGACCCGTCTGATCCAGATATCCAATACTTACATTATAGTCTGTGCTACCGGTCTTCCCGTTTACAGAAAGGTTATGCGTCTGGGTTGGAGCCCACTCCCTTACCATATAATCATAAGGATCATACATTCTCAATCCGATCTTCCTGTTATTCACATCATTGTACCAGTCGCGTCCATACAGCATCGGATCGTCAGGTTTAACA
>Ga0209450_10000832_pt1 | contig 15429 bp, 12 predicted proteins | sample FrelakmetLWP11LW_FD_187149 | JGI IMG/M metagenome (GOLD analysis project Ga0209450, IMG submission 187149) | Freshwater lake sediment microbial communities from the University of Notre Dame, USA, for methane emissions studies - LWP11 LW (SPAdes)... | ecosystem: Environmental > Aquatic >...
TGTGTTGCCCAAGCACAGGAATTGACCATTTTCACGATTTGGTCGATTTTGTCATGCGCCAGCCGCCATACCAAACGGCTCGCAGAGTCTTCTGGATCACTGACAATGGCTCTTCCCACCGAGGCCAGCGCGCGCTGCAACGTTTGAACAGCCGGTATCCAAATGCCTCCCTGGTACATACCCCTGTCCATGCCAGCTGGCTGGACCAAGTGGAAATCTATTTCTCCGTCCTACAACGCAAGGCGCTGACGCCCAACGGTTTCGATCATCTTGAACAACTGGAAAAAACAATCCGTGATTTTCAGGCTCTCTACGAAAAAGCCACCAAACCATTCGAGTGGAAATTCTCCCGCGAGGACTTGAGAAACGTTCTCGCCAAGTTCAACTCGAATAATCTTCAGCAGAAAATGGCCGCCTGAAAATACGTCACCGAATTTACAACCCAGAGTACTAAGTTATCGGCTGTTTTGCTGGAAATGGATAGCCGGAGTCATGGAGCATCGCGAAATTGCAGCGATCGATTTGACCACCGACATATGTCTGAAGGCATCTGAGCTACCGCCGATTCACGGTGACCCCTGCGATCGCTTTATCATCGCCACAGCCCTTATGAATAACACCCCCATTGTGACAACCGATAAACGACTTTATCAATACGGCGTCGAGGTTTTGTTTTAACTTTCCAGATCTCTAATACTCGATCTGACTGCGCCATTTAAAACGGTTAATCCACTGCACCGAACCAGCCACGTCGAAGCATCCATTTCATAAGTTCCATGATGGGGAATATGGTGCCCGCCGCTATCAAGATGGCAATCCATTCCATGTATTGAAGGCTATAGGTGCTGAAGGCCGCCTGCATGAATGGCACATATACAACAGCTGCCAAAGGCAGCAGTTCCCAGGCGACAGCGATGTTAAGCCATTTGTTGGCAAACGGCTTGTAGAGCAATGAGATCCGCTCCGATCTGAAGTTATACGCCATGAAGAATTGTACGAGCACCAAGGACACGAATGTCATCGTCATGGCCTGCTCGTTGCTGTAGCCGGAACCCAATGCCCATGCAAACAGACAAAGGTTGATTGTCGCCGACCACAATCCGCCGGCGATCATAAGGGTGAGGACCGGACGGCTGAAGATACCGCTGCGGGGGTTTCGCGGCTTGCGCAGCATAATGTCCCGTTCGGGCGGGTCCACGGCCAGTGCCAAGGCCGGCAGCCCATCTGTCGCCAGGTTGACGTACAGGATCTGAACAGCGGTCAGGGGCATCGGCAGCCCCAGCAATGCGGCGCCGGCCATAAGAACGATCTCGCTGGTGTTGGCAGACAGCAGGAACATGAGGTATTTCTTGCAATTGTCGAAAATCCCCCGTCCTTCCTCCACCGCCGCCACGATGGATGCAAAGTTATCGTCCGTGAGCGTCATGGCAGCGGCTTCTTTGGACACATCCGTGCCGGTAATCCCCATGGCCACGCCGATATCGGCCTTTTTGAGGGCGGGGGCGTCATTGACGCCATCGCCGGTCATGGCGACGATGTGCCTTCTTTTTTGCAGCGCCTCGACGACACGCAGTTTATGCGCCGGCGACACTCGGGCGTAAACGTCTATCTGCTCGACCTCGGCTTCCAACGCTTCATCGCTCATTAACTCCAGTTCGGCGCCGGTGACGACCCGCCCCCTCGTGAGGATCCCCAGTTCACGGGCCACCGCCTGGGCGGTGACGGGGTGATCTCCGGTGATCATGACCACCTTGATGCCTGCCTGTTCGCACTTCTCGATTGCGGTTTTGGCCTCCGGCCGCGGGGGGTCGATCATGCCCACCAACCCGAGGAAGGTCATATCCCGCTCGGCATTTTCCATGGTTGCTTCGGGCTTGACGGCGATCGCAAGCACGCGGAGGGCATCCTGCGCCATTCGGCGGGCGGCCTCCAGTATCTTTTCCTTTCCAGTCGCCTCGAGCGCCACACTTCCGGATTCCTTGAACTCTCGCACGCAGGAGCCGATGATGGTCTCCGGCGCTCCCTTGGAATAAGCCACCCCGCCGTCCGGAGCCGCGTGCAGGGTCGTCATTCGCTTGGTTTCCGAGGTAAACGGAATCTCACAGGTGCGCGGGAATTGCGCGTCGAGATCGCTTTTCTCCAAACCCGCCTTTGCTGCGGCGACCACCAGGGCACCCTCTGTCGGATCCCCTTTGATCTGCCAACGTTTGTCCGAGGCGCTGTAAGCGACGGCGGCGTCTGATGCTAATGCGGCGGCCTGAAGCAGCAATTTGAGAGATTGGGGCGGGCCAATGACTGATCCGTCGCATGAAAACTGGCCGCGTGGCTCATAACCGGCCCCGGTGACCTCCAGTATTTTCCCGCCTACGAAGATTCTACGCACGGTCATTTGATCTTTTGTTAAAGTGCCGGTCTTGTCCGAGCAGATCACCGATGTGCTGCCGAGGGTCTCCACGGCCGGAAGGCGGCGAATGAGGGCATTGCGTTTGACCATTCTCTGGACACCCAAGGCGAGTGAAATCGTGACCACTGCCGGCAATGCCTCCGGTACAACGGCCACTGCCAGGGCAATGCCGAAAATGAGCATTTCGATAAAGGGCGTGCCCCGGAACAATCCGGCGGCGACGATAACCGCCACGATGACGAACGCGGCGCGCGCCAGGGTGTGGCCCAACCGATTCAGGTTCTCCTGCAAGGGGGTCTTGCCGGATTCAATCGTTTGGATCATACGGGCGATCTTGCCGAACTCCGTGGTCATGCCGGTCTCAACGACCACGGCCCGGCCACGCCCATAGGTGGCCGCGGTGCCGGCATGCACCATATTTTTGCGATCGCCGATCGCCGCCTCCCCGTTGACGGGAGCCACGTGTTTTTCAATGGGGACGGATTCGCCCGTGAGGGGAGCCTCCTCGACCTGCAGGTTGACGGACTCAAACAGCCTCGCATCAGCCGGCACTTTGTCCCCGGCGCGCAGGAGAAACACGTCGCCCGGCACGAGGTCGCGTGCCGGCAATTCTGCTTCTTTGCCGTCTCGTATGACGTTGGCCGTCGGTGCGGCCATTTGGCGCAAGGCCTCAATCGCACGTTCAGCACGGTATTCCTGCACAAAGCCCAGCATCACCGCGAAAAATACGATGATGGTGATCGCAATGGCCTCGACGGCATGCCCAAGAAATGCGGAGGCCACGGTTGCCGCTATGAGGATCAATATGAGGATGTTTTTGAGTTGCTCTAACAGTATTCGCCAGGGCGAGATGCGCCTGGCTGCCTGTAGCTCGTTCAGACCAAATTCAGCCAGGCGTTTGGACGCCTCGGCATGGGTCAAACCCAACGGAGATGATTTCAGTCTTGAGAAGACGGCCTCGCAAGACAGCGCAGACCAGAGGGGGGATGTCTCCTTGACGGGTGATGTCGCCAGGTCTGAATTTTGAAGCATTGACGGGTCTCCTATCCCTGTGTTTCACGTATTTACCTTCAGCAGCACACCACGCCTGTAGCGGATGGCTGGGCTTCCATTTGCAGACCGCTGCCCTTCGGCAAGAGGTGGAAGTATCGCCTGAAATTCATTGAAACTGACGAAGGGAAGTGGGGGGGGGCTGCGCAATAATGTGACGGGTGAAAAAGCAGAAATACGAATTGGCGAGCATCCGACTTTTACCTCCAATGTGGTTCGATTGCAGGTAAAAGAAAAACCTTTACCCGCTGCAACCCAATGCATCGGATAAAGGTCTGGCAAAAGCTGCAGTACTGCAGCAATTCCAATTCCGGGTGGATTGATCCACCGAAGTGTCGGAAAATGGACTACCTATGGTGGCTCTGGTAGCTGCTACTCCCCTTTATCGTGAAAGCGATTTTAAGCTCGATATTGCCGAGTGTCAAGCCGATGCCTAGAGCGGGCGGGACGGCTCTTTTCGTTTCCCGGGTGCGTTTGGTCTCTTTGACGGGTTTCAAGCTTGCCTCTGAAGCGGGATGCTTCGTACCCTTGTCGCATCATGGGGATCGGTGATGGCAATGCTAGGTTGGCTGAGAAAAGTCGGCCATTTTGGACGAAACGCCTTGCTGTGCCGGTACGGGCTTGTTTAGCGGTCAAATTTTCTTTTCCTTCTTCTTGGCCGTTCTTTCAAGCTGCCACTTCAACTGAAATTCAACTTCCTCTTGGGACGATCCGCGTTCATGCTCAATGCTGATGATTGCGGTCGGAGGTATCAGGATTTTTTCTCCTGCCACCTGAACTTGAAAACGCTTGTTCTGCTCGATACAGTCGGCCAGCCGACGCAACTTGGCAACGAACTGCCCTTTTGAATAACTCTTTTCGATATCACGGTCCGATCTCTTCTTTTGGTTTTTCACTCTGACATCCTTTCGTCCAAGGATTTTCAACAATGAGTGCCATGCCATCGATATCGTAACAGCCCCCAACCATTCATTACAAGCTTTTTCCGAAGACAGTGACCCGATCGGAAGCAAGTCCCGGCATTTCGGCGGCCCGGCGGACGGCCCGATTGAAATCGTGGCCCCCTGACCGTTAACGGGCGTCGTTATATGCCCGCTTGTTCTTGACCTCCGGCTATTCCAGCCTAATGTTTCCCGATAATACACGTTGTTTGAGAGGCAGGAGGATTCCATTATGCCCGGCAGCAGACCAAACCGGCCGGACGCCGGGTGGAATTTCGATAACAGCTACGCGCGGTTGCCGCAGGCTTTCCATGTCCGGCTGAATCCGGTACCGGTGCGCGAGCCGAAACTCGTGCTCTTCAACGAAGCCCTGGCGCAGTATTTGGGTCTGAATCCCGATGTACTGAAAGGCGACGAGGGCGTCGCTGTTTTTTCAGGCAACAGGATCCCCGAGGGGGCCGAGCCCCTCGCTCAGGCCTATGCGGGTCATCAATTTGGTTTTTTCACCATGCTGGGCGATGGACGGGCCATATTGCTGGGCGAGCAAGTGACACCCAAAGGTGAGCGCTTCGACATTCAGTACAAAGGGTCCGGCAAGACCCCGTTTTCGCGCCAGGGCGACGGGCGGGCGGCTCTGGGGCCGATGCTCCGGGAGTATATCATCAGCGAGGCCCTGCACGCCCTGGGCATACCGACGACCCGCAGCCTTGCGGTGGTGACCACTGGTGAACCGGTGTTCCGCGAAACTGCCCTGCCGGGGGCGATTCTCACCCGCACGGCGGCCAGCCACATCCGCGTGGGCACTTTCGAGTATGCGGCGGGGAGGGGCAAACCCGACGAGATCCGAGCGCTGGCCGATTACACCATCCGTCGCCACTTCCCCGATCTGACCACGGAAGGGAATCCGTATCCTGCCCTGCTGGGGGCGGTCATGGAGCGGCAGGCGGACCTGGTGGCCCGCTGGCTGCTGGTTGGCTTCATTCACGGCGTCATGAACACGGACAACATGGCCCTTGGCGGCGAAACCATCGACTACGGCCCCTGCGCGTTCATGGACGCCTACGACCCGAATACGGTCTTCAGTTCCATCGATCACAACGGCCGATACGCCTACGGTCGGCAGCCGCAGATCGCCCAGTGGAATCTGGCCCGGTTTGCCGAGACGTTGTTGCCGCTGATTCACGAGGATTCGCAAGAGGCCGTATCAATGGCCAATGAGGCAATCTCCGGATTCCCGGACACCTTCCGTCATTACTGGCTGGCGGGCATGCGGACCAAACTGGGGCTGTTGAACCAGGAAGCGGATGACGGCGCCCTGGTTGAGGACCTCCTCGATTGCATGCACCGGCGCGGCGCGGATTTTACCAACACTTTCCGCAACCTGGCATCCGGTTCCCTGCCGCAGGCCCCAGCGCTCCATACCTCGGACTTTAAGCAGTGGTTCGATCGCTGGCAGGCCCGACTAAAACGGCAACCCGATTCCCGGGACTCATCCCGCCGGCTCATGAACACCCACAACCCGGCGGTCATCCCCCGCAACCACCGGGTGGAGGAGGCCTTGGAGGCGGCCGTGGAGCAGGACGACTTTACGGTCATGAAAAAACTTCTGGATTTTATGGCCCAACCCTACCAAGACCCGCCGGAACAGGCCGGCTATCACCTGCCGCCGCCGCCCTCGGAGCAGCCCTATCGAACCTTTTGCGGGACGTGAGCTCATCGAAGGCGGCCGCTTTCTGCAGACCGCCCTGCCGTTTGCCGGCAAGCGGCGCAAGTCAGTCGCTTTCAACTCCTGTTCTTGAAGCCGCTTTTCGTTGAGGGTAAAGCCACGCACCAAGTAGGAACAATGCGCAATTGGGTGCGTCTTGAAAAACAATCATCACTTTTTCCGGGCGGCGGCCAGGTAGCGGCCGGGGCGGTCTTGGATGAGCGGCTCATGCAGACCGGACTGGCGGAAATAGGTGCGCATCGATTCGGCGTCCGGCAGCATGTCGTCGGCGACCGCATCGTGGCCTCCGTGGTGCCGGGCGAGCTCCTCGCGGGAGAGAAGATGGGCAATGACGATGCGGGCCCCCGGTTTGGCGACCCGCGCCATTTCGCTCAAGGCGAGCGCCGGATCGTTGAAATGCGGAAAGGCCGCAAAGCAGATCACGCTGTCGAAGGCGCCGCTGGCGAAGGGCAGCCGATGACAATCGGCCTGCAGCACGAGATCCTGGGCCAGAAGCGGCTTGGAGCGGGCTTGTCGGACCATGGGCAGGGATAGGTCAAACGAGCAGATGCGGCCCGAGGGGCCGATGGCCTCGCGCAGATAGGGGATGAGCACGCCGGGGCCGGTGCCCACGTCCAGCACGCAGGCGCCCGCCCTCAGGCGGAACTCCGGAATAAGCGCGGCCAGCCGCTCGCGAACCTCCTGCGGATAGCAAGTAGCTTCCCATACGGCAGCACGCGAGTCGAAAAACTCCCTCTGGGAGCGTCCGGCCGGCATTCATCCCCCCTGTTTAGAATTTCAATTGAATCCCTACCATGCCGGTTGCACCCGGCATGGGGTAATTCGGCCGGTACTCGTAGTCGGTGTCGGTCAGGTTCTCACCGGCCACGTACACCTCGCCGGCCATGCCCCATTGCTGAACGTCAAAAAGATAGGCGAGTTTCCCGTTCAGGAGAAAACAGTTGTCCACCTCTGCCGTATTGTCGGTGTTCAGCCGCCGCGCCTGGGATCCGGTGTAAAAATCGCTAACATACTGGCAGTCCAGGCTGAGCTTGAAATTCTCCAGGAAGCGCCAGTTCAGGCCGGCGCTCACCGTGCGCTTCGGCGCGTAGGGCAGATCGTTGGGGTCGGTCTCCAGAATTGCTGAATTTCTGTTCATAGTCTCCCTCAGCGTACTCCCAGTCAAGCCCGGTAATGATTTCACCGCCCTTCCAGAACCGGAATGCCTCGCGGGCCTTGAGCCCGTAGAACTGGAAATCGTTGTAGAGGTCTTCGGCAACTCCCCGGTGTTGGGGCTGCGGGCTTTTGTAGACCTCGATTAGATGGGCCGGGTCGATCGACATGCGCACTTGACCACGACTTGGAAGGCTCTCCTTTTCAATTGAGGTTGCTGGGAACTACCGCCGCACAAGGATGTGCAACAGATGAACTCAACCGAAACAAGGGCCTTCATGGCCTGGGTTCTGCTACCTTAATAAAAAAGCCGGCAAAGCTTTCCCGGATTCATCCGGCATTGGCCTTCCCGGCTTCGGTTTTCTTTTTTATTTCAGCTGCCTGGTACGATCAGCCGCCTGCAGGCGGCCATTGGTGAAGATGTTTATAAAAAAGCAGGTCGGGAATGTCAAGCGCCTCTCGTTCAGCTTTTTTGCAATTAATGTATTCGCGATTTGACATCGGTGCTGTTCCTGAATATCAGTAAATCATCCGTATGCGGACAGCGGCATCCACATTCGACAGGTAAGATACGAGCATGAAGAAAATAAAACTGGCGCGAATCGACTGCGAAAAAGTCAGTCGCGAAATCGGCGACTTCGTCATCGCTCAAGTTCAGTCCGCCTGCATGACCGGATGTGTGGTGGGGCTTTCCGGCGGGGTGGACTCCAGCACCACGGCGGCCCTGCTCAAGCGGGCATTCGACCGGCACCCGGCCTCCAGCTACGAGCTGGTGGGCTACATCCTGCCGTCCAGCCTCAACCGGCAGGACGACATTCAAGACGCGGAAGAGGTGGCCCGCCATTTCGGAATCCGCCACGAGACCCACAGCATCGAGGCGCCGGTGGAGGCTTTTCGCGCCACGAACCCCGAGGCTTTCGAAAGCATCTTTCACAAAGGCAACCTGATCTCCCGCGTTCGCGCGAACGTGCTCTCCACCAAGGCGGCCACCGAGAGAAAGCTCCTGGCCGGCACGGGAAACAAGGATGAGGACTTCGGCATCGGCTACTACACGCTCTTCGGCGACGGCGCGGTGCATATGAGCCCGATCGGCGGGCTTTCCAAGCGCCTGGTGCGCGAGATGGCGGGCTTCCTGGGGCTCGGCGGGCACATCGTCAACCGTGTACCCACCGCGGGGTTGGAGCCCGGTCAGAGCGATTACAAGGACCTGGGCTATGATTATGACGTGGTGGAGTTGGTGTCCGAAGGCTACGTGCAGGGATTCACGGCCACGGAACTCGGTCGCCATGAACAGGTGGCGCCGCTGGTCGAAGCGCAACTGACGCATTACGCCCAGGTGTTCGGCGCACCCAAGTTCAGCAGCGTCCCGGAGGTGGTGGACGACGTGCTGCGACGCCACGAAATCGCCAAGGGGAAGATGAAGATCGTTCATCCTCCATCGCCCGCAATTTCGCTTTATTTCGATTGAGGGCCTGAAAGCGTCAAAAACTCAAGTCCTCAGACATCTCAGCTTAGCGAGATCTTCGGCATATCCGTAGAGATGCAGCCCTTTGCTCTCCACGATCATCTCGCCGTCTACGACTCCGATCTCTGCGGCCATGTACTCTTTCAGGTTTTGGATGGCGGCCAGGTTGGCGGGGAACCCGTTCCATAAGTCCCAGGAGCGAAAATAGACGACAAAATGCAACGTCCCGTCCTGGATCCGGGTGTCGATGGAGCGCAGACAGGGCGGGTCCAGCAGCGTGAGGTCGGATGGGTGCGCCACCTGCAGCACCATCTGATTATTGCGATGGCCGAACCTCTTGTAGGTGTCGATCACCCACTCGATCTGGTTCAGGTAGAGACTGCCGTCTTCCTCGAAGAGAACCTTGCCGTCCAGCTCTCTGCGGTCGATGATCTCCCTATTGTCCTCGAGCCACCATTTCAGCTTGTCGCCGGTGATCGGAACGCGCGTCAGCCGCTCGCCGTAGGTGTAGGATTCCCCGGGCTCCTTGCGCGCGGACATGAGGTACTCGATGTAGGCCCGGCTGTACCCCGGCCCGCCATAGATATAACCGTGCTCCACCGGGTTGGGTATCCCGCAGCCCGGCGGAATATCCGGGATGGTGGGCTGGGTCCCGGGGTATTTCACATGTCCGGTGAAGAAGTCGTATTCCAGGCGGGTCTGGCCGGCATAGGACCCCCGGTCGATCACGAAACGACGGCCGTTGTCGAGAATGTCGTGAACCGCCTGAAACCAGAGATCGGGAAGATCCCGCGCATGGAGCTGGTGGATGTTCATTCAGATATCCAGCATGGATACTTCAAGGGCGTTGCTTTGAATGAACTCCCGGCGCGGCTCCACCTCTTCGCCCATGAGAATGGTGAATATCTCATCGGCATCCACAAAGTCTTCCACCCGGACCTGCAGAAGGGTTCTTTTCTCCGGGTTCATGGTGGTTTCCCACAGCTGCTCGGGGTTCATTTCTCCAAGACCTTTATACCGCTGAACGGAAAGCCCCTTCTTGCCCTCTTTCAATAAGTAATCGTGCAGCTCCTCCTTGCTTTGGGCGACGAAGCGTTCGCCGCCTTTATCGTTCGTTTGCACGGTAAAAGGAGCGGCATCGAAGCCGGAGATCTTTTTCTTAAAATCGATGCATCTCTGAAAATCATTGGAGTAGATCAAACCTCGGCCGATCTTGATGTTCGACTGGAATCTGGGATCCGGCCCCGGGAAAATCGCTTTCCGGGCTTCATCCTGACCGCTCACAAACAGCTCGAAAACCCCGCGCTCCGTGTTGAAACTCGGTCCTTCCACGCGATATCCCTTGGCCAAAAGCGTTTTCATAAGCCTGGTTATGCGTTCTTCATCCTGAAGAAAGGCCTGATCCTCCAACCCGGCATCGCCCAACGCCTCGGCCAGTTCCGATGTGACTCCTCTTTTCTTTAAAATATCGCGGATCTTGAGGTATTCGGACAGTTGGGTGCTGAACAAATACAGATTGTGGCCGGAAAGCTCTTTCTGCTCGCTTCCGTAGCGCACGACCGTCTGTTCGCACATCTTTTTCAGGATCCAGTCGTTCAGTTCGGATTCATCCTTCAGATAAATCTCATCTTTGCCTTTGCCGACCTTGAGCAGCGGCGGTTGGGCAATGTACAAAAAACCTTTATTGATCATCTCCGGCATTTGCCGGTAGAAAAAGGTGAGCAGCAGCGTGCGGATATGGGAGCCGTCCACATCGGCGTCGGTCATGATGACAACTTTTTTGTAACGGATGTTTTCGATGTTGTACTCTTCCCGTCCCACCCCCGTCCCCAGCACGGTGATGATGTTCTTGATTTCCTCGCTCTGCAAGATCTTGTCGAAGCGGGCTTTTTCGACATTGAGGATTTTACCCCTCAGTGGGAGAATCGCCTGGAACCGCCGGTCCCGCGCCTGCTTGGCGGAGCCTCCGGCGGAGTCCCCTTCGACGATGAAGATCTCTCTTTGATTCGGATCATCCACCTGGCATTCCGCCAGTTTTCCGGGCAGGGTGGCGTCCAGCAGCGAACCTTTGCTGCGCGCCAAGTCCCGGGCGCGCCGCGCGGCGTCCCGGGCCCGGGCAGCCTCGGCGCTTTTGGCTACGATCTTGCGCGCGACGGTGGGATTTTCTTCAAAATAGGCACTGAGCTTCTCATTGATCAGAGATTCAACCAATCCCTTGACTTCACTGTTGCCCAGTTTGGTCTTGGTCTGTCCCTCGAACTGCGGATTGCGGATGCGCACGCTGATGATGGCGGTCAACCCCTCGCGAATGTCGTCACCCGTGATCTTGGTTTGCATGTTTTTCGGCACATTGCCGTTAGTGGCATACTGATTGATCGTCCGGGTCAGCGCCGATTTAAAGCCGATCAGGTGGGTACCGCCTTCGGTCGTGTTGATGTTGTTGGCGAAAGATAGAATTTTATCGATGTAGGTATCGTTGTACTGGATAGAAACCTCGATCTGGATTTCGCTCTTTTCGCCCTCGATGTAGATCGGCTTGTGCAGGACCGTGTTGCGGCGATTGATGTACTCGCAAAAGGCTACAATTCCGCCCTTGTAGTAGAATTCCTCTTTCTTTTCGGAACGCTCGTCCTCGAAGAGGATCCGTACGCCTTTATTGAGAAATGCAAGCTCCCGCAACCGGCGGATCAGTATTTCGTCGGAGAACTCGCTAACGGTGAAAATCTCCGGATCAGGCAGGAAAGTGATCTTGGTACCGCGTTCACTGGTTTTCCCGATTACCGTCAACTCACTGGTCTTGCCTCCTCTTGAATAGCTTTGTTGGTAGACGTCGCCTTCGAAGTATACCTCGACATATAGTTTGACGGACAGCGCGTTCACGACCGAAACTCCGACTCCGTGAAGACCGCCTGAGACCTTGTAGGAGTTGTCGTCGAATTTCCCGCCGGAATGCAGCTTGGTCATGACGACTTCAAGTGCCGGTATATTTTCCTTTTTGTGCAGCCCGACGGGAATTCCGCGGCCGTTATCCACGACCGTAACGCTGTTGTCCGTGTGAACGATGACCTTTATCAGGTCGCAGAACCCTGCCATGGCCTCGTCGATGCTATTGTCGACGACTTCATAGACGAGATGGTGCAGCCCGGCGACATCGATATTTCCGATGTACATGGCCGGACGTTTGCGGACGGCTTCCAGCCCCTCGAGGACCTTGATGTTGTCTGCGGTGTAGTTCGTGTTTCCGTTGATATTCATATTTCTTTCGTGTTCCCGCCTCTATAGCCTCATCGGCATTATAACGCTCAGATAAGACTTGTCTTTTTCACCTTCGATAAGACAGGGCCTTTCTTCGTTTACGATGCTCAGAGACACTTTTTCATCATTTATCACATTCAACGTATCGATGAAGAATCTGGGGTTGAACATGACCGTTATCTTCTTGCCTTTGAATTCAATGGGCATATCCTCTTTGGATTCACCGATTTCCGGATTGGTCGAGGATACGGTGAGTTGGTTGTCATGAAAATTAAAAATGACCCCTTTGTATTCCTCCGATGAGAGGATGGACATCCGCTTCAGCATCATCAAGAACATCTGCCTATCCATACTCAAGGCATGCCCCGGCGGTTTGACGATGATGTCCGCATATTTGGGAAACTCACCTTCGAGCAGCCGGATGATAAGGGTTTCGCTTTCCTTCTTGATGATAAAATTCTTGTCTTTGATGGCTATTTGTACTTTTCCTACTGATTCCAGAAACTTACATGCCTCAACCAGACTCTTTTTAGGTATGAGGACCCCGGAACCAGCCGGCAGCTCGGCTGAAGGTTCGAATAAAAAATCCACCTTGGAAAGCCGGCTGCCGTCGGTTGAGACCAGCCGGAATATCTTCCGGTTGGTCTCTTGCATCCGCTCGGCATATACGCCTATTATATGGGTTCTACGGTCATCGGCAGCAGCCCCGATGATGACCGCCTTGGCGATCATCTCTGCCAATACCAGTGATTCCATTTCGAAAAACTCGGCATCTTCGATCTTGGGTATTTCCGGAAAATCATCAGGATTCAACCCAACGATGTGATATTCCACATTCTTGTTGCCGATTTCTATCCAGTGATTTTCCTTTTCCTCAAGCAGAATGTCATCGCTTGGAAAATCTTTAAAAATTTCAAATAGTTTTCTCGAATTAATAGCGACCGTTCCTTGGGCATCGACCTTGGCAGAATAGTTTCCTTCGAATCCGGTTTCTAGATCGGTTGCCGAAAGGCAGATCCCCGAAGCGGTAGTTCGTATAAGAACGTCGGTTGTGATCGCCAAGTTCGTTTTGCGCCCAGTTATTCCCTGGACCCGCGACAGTACCGGCAGAATTTCCGCTTTTCGAACGGTCACTCTCATTTTAATCACCTTATTTCAGCTTTAATAGTTAAATAAAAAAATAGAAATGATTAATAAGGAGTGTTGATATGTCTATAAATATATAAAATATTGAATTTATTAAAAATAAAAACTATAAAGAGTGTTCATAAACAATAAATGAAAGAGCAGGATCCAAAGGAATTGTCTACATGCGCCTATGGCCTGTCGATATATTGTGAAATTATAAACATCTTATTGGGAAGTTCTCTATACTCCCAACCATACATGAAATATCAGGCGTCAATGGACCGGATCCACTTCTTAATGTTAGGGATAACCTTGGCGGACCATTTGGTCGAAACCCGGAGTTTAATAAAACTTTTAAACACCTTTTCTATAAAAACATTGATTTTATTATAATTTTCATACTTATTAAGAAGAAATCCCTCCATTTCCTCCTGGCTTGGCGGAAGCGCTGGACCGGGGGCTTTGAAGTTGCTCAGATTGAGACTTTCACCTTTTATGCTGAACTGCCATTGATTCTCGCCCGTCTTGAAAACAAGGCTCAACTCAGCCAGTAAGGCGCCCTTCTTCAAAGCCAGCCGCCCCTCTTCGAGCCCGGCATCGTCGCCCCTGATAGTGATGCGTTCGAGGGATTTTTTCTTTCTGTTTTCAAGGACGATCCGGTTGCCCATCTCCAAGGCGGTACAATCGGGATCTATGTTTCTGAAAGTGTTCTGGTCGGTTTCTATGAGAAACCACAGCCAGGTCAGAAACTCATCTCCCAGGAACCGGTATCGGTTATATGCGACCGCAAGGTCCAGCATCGTGTGCGCCAAATTTCAGGTTGCCAATCAGTCTGAAAAATGTGTAGGAGAAAGGCCAATAAGAACATCGCGTTCTTGATCGGAAAGATCCGACAGCAGGTCGGCTGCCGTGTATGGAAATATGCGAATCAATGAAAGGTCAAATGAACGCTTGAACAAAGATTCCAACTCTTCGTTCGAAGAGCGCAGGTTGGAAAAAAAATACACGTCGCGCGACTCATAATTCCAAATCAAATCATATACGTTGGGAGTGGAGGGAATCCTCCTCGCCAAGTCGGTTGTGACTTTTTCCTTAAGCACTTTTTTTTCATCCTTGGTTAGGAAGCCGCGCCTGGTTTTTTCGAGTCGCTTGGAGGTCTCGATCGTCAGGAATTTTTTCAGCAGTTTGGCTGGTATCGACTTGCGGTCGACACGCAATGAAAAGACGAAAAGGTTGCCGAACGAGAAAGAGGAGCCTTCGAAGTTGGGCGAAAAAGGGCTTTCAATAGAAGTCCAGCCAACTGATTTATCACTTATATCCTGATCTATTTCGGCAACTGAGTTTTTTTTCAATCCTTTCGCCACGGTTTCTGTCACCGGTTTCTCGATATGGCCTTCGACCCGGTAACGGCTGAGCGAAACTGAAGACGATAAAAGTCCCATATGATAGCTTTCGAGGAAAAACACCATATTTGGTGCCGAATTAATATTACATAAACATATAGCGTATTTACTTGTTTCTGACAAGCTAAATCTTAGACATGAAAATCATCGCCGACCTGCATGTCCATTCCAAATATTCGAGGGCCACAGCCCGGGACCTCGACTTGGAAAACCTTTATGAAGCCGCCCAGATCAAAGGCATTCAAATGGTAGGTACAGGCGACTTCAGCCATCCTGAATGGTTCAGTGAAATAGAAACAAAGCTTAAACCGGCCGAACCTGGTTTGCTGCGCTTAAAGGAAAATATAGCGAAAGCCCTGGACGAGCGCTTGCCGCCGATTTGCCGCGGCAGCGTGCGTTTTGTGCTCACGACCGAAATCAGCAATATTTACAAAAAACACGGCCGCACCCGCAAGAACCATAACCTGGTGATCGTGCCGGACCTGGAAACCGCCAGGCGGCTGAACGCCAGGCTCGAACGCATAGGCAACATCCATTCCGACGGCCGGCCGATTCTGGGGCTCGACGCCCGCGACCTGCTGGAGGTTGTGCTGGAGACTTCCGCGGATGCCTTTCTGGTGCCGGCCCACATATGGACGCCGTGGTTCTCGGTGCTGGGGTCCAAGTCGGGGTTTGACTCGATCGCCGAGTGTTTCGCAGATTTAACCCCACACATATTTGCGGCCGAGACGGGCCTGTCATCCGATCCGGCCATGAACTGGAGGGTATCCGCTTTGGACGAAATCACCTTGATTTCGAATTCGGATGCGCACTCTCCCGCCAATCTCGGACGCGAGGCGAACGTTTTCGATACCGAGCTTTCGCTCTACGCCATCCGCGATGCACTCAAGTGCGCCGATGCGGAA
>Ga0209450_10000833_pt1 | contig 15424 bp, 24 predicted proteins | sample FrelakmetLWP11LW_FD_187149 | JGI IMG/M metagenome (GOLD analysis project Ga0209450, IMG submission 187149) | Freshwater lake sediment microbial communities from the University of Notre Dame, USA, for methane emissions studies - LWP11 LW (SPAdes)... | ecosystem: Environmental > Aquatic >...
CAGAGACCATTGATGTATCCATGACAGATCTGACTGGTTTGAATTGTTTGGCTGATTCAGGATCTGCAGGCCGCAGATCTATTGACCAGATAGAGCACAAACATAAGATACATCTCATCTCAAAACCAAAAAGAACACGATCTCCCTCATAGATGAGTCATCACCGACCAACCGAAGAAATGACTATGCTCAATCAATATCGTAATCGAATTGAGCGATTGAATGGTAATATTAGAGGGTTTAGAGGACTGATGATCAAATACACCAAGACCGTTGATTCATATCGGACATATTTGTATTTAGCATTACTATGTATCACATGTTATCAATTGTTCGTCCATAAGTAAACATCCAAAAATTATCTCATGTGGTGTCACTCTGTGTGTTTCGAGTTTATAGAAAATATAAAAATACCTATGGATCATAATAAAATATTTATTTTTAAAATAATCAGATACTACATTGATAGATATGAATCAAAAATGATTTACTGGAAAGAATAGTCAATCACTTTTGAATTTTTACCAATGTTGTATTTCTGGACACCCTCTTAATTATTAACCATTTGGATATTATTTGACCTTTTTCTTGTTGTTGATTCCATTGAGCAATCTCTGTGTCTCTTTGTTCAATTAATGAAACATTATCAACCTGACTGAACAATGATTGATCCAATTCACGTTGAAGATATGGCGCTAAAAGCTCCGATAAAAATAAGATAAGATTATCATCTCGATAAATCTGTCCTAAATATAGTCGAATTACGTCCTGATCGAAACCAGATAACATTAAATCTTCTATTGGTTTAATGTTCATAAGATATAGTTCTGCAGCCGCACGCGGATCATATGGGATCGACCAAGGATTCTCATAATTGTAATACCTAATGCCCAATATTCTGCCTGTATTAACGATTCAAATGTTTGGTCTTGCTTCCTAATACTTTGTTGCATTTGTCAACATAACACGATTGCCCGAAATCAATGATTTTAATCTCACCGTTAGATGTGGTCATAATATTAGTAGGCGCCAGATCACTATGGATAATCTTCATATCATGTAATTCCACGACATTTCCGACGATATTTTGAATTATTTTAATCTTAATCAGCGGCTTTAACAAAGCCATAACTGAAGCAACTGGCGTATATCGATCCAAATATTCTGTAATAATATAAAATTTTTCATCTTCAGTAAACTCAATAAAACATAAAAATTTTTCGTGACAATGTTCTACTAATCTGGACAAATATGTCAATTTCATTCATAATGTCTGCTCTGTTATCTGATGACTTTAATATAACCTTAATGGCCACACTCGATTTAGTTTTATTAGTTGCAAGGTAAACTTTACCATATCCACCTGATCCCAATAATTTGTTCGGTGTATACCCATGATTGTTCAATAATCGTGTGACTTCTTCTGTTGGTTGAGGTAGCTTTTCAGCTACCTGTTGTACTCTTTTTGATCGCTGCATCGATATATGTATAGATTCAAATTATTTGTGAATCTGTAAATATATTTATACTGCCAAATATATTCGCTGAATGTGTCAACACTCAAACAGAACAATGTTTATTTATAGTTAAAGATTCATATATCAAATAAAATTTGATATGTATGTTTAGATATAAATTTATTTCATAAACTTATATATGTAACTATATGATTGTAAACATACCGAGGATGAAAAACTGGACCAAGCGTATCAACACATCTTGAAAAAAACGGATTAGACTATTATTAACAGTTCTGACCCTGAACCAGAGTCAGATTCTCCTAAATCAATCGATGATTTTATTGTTGAAAAATACATTTACACATTCCAAGACAAACTCAATAGTTTAAGGTCATATATGAATAATATCATATATATATATACAAATTCATTTACCCACTAAAAAAGTTAACTTACGTGTCAATCAAATTACACTGGAATTCGGATCGAAGTGCTGTCTCTTAGTCAAAGTGGATTATGATTATACCAAATTGAAATTCAAGAAGAAAGCTACTGATTATGATATGTGTATCCGTGTACATAATAAAATAACAAATCAATCAATTACGTTAATGAGAATAACACACAGACTCATTGGTGAATATATGGATTCTCAGGAATTAGTTTGTTATGAAAAGACACCAAATAATGAAATTGTTTCTTTCACGATAGTAAGTGATTTAGACATAAGAGATACATCAATGTGGTTTAAAATTGGTTATATGGATTATACGCAAAATGTGACATTAATGACGGTCATGAATAGGTGTCAACTATTTGAAACATACTTTGCCTATGTTTCAAATATCAAATACAGATAGTTGGTTTTTGAATTATATTCAATGACAGACATGTTTGATAATAATAGTAGCTGGCTTATGTGTATGTGGATGAGTCGCCGATGCATCACTACGCCGACTAATGTCTAAATATTCACCAAAATCAAATCGATCATGTCTAGCATCATCACCCATAACAAGGAATTTATCACTATTGTTTTTGATGCCAGTTAACACCCCGTTACGATCAATCCATAAATTTGCGATCACTTTACCATCATGTTTAATTTTGAATTTTGTGTCATGATCTGCATCATTGGGGAGACTCCATCCATGTGCACTATCTGCATCAATCATCCATTTTAATGTGTGAGGTTTATGTGTCTTGAGACACATATGATGATTTGTCATATTGATGATGAAAAATTGTGAAGACATTCGTTCAGTTGGATTATGTATAATGTATATATATATAAAATTTAATTGGATTGATCAATTATGGTACCATTCGAATTCTTCAAATTATATACAAAATAATGTGTATTTGCTACACGAATCCAACAACAATGTCATTTTATGACCAGATCATGCCTTATGTATTCAGATACATATCATTATCAAATGGTCAAAATAATACACCAATTGATCTATATGCGTCCTCTATATCTAATTGGCCATTACCTCAACAGATGGACAATATTGACTTTAATAAAGATAAAGTAATATGTAATTCATATGATACTAAAATTTTATGGAAAACTAACTATTTCGATGCACCCATTGAAGATTTTGGAAAATATTTGACAAAAATGACTCCTTTTGGAGAAGTGTATGTTTTTAATGTTTATCTACCAAAATATTCCAAGAGTGACGGTATAGCTCAATATAATCAACAAAGTGGTCTTGAACTCATACATCGATATGATTTAGAAACACTTGCGCAAATAGGGTTGATCTGTACCTGTGGTAATCAAGAGACCATGCAAATTGGACAAGTGCTCATTTTACAAAAAGATGACAATACTAATCCTTCCATATGTTGTGGTTATAATGATTTATCAAATATACTTGACCGTGCGGTATAATAATATACCAATGATCGTGAATTATGTAACGGTTCAATGAATGATTGCAGCTCAAATTTATCCAAAAAATTTGATTTTCGCAGATATCCAATTTATTTACACTAAAATATAAAATGGAGAACAACATTGATATGTACAAAACATACTATTTCAGTTACCATGAGGGACATATTGACGCTGATGATTTAAAATTTTGTCGATGGATTGATACGGTTGAAAATCAGTTTTCGATCGTACAGGCAAACATTTGTTAGATTTACCAGATGAAAATTATATGGGTAATTTTGATAATGGTACATCCTATGAAGATATGGCATGTCTTGTGATTCGTAATTATTTGAGTGTTTGAGCATATATTTTACAAATCATGAAAAATGAACATAATATTCCAAGAATCTACTCAAGATAATGTGTTAAATGGAACAACAGCTCGAAATCGTCAACAATATTATGTCTGAAATACAAGTGCTCCAAATAAAGGAAAAAGATCTCAAGTCCCACCTTGAGTTTGAAACACAAAAACTGCAAGATTTGTGCAGGCAAATAGGACATCAATATAACCGTCATGGTGGTTGGGACGGACATCGAAATACATTTTACTATGTATGTCAAATGTGTCATCATAATACATCATACAATGTTGATAAATGGATAAAAGATTACTCGTACTAACAGGTCGTTATATCGTCTTGTTTTCGAGTGGTACCAAGAAATTATTTTGGGTGCTTCGATATTTTGTGTGTGAAAAATTGAAATCTTTGTGTGTGACATTATACACAATTGACATAAAATGTTCTATCTTATTGATTTGGGTGAAATTATGTACAAAAATTTCAATCCAGTGGACTTAAAAGTTTCAGAATTACCAAAATTTCTGGTCCAATCAGAATCTGATGCTACCAGCAAAGTGTTTTCTGATATGGTTGGTTTTTTAGACAATATGGCGAATCATATTGTCCAGAAAATTTGGATGATATTCACATTGATGATATTTGTTGTGATATCACATTGTTATACCACCAGCAATTGGTACATATTGAATGTGTACCAACACACAAGAAGTGTGTGACAAACATTTTTCGGTTACTAAGATATGTGTGAGAGGTGGTCTCTGTATGACATTTGGTATGTTACTCATTGACGAGAATATATTTATCGATAAGATTAAAGTTCGGTTTGATAAAACTTGTCATTCTCTTGGCGATAAAGAAAGATGCCTCGTTTCACTTGATATGATATTTGATAATATTGATTGTGTGGTTGATCTAACACCAAATGAGATTTTGCTCTTGGAAAAGTATGGTAATCATTTGAATTGTGGAAATTGTTCATCAAATAATCCATGTATGATATGCAGTGGTTTTATTGGTATCAATAAAATTCAACGAAAATGCTACAGCCATGAACTCAATGTACACTTAGTTAACAGATTATTGGATGTAATAAAAGACAGATTTGTAACAAAGGATGACACGGAAGAACTCGTGTGCGATGATATCGGTGATGTAATTTAAATTATTTTATGAAATTTAAATATGTATATATTTACCTCTTTGAGTTAAATACATAGATACTGATTAAAATGATTACTTCTTGCTCGTTGAATAAAAACCACGATGATCAATTTTCGGAAAATGTCTCCGTTCTTCTGGATCTTTCATCGGTGTTGCCAGTGTCCTAGCAGTGTTCGTAATATTATGTGAGATCTCACGACTCATTTCCGAGATGGTTTTGTACATTGATCCCTTGATATGTTGAGGAAACTTGGACAAAAATTCATATAAAATAAATACTTCGGCACTCGCATCAAAACGGTTGTCTAATCCTTCGCCTTTAACTGGTTGTGAATAGGCTGCGAAACGTGATATAGTATTGTGATAAAATAACTGCTCCTCATATTTCAAATTATCATATTGTATAAGTTGAAGTTCATTATCAATAACTAATCTTGTCTCAGTGCTTGTTGGGGGTGCCCACGGTTGTAAATAGATGGTTCCTTGAAACATTTGTGTTGGCCCCTTAATCACATCTGGATAAGGACAACGAAATTTAATCATTGATTTCGCTGGTTTCATGATACCGATCCACCGCATTTGTGTCTCATTGTCCTTAAGAATGAATTGTTCATTCTCAATTGGACTCATTTGGCGATAATCGGCTGTTCTCATATCGGAGATAAAAATAATATTTTGACCAGCATATGAATGTGCTTTATTGTCATCAAAATAATCATTAATAATCGTAATATGATCTGTCTCTTGAATTCCGAACGGATTAGGATCGACAAGCATAAAACGATGATTTGGAAACAGTTTACTCAAATATAATATATGATTCCCGGGAGCAGCTCCCGCGTACACAATTTTATTACTTTGATCACCATATCTGGTCAAGAACATAATTTCAGACATAAGTAACTTTCTTTGACCCCAATGAATGATCGTTTTTTTACTATCCCATTCCCTCCTTTTATACTGAGCTCTAGGTGCATCACTAGTTAGTTCAATTAACAATCCATTTTTTAATGATTCCATTAGGAACTTGCTGATATAATTAATCATAATAATGTGCATATTGATTCAATCAATTTTTCTGAAATGGTCGGTGACTCGAATATTATTTCATTCGAATTCATGCAAGAGAAAATTGTGGATATCAAGATGATATTGACAGAACTTTTTAGGAATGGTTGTCACATATTTCCTTGCGCACCGGTATTCTTCACACCGATGATCATCACAACTCTCTTCGTCATTTTGACACTCACACTGACATTGTTGTTCATTAACTACAAATGAACATCGGCTGCTATGCTCTGAACAATATCTAGACGTGTCATTGTTTATTGGATTGAAACACGAACTTCCTGACGGATCCCGATCACAATATTGACACATATGTCGTTGACAAAAGTTATGTTCATCAATTGATGGGTGATCCACAACCCATTTACAACGATGTCCATCTTTATCAATATAATCACACCGAATTGGTTGATGGATGACACAATATTGATTACCTGTTGTATTAATATTTGAACAAGACCCGTAGTAACACGTATGTGCCTGACAATAAATAGATCCATTGACTGAGAGATTTTCACACATACCATAGTGACATCGATTTTCTGTTAAATGTTGCTGGCAATATTTGTTATTTTTAATATTGACAATCACATCCATACACCCTGGTTTATGACATTGGTGTCGTTGACAACATTTATAATAGGATAATATTGCTATGGGACAACGGTGTCCCAAAACATTGATAAACGGACACTTTTGCTCCATGAATGTTAATAAATTAACATTCATCCGATGAATGTTAATTTATTAACATTCAAATTTTACAGATCAGATGATCCAATAAACAGTTTCTTTAGACTAGAACAAAATAATTTTGTTTATTAATAGGATAACTTAAGTTGACTTAATAATTTGTGTTGATGCTGATTCTCAGACAATTGATATATATGGTGATTCCAGGCGATTAAATCATATTCATCCAACAACTGATTAGGATTATGTTTATATTCTAAATTACGTTGAATCAAATGATTCACTCCTTTCAAATAACTATTTTGTAGGTTATTGGCTAATTTACGTCCAAATGTGTCTTTATTCTCAGTAACTAATTGTTGTTGTTCATTTCGATAGGTTACATTCGAATTTTTCTGGTTGATTGAGAAACTCAGTTCATGATTTTGGTTAGCATAAATTTTCTCAATTAATTTACAGTCTCCTACTAAATCTGATAATGCACAATCTTTAATATATTCGATTGCTTGGTCGAAATTACCCATCCGATCAGTTAACATATCCAGATAATTGTCATGACCTGTTACACAAATGACATTCAATATTTGGTTAATTTGAGATGGTTGGCTATTTTTCAATTCATGACTGATTTGTTCCTTCAGTTCAGATTTAAGTTGTTCATTATTGGCTTCCAACTTGGATTTAATTTGTTCATCTCTTTCCTTCAATTCAGATTGAAGCTCTGTAATTTTAGAGATCAAGTTAGATACCGTTGGCTCATTCTCAAATGTTTTGTGGACCAATTCTAAGTGTTTTTTAATATAAGATGAGCGAGTGAAAGTTTTATGACATATAGGACACTGGATTCTATCCGGTTCTCTATCCATACGCTCTGGTGCGTGTATCATTTTCATATGTCTTTTTAAATTATCATTTCGTGAAAAACATTTGTGGCACACGGGACAAGTGTATTCCTTATCCATATATATGATATATTGAATGATCTGTATATATATTATTACTCATTTTTCAGCTAATTTTTTACTCATTTACGATTCACAATCTCCGGAACTATTGGTGAATTTACGTGTAAAAATATCATAATAATGACTATTATGGATTATAAATTTTCTATGCTAAATTTTGAGGATGTGACCATTTCAAATTGAATTTTAATCATAATTCAATCCATATGTAATTGTTAAATTAAGACATAAATTACATAATTTAACAATTTTTAACTAGAAATTGTTAAATTTCTAATAATTCCATATGTGTCATATGGAATTACTATGATCGAAAAATATGGACATATGTCCGATTAATGGTGCTGGGATGGTTTATGGTATAATGAATTAAAATAAAACTTTTCACAATTAAAATTACATAATCCTAAAATATTTTACATTTTATTCGTCGTGCATCAGAAATTAATCATTTCATCATAATTTTATGATGAAATTGGATTTCTACGTCATCATCATTTAATCTGTAATGATTAAATCCATTTAACATTTTACATAATTTGTGTTTATGATCATCATAAAAATCATACACATATTCATCTTATCTGTGTTATGAAGACCATCGAAATCGATTCTGATCAATATTGAAAATCCAAAATAATATATGAATCACATATTTCAAAGTAATTCGCTCACACCTTGCTTATTTTTCCCTTTCAAAAAATTCATAAAAGATCAATTAAAAATTCCATTTTATAATAAGACCATATACTGGTTAATTTTATTCGATTTTTAATATTCATTCAATCAGTGTTTTTCTAAAAATTTTAAATAAATTTTAAAAAAAATTAAAAATTCCCAAATCTGAAATTTTTCAATTTTTAATTTCACAAAAAGTTGTCTTTGAGTTTTCATCCCAAAATTTTAAATTTATGAAATCCAATTCCGTTTTTGCGAAAAACCTTTTTCCACTTCGAGAATTTTATTGTATTTTGAAAAATTCATTTTGAAAATTTTATTTTTGGTTCGGTTCATAGAATAAAAACGTCTTCGAATTGAATTCCGTTCATGAATAAAATTGATTTTGGAATATATGATTCATTATTTTATCAGAATAAATGGCAAATTGTTTGAAATGTCATAATATTTGTCTCCATTCATTTCATTTTTGTGACAAATGTCGGTGGCAGTTGTTAAATGATGGTAAATGTACAGAATGTGGACACATGGAAGAACCAGCAAGAGAAATCACACATGGAATGTGTATAGAATGTGAAAGAAAATTCTGTAACTGGTGCGGAAAACTGCCACATCAAGCACGACATGTTATTTGTGAAACATGTCGTAGTCATGGTATTATTAATTGTGATTGGTGTGGAAAACCATATGACATACACATAGTATCATGCTTCGGTAGGTGTTGTAGTGTCAATTGTATGAATAAACTACAAGATGAACAAGACAAAGAAGATGACGATAATCCAGATACGGACAACATTCTCAAAACAGTATACAACCTAAGTGTATACTAAAAATGGGTGTCGTCATCTATTTGTGTCAAGACATAAGTTCGTTTTTGTGATGATCGTTTTATCATAAATTATACAATTTAGGCAAATGTTAAATCGGTCAATCACTCACAATTAATTGTAAAATAATGTATGAATCGCCATTTACTTTGTAAATGGCGATTGTTTTCCATAAATTTGCCCGAAAGCATTGTAATTTCACATTATTCTGTGATATTGGATCACAAAATCAGAACATATTCATATATGTCATTCCTGTATAAGTTGGTCAAAATCCGTTTTTCCGGTAATACATAGATGGAATTTTCGGTAATTTTTGGTTGGGATAGACCCATATATCCATGTGATGATCAATGTATATTGATCATTTTGATGCCAAAATAATTTAAACCGACATGATGGGTACAAAAATATTCCAATATTTCAACATTTTACAATGACACCATAAATGATCCTTATATTGAAGGAGACAATCAATCGTTGTCGTATGATCTGGTCCATCATGTCCCAAAATATTTGTTGGTTGACTAACCAAAGATCAATTTCGCAATCAAATCCTAAATTAATTGTGTATAGAATACATTCTTCAGTATTTTCCGTCAACTCGTTTGGACCATTAATGTTACGTCTATGACTAATTAATTTCATTTATATTAATCTGTGAAATTAATTTTAGTTATGTTTTCCATGATGCTAACTCAACATTTAACCCAGATATTTGACCCGAACCAATCAATTGATCGCCATATTTATCAATAATATAATCAATATTTTCTTTTCTCAAATCAAATGAATTTGAGAAACGCATAATTGTTGAGTGTATGATATTTTGTTCATATGGTTCAAAAACATCCATATTGTTGTCTTGTAACAACTTTTAATATCACATCTCAATTGATTAATATCAATACTTGGATATCCTAACAGACACAAACCAGACTTAGTAAAACTAATGTCCCTATAGACTACTGTATATTTTATGTCTATTATATGAGACAATATTTACCAATATTTACCAATATTGGTCAAGATTATTTCGATAATTATTCATATCATTAAATCCAATAATTTTATAAAGTGTGATGTAATGTGCCATTTTTCTCGTCAGTATTAACATAATGATAATATGTCTGTTGACCGAATAAATTGGACAAATCATTCAACAAACAATAATATTTATCAGTTGCAGTAAAATTCTTTTCGTTGTATCTCTCTAAGATACACAAACACCGTCTCGGATCAAATCTGGTATTTAATTGAGCATCAATCATCATGTGATGATTGATAATACTATCATAGTTTCGTGTCTTCATATCATCATAAATCATTTCTAAATTCATTTATATTCATTATTATTAAGATATTTATAATTTTTTCAAAAAATTAAAGATCTGTTGGAGTACCAATCCCCCACATTTTATGGACATCTTTAATTTTGAATTTTTCCCATCCTGGATCGCCGAATTATACACTGGTGCAACATAGAATTCACCATTGGTCCTAATATTTTCACTAATCATTTGTTTTGCATAATAACAAAAATCACTTCCATGTGTCCAATATAAACCTGTTGATGCATGGTTACTTATTACTTTTTCTTTAACTTCAGTACATATACCATTTTGATTCGTCAAAACATATGACCATTTCGTTTCATCACTGTAAAATGTTTGAATTCCCTCATCAATATCATTTTCATAGAATATAAAAATTCATTACAATTTGCGATTAATAATGGATTATTGTTATTAATAAACTGTTCGGCTAATAGTACAGAACATGCTGCCCCTTCGGTTACATAATCGATACCTATGATATGATATTTATTTGTCTGTTTTTTGATAATTTCTTCCAAATTGTGGTTATCAAGGAACTCTTTTTGGACAATAAAAATATAGTTTCCATCTATATTCAGGTTTTCAATAACTGTTTCAATCATGGATTTACCTGTGTTTTTCAATATAATTAATGGTTTTGGAACCGTATATCCAGCATCAATAAACCGGCTCCCTCTACCAGCCATAGGAATAATGACATTTATTTCATTTTTCCAGCGTAAATCAACAAAATTGTTCTTTTTATTGTATTCATGTGCCAATTCAATATATTGTGATACTTTATCTAATGTACAATCACGTTGATCAATGATAGGACACAAATGGCACCCACTTCTTAATGCTGATAACCGCCCTACGTGACTATCTTCACAAATTAAGACTTCATACGGTGACAAATTGGCTCTCTCCAGACAACGATAATAGATTTCTGGTGATGGTTTTGGATATTTGACGTCCTCGTTACTGATTATAAAATCGATATATTCGCAAAATCCTTTCTTAATTAGGGTGTTTTTTAATGTCGAATAGACACTATTACTGGCACAATATAGTAGATAACCACGAGTTTTTAATTCTGATAACAATTTAATGATACGTTCATCTGGTTGGAAATTTCTCAATTAGATCAAGCGTTTTTTTGTTTTGACTTGGCTATTTGATTATGTGCATTTTGTGGCAAATTTTTCTCAATTGTCAATAACTCTAATTTTTTTCTAGTGGGGAGTCCATCATATTTGGCGATATGTTCATCATAGTTGATAACATATTTCTCATCATATTCTTTCAATGCGAGATTTAGGTTTTCATAATGTAACATTTTGTTTCAGTCAGAACACCATCAAGGTCAAAAATAATCAATTTAATATGTAACATATCATGGTATATATATCAATATATAGAGATTTATTGATATATAGGGTGTCCAGAAATACAACATTGGTAAAAATTCAAAAATGATTTACTGGAAAGAATAGTAAATCACTTTTGAATTTTTACCAATGTTGTATTTCTGGACACCCTCTAAATTTGAGAACGTGGACGGTTATCAATGTTCTTTATGTCAACCCACTCTGAACATTACTATATCACAAAATATTGCACTCACTGACGAAATAGAATATTACTACATTTTCGATTGTCCAGGTGAAGATGCTTTCTCTCATTGGGTCTATGAAAGTTTCATATGTCTCCCACATTTCTTACAAATTAGAGATATATATCCTCAAGTTAAAATATTGACGAAAAACACTAAAAAGTATGTCAATAATTATTTCAAATTATTCGGTGTGACAAATATGATTGTAAATCATATTTCGGTGCCTCGCAATGCGTGTTTTTCTCACCGGTTTTATCATTAAATAATCGATCCATGAATCAGAACTTGTTTCGGAAATTGATTGATGAATACGTTAATCATTTAAAAACATTCATTTGTACAGTTCCATCAAATACTGTACTTTTTCTACCACGGAATACAAAGGATAATTATGTTCGAAATGATAGAACTATACCTGATTCACAGAACATTGAGGATGGAGTTATTTCGATCGGTGGGTCTGTGTTAAATACCTATCAAATTAATAATTTGAATCTTCAATTCAGCATCATTAACTCATTTAAGACAATCAATTTGGATTTTGGGTCTTCATTTCTTGTCAATTGTATATTCTTAAGTGGTAAAACAATCATTATCATCGGGGGCCCAATGAGCCAGATCAATGATTTTATATCAATCAATATTATATATAGTATTATAGCTGCCAATAATAAAGTCATAGTAGTTGGATCAAACTTTGACCAAATCAAACAAATATTTGTGTGATCAATAGACACTATTCGATAAAACATTGATACATTTTGCTGCCACGAGCATATATATATATATTTCATCACGAACTAAATGAAGACATAAGTTGGTGTAGTAAAATTCATACTTTGTTCCGGTATGATTACAAATTGAAACTTTCAAACTTTCAAACTTTCAAACTTTCAAACTTTCAAACTTTCAAACTTTCAAACTTTCAAACTTTCAAACTTTCAAACTTTCAAACTTTCAAACTTTCAAATTTTCAAACTACCCTTTGTAAGTTAACCAATCTTGGACTACATCAAATTGATGTCCCAATAAATGTTCGCGTGATTGACTCTCAGTCAGAACACCGTTGGACCAGATTCCATAATCTCGTGTCCGGTCACCCTCATCATCCAATACTAAGTGATAATATGTGTATTGTTTGGTGTCATTGATTTTCTCAAAACGATTTGATGCCGCAGCTAACAATAAATATTTATCGGCAATGTTGTATCTTTTACGGCAATATAACTGGGATTGTCTTTCAAAATCAGCTGGTGACCAATTAACGAGTATTGAATGACCGCCGGTCACAATTAAATCATCTATCATGTCTGTGTCTTTGGGCATTCGATACATACAATATTTCCAACGAGATGGATCATTATTCATTGTACGTTTACCACATAGTTCAACCCTGCGGCAACCTTGTTTGTAAGTTTTGACAATCATTCCTGGTGTGATATCTTGAATAGGAACATAAACTTCTTTCAGATTTTTGTCAATACAGAGGATTTTAGTATCATGATTGAAACAAGGAGGTCACTGATTTTGATCCAATTTGAATAGGATAATATCTTGAGTACCGGTCAAGACTTGACCTGAAGAAACTGCATTAGCTTGATAACTGACATAAACATTGCCAGAAGCATCAATACCCACGACAGCGTTGACGCTATCCCCCAGTGTATTAAACACTGGTTGTTGTAAGGTCCATTGTGTCGTACCATTAGTATCCAGTTTAAAAACAACAATATCTGATCCTCCTCCGTCCAATCCATGTGCGTCTGACCCTCCAGATACAGTTCCAATCGTTTGATACGCAATATAAGTATTACCGGCTAAATCAGCCACAATGGAAGGGAAGAGGTCTTGATCAGATGTGTTAAATGTTGGGCTTTCTCGAACCCATTGAGTGGTACCACTACTATTTAATTTGAAGACCACTATATCATATCCTCCTCCCATGTAGGTTTGACCAGATGCGACACCAGATGACTCATAAGCAACATAGACATTACCTGATCCATCAAGAGCAATGGAAGGATACAAACCATTACTGGTCGAATTGAATGTTGAATTTTGACGGACCCACACAGTATTACCATTAGTATCTAATTTATAGACTACAATGTCATCAACTCCCGTATCAGATTGTCCTGGAACAACACTTGGTGTATAATAAGCAGTATAAGAATTACCAACTGCATCCGCCACAATTGTCGGGACCTGATCACCACCTGTGGTATTAAATGTCGAACTTTCACGAACCCATTGAGTGTTACCATTAGTGTCTAGTTTAAACGTTACTATATCAAATGAACCTGTAAGGGTTTGGCCTGATGCCGCCCCAGTACTTTGATGGGAGATATATGTATTACCTGCAGCATCGACGCTAATAGCTGGAACCGTGTCAGCACCTGATGTATTGAAAGATGAGTGTTCTTTGATCCATAATGTATTACCATTATTATCTAATTTAAAAACTACTATATCTGAGGACCCTGTAAGAGACTGTCCCGGAGCTTCCCCAGCCGTTGAATACGTCACATAGACATTACCGTTAGAATCAACGGTAATTGACGGATCAATATCATTGCTTAATGTGTTGAATGATGCTTGCTGTTTGACCCATAATACATTACCTAATGTATCTACTTTGAAGACTATAACATCAGCCAATCCAGTACTGGATTGACCAGAAGCATTAGAATTTCCATAATATGCAATGTATGAATTACCTGCGGAATCAGTCGTTATTGACGGTTCTATATTCGTATCAAGTGTATTGAATGACGGTTGCTGTAAAATCCATTGAAGGGTCGGTGCTGTCATGTATATATTATCGTATGTTATATATTTTTAAGTCAATGAATTTAACGTTAATTTTTAGGATTGAAACTGAATCAAAGAATATTAACATTCTCACTTATGTAAATTACTATAAGAGGGTGTCCAGAAATACAACATTGGTAAAAAAATTCAAACGTGATTTACTATTCTTTCCAGTAAATCATTTTGAGTCATATCTATCAATGTAGTATCTGATTATTTTAGAGGGTGTCCAGAAATACGATCTTCGTTAAAAAGATTAAAATAATTTGTATTTTATATTCTTGCTTAAAATCAGATTCAATGTTTGATTTTAAGAGATTATTCGATAGTTTCTCAAAATTATCCTCAACCAAATTCTATAAGGATACGTTTGATCACTTAAAATCTATCTTCATTCAGCGGATTTCAGATGTGATTGAACAGCACAAAAAAGCAACTTGTGGTAGGAAAAGAACCATTGATTTGAAGCAAGTCCTCAATGGTATGTTTTTTATTGCTGATAATGGTATGAAGATGTCCTACATTAAAGACCAGTTCGGGATTGCAAAAAGCACATATTACTATT
>Ga0209450_10000834_pt1 | contig 15422 bp, 14 predicted proteins | sample FrelakmetLWP11LW_FD_187149 | JGI IMG/M metagenome (GOLD analysis project Ga0209450, IMG submission 187149) | Freshwater lake sediment microbial communities from the University of Notre Dame, USA, for methane emissions studies - LWP11 LW (SPAdes)... | ecosystem: Environmental > Aquatic >...
TACTTTAGCTTGGCTTTAAATGTATTTAATTCTAACTCAGCCTTATTTATACTCATAACTTATATATATCTATAATATTATATGTTACAGCTTATGGTTATATATGTAAAGGGCTGGTGGGGTTTTTATTGATATTTATCTATGGGTTTGAATTTTTACACCTGCAATTTCTTTTATTTTTGCCATTACTTCTTTTGAATTATTCACCCCACCTGGCAAACGCATTTTCTGATTCTTAGATGTGAAAAGCAATGTAACAGGAGTCTCGCCTTTATTTTCATCTAAGACTGATTTAATTTTCATTAAAACTTCGGTGTCAGCAACAGATTTAAGGCTGATTGTAAGGCTCGAATCTTGATCCGCTTCTTTCTCAGCTTTTTCTGGCGGCTTCAGCCACATTCGAGATGTTTCGGCATTTAAAATCTTAGCCTTATCCATAAATATCTTTATATCATCAGTACTATTGCCATCCCTGTCCTTGGCATTTATCTTGCCTTCAATTTCTAATACATTATCTGAGACCAAAAGCTCTTCAAATTTAGCGTATACTCTTGGAAATACAATTAGCTCCACGTCGCCATCCAGCGTTTCAAGCTGAACAAAAGCCATGGGGTCGTTATTTTTAGTATAGATCTTGCGGGCCGAAGTAATAATTCCACCAATAGTTATAGACTTGCCGTCATCAGCTTTGGTGTAATTCTTGAGGCTATTGGTCTTGTTAAGTAAGTAGTTCTTAAAATCATCCAGTGGATGAGTACTGACATAAAGACCGAGTAATTCCTTTTCCCACATTAGATGCTGACGGGGGTCGATCTTATAATTTGGCTTATCCATACTGATTGGCGGAATTTCTTCGTGCAAATTAAGAGAGCCAAAAATATCTATCTGACCTGATAAAGCATGCTTCTGTACTCTACTGGCGTAAGAAGTAATTTTATCGACATTAAATAGCATAGTGTCGCGATCTCCCATCGCATCGAAGGCCCCGCATTTTATAAGACTTTCCATAACTTTCTTATTAACAACAGCCGCATCAACTCGTTGGGCAAAATCTTCAATTGACTTGAATGGACCATCGGCGTCTCGTGCTTCGATAATTTTTTCTATAGGACCTTGGCCAACATTTTTTACAGCACCTAGGCCAAAGCGAATATTTCCAGTGTCTGGCACGACTGCAAATTCCATGTAGGATTCATTAATGTCGGGCGGTAACACTTCGATGTCCATTTTTCGACATTCGGCGACCTCAATAGCAATCCTATCTAAGTTTTCATGGTCGCTCGTAAGCAGTGCCGCCATAAAAGCCGAAGGATAGTGACTCTTTAAATAGGCTGTTTGCACAGAAATAAGTGCGTAGCAGGCTGCGTGTGATTTATTAAAACTATACGCCGCAAAGTCTTCTAGGCCTTTCCACAAATCTTCGACAAATTTCTTATCGGCATCAGATGTCTTAATAGCCCCATCGATAAATTCATTTTTCATCTTGGCGATTACTTCAGGGATTTTCTTACCAATGCCCTTTCGGAGAGTATCGGCTTGCCCACCAGTAAAACCACTGAGATCTTTGGCGATTTGCATAACCTGCTCTTGATACACAATAATTCCATAAGTTTCTTTTAGTGCAGCCTCCATCTTGGGATGACCATAAGTTACCAATTCGGGCTTATGTTTACGATTAATAAAGTCTTCTATCCACTGCATTGGACCAGGACGATACAGCGAGACCATTGCGATAATGTCTTCGAATTTATCTGGCTTAAGTTCGCGAAGGTAGCGCTTCATACCAGCCGATTCGAGCTGAAAAACGCCAGTCGTGTCCCCGCCACTTAATAGCTCAAATGTTTTTTTATCGTCGATTGGTATTTTGTTTATATCAATTTCTTTTTTATAAACTTTTTTGATTATACGAGTTGCATTTTTAATGACAGTGAGGTTTGAAAGGCCTAAAAAATCAAATTTTAAAAGCCCAAGCTCTTCGATTGGATTCATAGAATACTGAGTGGCGATTCCGCCTTTGCTCGCTCGAGTCAGCGGCGTGTACTCCACTAACGGCTCTGGCGCTATCACAACGCCTGCGGCATGTGTTCCGGCATTTCTAATTGTTCCTTCAAGCTGAATTGCTATATCAATAATTTCTTTATTCTTAGGAGTGGAATTGTAAACAGCTTTTAGTTCCGGACTTTCTTCAATAGATACTTTAAGAGGTATATGCCTTCCTTGGACTGGTGGTGGCACAACCTTGGCGATGGCATCGACTTCGCCATAGGAAACACCAAGAACTCTGCCAGTGTCACGGACTGCATTACGGGCCGCCATAACACCAAAAGTTATTATCTGAGCAACTCGCTCTTGCCCATATTTTTCGGTGGCATAATTAATAACTTCTTCACGACGGTCGTCGGCATAATCCATATCGATATCTGGCATGCTAATTCGATCAGGATTTAAAAATCTTTCAAACAAAAGTTCATATTTAATCGGGTCTAGCTCTGTGATTTTTGTACAATATGCAATAATGCTTCCGGCCGCACTTCCCCTACCCGGACCACAAACAATACCTTGACTCTTACTCCAATTGATAAGGTCAGACACTATAAGCATGTAGCCCTCATAGCCCATTTCGCCAATTACCTTCAGCTCATACTCAATCCTATCAAGAACCTTTTTATCTAGCTTTGGGCTAACTTTCTTTTCTGTGAGCTCTTCGGGCTTATCAGTTGGTAAATCCGTATAGCGGTCGGCCGCACCCTGGTAAACCAACTTTCGAAGATAGCTCTTTTCGGTCTCGCCTTTTGGAACCCCGGGAAATCGAGGAATTAAAATCTTACCAAGCTCAATATTTACATCGCACATCTCGGCAATCTTGACTGAGTTTGATACCGCCTCAGGAGTATCCTTGAAACGCTCCATAAAGTAGCTTCCTGGCTGAACAGACAGGTCCATTTCTAGCTTCATTCTGTTTTGGTCATCGATATTAGAGCCAGTTTGTACGCACAACAAAATATCGTGCGGATAATGATCAGCTTCGGTTGAGTAGTGACAGTCTCCTGTTACGACCATTGGTATATCTAATTTTTTAGAAATCTCTTTCAGGCCAGCATTTAACTTTTTTTGGGGAGCCCAATCTACGTGAGGCTGGAGTTCTAAATAATAATTGTCTTTACCAAAAACTTTTTTATACCACTTAGCGAGGTCCGTGGCCTGCTCCATTTGATCATTACTTATCATAGTTCCCAGTTCGCCCCCCAAGCATCCTGACAAAACAATAAGGCCTTCTGAATATTTTTCTAACAGCTCGTGATCAACCCTTGGCTTGTAATAAAAGCCTTCCAAGCAAGCAATTGTACTTAGTTTCATTAAATTCTGATAGCCCTGATTGTTCTTGGCTAGCAAAGTTAGGTGGTAGGGGTTTCTATCCTCAGCCGAGTTTTTGTCAGTATGCTTTCTAGGTGCAACATAAGTCTCGAGGCCAATTATCGGCTTAATGCCTTTTGCTTTACAGGCTTTATAAAATTCTATACTGCCGCTAAGGGTGCCGTGGTCAGTAATTGCAACTGCCTGCTGCCCAATAGATTCTACACGATCAACAAGCTGTGGAATTTTCTGAAGCCCGTCTAGCAAACTATAGTGAGTGTGATTGTGAAGATGAACAAAGTCAACAAAGCCAGTCTCTTTACGAGCTTTGGACAAAATCTCATTTGTACTACTAATATTATCCCCTGGCATAAATCACCCTCATTGAATTATTATATCAACACTATTTTGCCGTTTTTACGGCATCCCCAATTTGTTTTATAAAATCACCAATCATAGGTATGCCACCAAGGTAGGTCGCCAAAAAACCAACAAATAATATGGCAAGGGCAGCTCCTAGAATTCCTGCAAAACCCCTAACAAATCCAGCTTTAAAGTTTAGCCAAAATAGCTTCTTTTTATTTTTTAATATTTCTAAAATGCCATCAAGAGATACTAGATCTTGTTCTTGAATATTTTTAAATTGGCTTTTTTTAGCCATTATTTTTTACCTGGTTTTTTACTGCCCTGTATATCTTTTTTGACTTCTTTCGCGGCCACGCCTGCCACTTTTTTGGTTGATTTAGAGGCCTTATTAACGAACTTCTTGGTCTCTTTTAGGGCACCCTTTTTATGCACGTTTAGCTCTTGCATCAAGACTTTTCCATCTTGGATAAGCTTATCTGCTTCTCTGGCTGCTACTTTTGTAACTTTTTTGCCTGACTTACTAAAATCGCCACTTTTTTCAGCTAATTCTTTTTTTACTTGTTCTGCTTTTTTGATAAGTTCAAGCTGCTTCTCTTTAGCATCGCCAGACAGATTATTGGCTTCTTTTTGGGCTTTCTTGATTTTTTCGTCTAAATCGCTGCTGAGATCTTTTGCTTTTTTAGCAATGTCTTCGCGCAGTTCTTTACCTGCTTTTGGTGCAAATAATAGTGCAAATGTGCCCGCGATTGCGGCTCCTATTGCAGCTCCTTTTAAAAACCCTTTATTTTTCATTTTTTCTTTTTCCTTTCTTTTCATAATGCTTTCTTAGGTATTTTTCAATCAACATTGCAATAACACCGGGGTTAACTACGGCACTTCTTACCTCATCTACCAACTCGGTTGCAGTATCTGCACTTTCCTGAACTTTCTTTGAAGCTATCATTACCTCATTTGATGCCAAACGCACTTGTTTCATGGTCTTTATTAAGCCCACCAAAAATACCACGGTATAGATAATAAGTATTATCAGCGCAATCGACACTAGTGTTATTAAAACTACCAATAAATTATTCATTATTTGCCCTCCTTCTTTATTTTAGATTTAGCTTTACTAATTATACCACTTGATTTGGTTGGCATTTTGGAGTGCACATGCCTGTCCATAACCACCCACTCATTTTTCTCAATTAGGCTATTAGGGATGACATGCAATTTGCCATCTTTGGATTCGATTCTAGTTTTTTTAATATCCATCTCTCTTACTATACCAACCGTTTTCTGATCGCCAGCCTTTACTTCATAACCCACCTTAAAATCTTTATCATTAGCTAGCTGTAGACCTGCAAGAACATCACTTACGGTTGTCGAAATAGCGTTCGAAAAACCAAGTAGAACAATTGCAAAAGATCCCGTCAAAGCAAGCGCAACGTTGGTCAAGCCTAAGACCTGAAGAAGTATTAAGAAAAATATTACCCACATTACAACTTTAATTAAGGCGACTGAAATTTCCTGTAGTCCAATCGGCCACTTAGTCCACTGAATAAATTTGCTAATAAATAGCCCGAGAAGTTTAATTACAATTATTCCGACGATAATAACAAATAATGCCATCGGGAGCCTAGTAATTAAATTATCTACAGACAAATTGACGTTCCCAAAGCCTTTTAAGATGTCGTTTTGAATATTTTGCATAATTTATCCTTTCAGTAATTTAACCACAAGCTCGTTAACTTTTGAAGGGTTTGCTTGGCCTTTAGTTTCTTTCATAACTTGACCCACGAAGAATCCCAATACTTTTTCACTTCCTAACCGATAGTCTTCTACTGGCTTGGGGTTTTCTTTTATTATTTTTTCAATTATAGAATTTAATTCATCATCATCAGACAGCTGAACCAGTCCTTTAGATTCTATTATTTCAGAGGGGGATTTACCCTCGCAAACTTCAGCAAATATTTCTTTGCCTATTTTAGAACTTATCTCCCCATCGTCGATTAACTTGACTAGCTCAGCCAAGTTTTCTCCAGTTAGGTCATTTTTTGAATCTGATTTTATGGCCTGGAAGTCACCTACCAACCAATTCACAGCTTTTTTAACTAGCTTTTCATTTTTTAATATTTTCTGGGCTGTGTTAAATATTTCGATGGTTTTAGGCTGAGAAATAAGCAGATCTTGATCATCTACACTTAAGCCAATACTGTTAAGCTCTTTTCTAATTACGATAGGTAAAATTTTAATTTCTTTTTGAATTTCTTCAACTAAATCATCGCTTAAATTAATTGGCGGTATATCAGGCTCCGGGAAGTACCTGTAGTCATTAGCTTCCTCTTTACTGCGCTGAGAAAAAGTTTTTGATTTAGCATCATTCCAGCCCCTAGTTTCTTGCTCTACTTTTTCACCCTGCTCTAATAATTCAATCTGTCTTTGTATTTCAAATTTAAGTGCTCTCTCGGCGTTTCTGAATGAATTCAAATTCTTAAGCTCTACTTTTGTGCCTAGCTCATCTGAGTCGCTAACAGAAACGTTCAAATCAAATTTGAAATTACCATGCTCCATATCGCCATTACATATGCCTAGCGAAGTAACGATGTTGTAGATTTCTTGGATATATCTTTTTGCTTCTTCTGGGCTGTTTATGTCTGGCTCCGAAACTATTTCTACCAATGGTGTTCCGGCCCGATTGAAGTCCACCAAGCTATAGTCAGCTCCGTGAGGATGCGTGAGTTTTCCTGCATCTTCTTCTAGGTGAGCATGGTGAACTCCAATTTTTTTGAATTCACCACTAATCAATATTTCTACAAAGCCATCTTGAATGATTGGATGGTCCATTTGAGTAATCTGATAGCCCTTTGGAGAATCGGGGTAAAAATAATTTTTTCTATCAAAAGTAGTTGTGCTAGCCACTTTCGCATTAAATCCTTTGGCCATCTTTATTGCCATTTCTACAGCGCCCTTATTTACAACTGGAAGTGTTCCGGGCAAGGCCATACACACAGGACAGATATTTGTGTTTGGTTTGGACTGACGACTATCGTTGTCGCAAGAGCAAAACATCTTACTTTTAGTCGCTAACTGGGTATGTATTTCGATTCCAATTGTTGGCTTGAATTTGCTCATTATATTCTGACTCCCAAATCCTTAATTGCTAATCCCAAATCCGAAATTGACCTCTTAACCTGATCTGCAACTAGGTCATGAGACACCTCGTGAGCTATTTGATTTCTTAATTTATGTGCAGCCCACACGGAATTAATATTATTAAATCTGTCACCCCCGCTTTTGAGCCTATCCCCCATTGTTTCACCTGTAAAGCCCTTGCCAATCATGCAATAGTCCAGTAACTTATCTGCATCTATCAGAGCAGCTTTAAGGCCGGACGGGCCTGAGTTCTGCATAGTTTGAATTTCTGCCCACTTCGATTGCACCAAGCCTTCATCAAAAGACGAGGTAGTACTATTATTGCTTTCTTTTTCGTAAGGCCGATAAGTTCGAGCCTGGGGCGTAGCCTTACTTTTGATATAAATTACCAAAAGTGTAGTTATCACAATTAATGCCAACAAAAATGAAATAACAGAAAAACTCATAGCTTTATTTCCTTAATCTTTTCTTGGTAGACAGTTTTGCTCTGGATTGTTTTGGCTATTTCCAGAATTTTCTTATCATCTCCTTGCTTGCCGATTATTTGTAGGCCCATAGGCAAGCCGGTTGATTCATCAAAACCAAAAGGAATGCTAATGGATGGCACTCCAGCCAAGTTAGCAAAAACGGTAAGTATGTCGGTTTTATACATTTCTATAGGATCTGATTTAGCTCCAATCTTAAAAGCTGGGTCAATAGTAGTTGGCAGCAAAATAACATCGTGCATTTTTAAAATGTCATCTACTTTATTTTTCATGATAGTTCTAACTTGCATGGCCTTTTTATAGTATGCATCATAATAGCCCGCAGAGAGAGCATAGGTTCCTATCATATTTCGACGCTTAACTTCGGGCCCAAAAAACTCACCACGTGTTTTAGAGTATGTATCATTTAGACTCCCGGCTTTATCGGATCTGCTACCATAGCGAATACCGTCATATCTCTCTAGATTAGAGCTGATTTCTGAAGGCACTAAAATATAATAAGCGGCCAATGATTCGTTTGTTATTCCAAGATCATCTACAGATTCAATGGTAGAAATGTCAATCCCAGGAAATTTGTTTTCTTTTACATTTGAATCAATAATATTTCCGACTTCATAATATATTGCTTTGACATCGCCACCGTTTGCAAATTCGTAGTCAACTGTTGTGGAGTCCTTGGAGTCCAGACCAGCAATCACTTCAAAAACAATTTCAGCATCCTCCGCGCTTCTGGCGATCGGGCCGATACAATCAAAACTAGATGCCATAGAAATAACACCATAACGGCTGACTGCCCCATAGCTTGGCTTTAGACCTGTAACGCCACAATATGCAGATGGCTGACGAATTGATCCTCCCGTGTCGGTGCCTAGGCTAAAGATACCAAAATCGGCAGCTACTGCTGCTGCGGAACCTCCCGAACTACCGCCCGGTACTCTTTCTAGATCCCAAGGGTTATGCGTAGGATGATATGCACTATTTTCAGTACTGCCGCCATGTGCAAACTCGTCCTGGTTTACTTTTGCAATTAGTATTGCCCCTTCTTCATCGAGCTTTTTTATAACTGTTGCCGAATATGGAGACTTGTAATCTTTCAATATCTTGCTAGAGGCGGTAGTGGTTTCGCCTTTGGTCATGAACATCTCTTTGGCTGTATAAGGTATTCCCTCTAAAATCCCAATTTCTTCACCCTTGGCAATTTTTGCATCAACTTTTTTTGCCTTTTCTAGTGCAGACTTTTCTGTAATACTAATCACTGCCTTGAGCTTAGGGTTTTCTTGTTTTATTTTATCCAAATAGAACTTAACCAATGCTGTGGCAGTGATCTTTTTCATTTTTAAAAGATTATGGGCTCGCGTAATAGACAAATAATTCATATTTTCCATTAGAGCACCTTCTTGACCTTGATATATCCGTCTTGGATTTCTGGCGCCGCAGAAATAAGGTCTTTGGGCTCTATTTCTGAGCGCACAACCACATCGTCACGCCAAACATCGCTGAGACCAGTGACTTGTGAGGTGGGCTCAACACCCTTAGTATCAGCTTTCTCAATGATTTCTACAAAATCTAAAATTGATTCGAATTCTTCAGTAATCTTATCTAGCTCATTGGCATCTAGTTCGATTCTAGACAGTTTGGCAACTTTTTCGATTTCTGTGATATTTATTTTGCTCATATCTGTTATTTTACCAGATATGGCCTTGGCTTGCGAACATTATTTTGCCTTGCTTGCGAGTGGTAAAATTTTCAATGCCAATATTATTGCGTAAATTATTGCGAAGCCACACATTATTGATGGTATTGCACTTCCGGCAGATGGAGCCAAAAAGTAAATAATCGCAGTAGGGAGCGTGAAAGATAGTGTGGCAATTATCAGCCAATGCAAAGCCCCTCTTTTGTTCTTATTTTTTGTTTTGCTTGCAAGGTTAACCGAATTAATTAAAATAGCCAAAAGCAAACCGAAATAAAAAGTGCCATAAACAATGTTTGAAAACCCAAGCATCCTAAAAATTACATAGTTTCCTGTGCAAATTGAGTCTTTCATAGATCCTGGCATAATTATGAAAAAGATTATAAAGCCAACGGCCAGACCATAAGATAAGTAGATACTCCAATGTTTTCTTCTACCGCCTATTTCGTTAGCCAGATGAAGTCCCAGTGGCAGGAGTAGTGTAATGGATATATAACCTACTCTAGAAATGATATTTACTCCATTGATGCCGATTGCGCTACAAACAAAAAACTCAGCTAGCTGAAACAGCGCAAGAAGAACTAAAGTCGCAACACCAATATTCTTTAACCGACTAGGCTTAATCTTTAAGAACGTATAAATTGCCAAAATTATTTCAATAATAAAAGTGGCCAACATAATTGGTGGGCTAAAGCAGTATAATATATTTTTATTTTGTTTTTGCCTCATAATTGTTGTGCTTATATTAGCATGGTTAAATCATTTTACTAAATTCAGCTTCATTCAAAACCTTAACACCAAGCTTTTTAGCTTTTTCAAGCTTACTTCCAGGATCTTCACCTACCACTACATAACTAGTGTTTTTGCTAACTGAATTCGTTACTTCAGCTCCCAATGCCTTTACCTTTGCTCCAGCCTCTTCTCGAGTAAATTTACTCATAGTGCCAGTAAATACCCAAGTTGTTCCGCTGAATTTACCAGTAGCCCTTGCCTTCTCTTCATCTACCTTGACTCCAGCATCCACAAGATCTCTTACTAATTCGTGGTTTTTCTTTTCGCTCAACCAGCTAGCCAGCGATTGGGCAACAACCTCACCAATACCTTCTATGCTTCTTAAATCCTCCGACTTGGCATTCATAAAATTATCCAGCTTATGAAAATGCTGGGCAATATCCGATGCGGTTTTGGCGCCAACATGACGTATTCCAATTGAATATATAAACCTTCCTAGTCCAACCCTGGAATGTTCTTTTATTGAGTCTATTAAATTTTGTGCTGAAGTATCTGCAAATCTCTCAAGTCCTATCAAATCATCTTTTTGGAGCTTGAAAATATCCACGGCACTTTCTATCAAGCCCTCTTCCATCAGCTGGGCAAGGATTTTTTCACCCAAACCATCAATATCAAATGCCGATTTTGAAACAAAATGAATTAACTGTTGCCACCTTATTTCGCCAGTGCTCAAATCTTTGAGCCTTGCGACTGCCTCGCCTTCGGGCCGAACTACCTTAATTCCACCAATTTCTTTAGGCATTTTCCAGGTCTTTTCTTTGCCGGTTCTTAGCTTCTTAATTGGCTCAATAACTTCCGGGATTATATCTCCGGCTTTTTGAATAACAACAGTGTCCCCAATTCGCAAATCCTTGCGACTTATTTCATCTTCGTTATGTAAGGTTGCTCTACGAACAGTACTTCCGGCAACATTTACTGGCTTTAATACGGCGTAAGGCGTGACTGCCCCGGTCCGGCCAATACTTACACGTATATCCTCAAGAATTGTTGTGGCTGTTTCGGCCGGGTATTTATATGCCACCGCACCTCGCGGTGCTTTTCCGGCCACCCCTAGATTTTCAAATTCAGCATTATTATTGATGGTTATCACTAATCCATCAGTTTGATAGGGTAGTTTCTCTCGTTTTTTTTCCCATTTACTAATGAATTTTTCTAGCTCGTCTAAATTATTCATGACTGCATCATTTGGTTCTAATTTAAAACCTAGCTCGCGAGCCATATTGTGTTCATCTAAATGATTAGTCAGGCCCGGCAAATCCATCTCAACGGCATAGGCAATAAATTGTAAATTGCGCTTCGCAGCTACAGCTGGATCAAGCTGGCGAATTGTTCCAGCACCAGCGTTGCGTGGATTAGCAAACAATGGCATTCCTTGGCCTTCTCGTTCTTTGTTGATTTTTTCAAATTCCTTCTTAGGAATAATTACCTCTCCACGTATTTCAAAAAACTTGTAAACTTCTTTTGGTACTTTACTACTTTGTTTTAATCTGAGCGGCACTGTTTGAATGGTTTTAACTGTGTGAGTTACTTCTTCGCCGACCTTTCCATCGCCCCTGGTAATTGCTCTTACAAACACTCCGTCTTCATATTGCAAAGCCATCGCAAGTCCATCCATCTTGAGTTCGGCATAGTACTCTAGGTTGTTTTTGCCGGTCAGCTTGTGCATACGTTTTTCCCATGACTTCAATTCGTCAAAATCAAAAATATCATTAAGGCTTAACATCGGTCTTTGGTGCTCTATACTTTTGAATTTGGATAGAGCCTTGCCACCGACACGCTGAGTTGGTGAATCGGTAGTTATTAAATTCGGATATTCTTCTTCAATCTTGCGAAGCTCTCGGGTCAAACTATCATAAATTTCATCTGTGACTGTCGGATCATCAAGCACATGATACCTGTAGCGGTAGTCAGATATAACATTTCGGAGTTCTTCGGCTCGTTTTTTGGCTTTACTTTTTTCCATTTAACTCCTTATACATTTCTGTCTGGAATACAAAAAACACAGGTGCCAAAATAGAAGCTTCTATAATATAAACAAGTGATGAAATGATTTGATTTTGAGCAATCGAAGCCTTCAGGCCTAAAACAAACTGAATTCCAGTGAGTGCAATTAGAAAAGTTAGAATCAAAAGAAATGTTGCAAAAAATATTCGCCATCTGTTCTTCTTGGTTATAAATGTGCTCTTCTTGAGTGATTCAATTACACCCGACTTGTCTGCGATGACTATGATCTGCGCCATACCAAATCTGGTTAGCAAATATGATGAGAGCAAAAATGCAAGTATTGATAATGGCAAAAAAATCAGAGGCGGCAGGTTAAATATCGGAAGAGATAAAAACAAACCAAAAAGACTCAAAAAGAAAGGCAATGCAAATAGCGCCAATATAAGATTTGTGCCCAAGTACTGAAGAAACCTTGAGCTAGCCGAGGTATATAAAGTTGATAGCTTGCTGTCTTTAAGACTATTTTGGTGTATCGCATAATTTATCAAACTTACAAAGGCAAATGTCCAGGCTGTTGCAGTTGTTAATCCGTAGTCGTCTAGATATCCGTTTGTTTGAAAGGCACTAATAACTGCCACTGGAATTGCAACAATTAGTGCAATTTTTGTGTATGAATTTAAATTACTCCTCCACTCCAAGAAGGCACTTCTAAATAAATTAAATACTCTAAGCTTTGGTACTTTTCTTTGGTCTTTTAACATACATATATTATAACCTAAATAAAAAATCCTCATAACATGAGGGTTTTTATTGTTGGGTTAAAGGAACTCTAACCCCTGACCGCAGATGCGGTCAAAAACCGGCCAATAATTATTTTTTATGAGGTCGCGGTTTAGATCCTAAACAAAAAATGACCCACGAACCTTACTAAAGTAAGATTCTCGGGTCATGGTGCGGAGCTGCATAATCTTCTCAAACTCTTTGGCTGGCTAATTACGGACGATATTCGCTCAGTGCCAGTATTGCCCGAGCCAAAGAGTAGTTGGTTAATTATTTACTAGCTTCAATATCTTGTTTAAGTATCTCTTTGCGCAGCCACATACGATCTGCTGTTGCGACATTACCCTTGAAAGATATGCCAAGTAGGGTAGATAGCCATTCTTTTACGTCAGTATCATTAGATACGAAGTAACTTTTACCCTCGCCGACACTAATGAGGTTCATGAACCAAAGAGGCTGTATATCGCCTAAAGCACTCGCTAAGGCATTTTGATGGCGCTCAAGAGCGATATGACCGTCCCATACAGCGAATTGCCCAACACAGAGAGCATCATCAAATGTCTTGAAGTTGAGCATCTTAGTATCGTTCTGTACAGCTTTGACAGCATCTGCTAGTATCGCTTCTTGTACTTCGGTAAAGTACTGCGCCGACCAATCATCGGGCAGATCGGCACGAGATAATAAGTCGTTAAATGCTTCATGATCTCGTGATGTAGTTACCGTTGCTTTGAGATTAAGGGTATTATCGAGGATGCCGCAGACCAGTAGGCGAGCAGAGGTGGTGCTCATTTGATCGAGCAAGTCGCTTACTTTCCATTTCTCATAAACTTGCGTGCAAGCTGAACCAAGAAACTCAATGGTGGCTCCATCTCCAATACGACCTTGCCAAAACTCTTCAAAGCCAGGGCGGTGGTCAATGACCTCATCTACTCGATTTAGATCAACAAACTTTTCGAACCATTCGGGGTCAGAAACATCAAAGAGTGTGTAGGTATCCTCATCGCTAGGCGTGTATGTGGTTTGTATGTCGGGTTGCCAGGAGAGGACAGTTTTGGAGACACTTTCGTTAGTCGGAGCAGTACTAACAGCTTGTGCTTCAATACCTTGCGCGCGTAATAACTCAGCGTAGGCGATACAGCCAGCGTATGCGTCAATGTCGGTATAGGTAAAGCCGGCAGTAACTACTCGCATTTAGCTTCTCAGGGTAGCGATTAAGCGCTGCTCATCGATGAATAGATCAAGAGCATCGTTAATGGTTGGTATGATGACATCAGAGTTCATCAGTGTCTGAACGTGAACGCCTTCAGCCTGGAGTGTAATGATGCTTAGTTTCACGACTTTCATCAACTCCAGATCGATTAATCCATTACCGATTGATGCGCAAGTGTCTGGATCAAGTTCCAGGGCGAGATCTCGCTTGTCGCCGGCGTTTTTAGCGAGCTTCCAGTCTACGCCTAGGTCTGCTGCAAGGTCATCGGCATCATTGCGGGTGTTGCCAGTAAAGAACAATACGTTAAAGCCCATATCTTTGAGTTTACCGAGGCGTTCTTTTACGCCATCAGGAACGATACCTCCAACTGACAGTGTGCCGTTCAGATCTAAAATGATCGTCTTAATCTCAAGCTCGTTCATACCAGGGATGTTGTATTTCATGTCAAGAACCTTCTTTATGCTTCTATAATAGCAAAAAATACCCCGGAGGGTAATTTTTGACAAACTGCTGTAAATGGTGCGGGTAGGGGGACTCTAACCCCCGGCCTCATCCTTGGCAAGGATGCGCTCTAAACAACTGAGCTATACCCGCTTAATTAACTGGTGGCGAGACTCGGAATCGAACCGAGGACACGAGGCTCTTCAGGCCACTGCTCTACCAACTGAGCTATCTCGCCGTGTCATGCGAATAACAAAATATTTGTTAAAGTAACGCGAATAATCATAGCAGAATATGGTGCATATTTCTACCCTTTTACAGATTGAGCACTAAAAGGTATAATATTCCAGTATATGGCGCGTTGGCCGAGGAGTTAGGCACGGGTCTGCAAAACCCGCTACACCGGTGCGACTCCGGTACGCGCCTCCACGGGAGAGTGGTGGAATTGGTATACACGACGGACTTAAAATCCGTTGCCGTAAGGCTTGAGGGTTCGAGTCCCTCCTCTCCCACCAGATATTATTAAAAGACCCCTATGGGGTCTTTTTTTTTATTATGGAGAAATCCTATGAAGCCTTAGATTCGTCAGAATTATCATTATTAGTTTGTTCATTTTGCTTTTCATGCCTATGTGGAACTCTCTCTACTGAAAGAGGTTGTTGTTGTTGTTCTGCTCTATCTCTGGCTTCTATTTCTAGCATTTTTCTCTGAATTGCCTCCGGCCCTCCTTTTACATATATATGCTCAGATTCTATTTCTTCTATTGCTCTTTGTCTAAGAGATTTATATTGTTTTGGGTTATGCTCGTCAGAGCCAACTCCATTAGATTCATTAGGATTTTCGCTATCATTTTGCTTTTCATGCCTATGTGGAACTCTCTCTACTGAAAGAGGTTGTTGTTGTTCTGCCCTATCTCTGGCTTCTATTTCTAGCATTTTTCTCTGAATTGCCTCCGGCCCTCCTTTTACATATATATGCTCAGATTCTATTTCTTCTATTGCTCTTTGTCTAAGAGATTTATATTGTTTTGGGTTATCCTGATCATCCTGAGTAGCTTTTGGATGTTCTGACTCTTTGGCTGCTATTCCTCTAAAAAAATCTGATAGCTTATCAAGAATTGATTTCTTTTTTTGTTTTTTCTTTATTGATTCTAGATTAGCTTTTAGAGTTTGGTTTTCAGCATTCTCTGATGAAGTTTCTTTATTATCTTTAATTGGTTCTGGCA
>Ga0209450_10000835_pt1 | contig 15421 bp, 14 predicted proteins | sample FrelakmetLWP11LW_FD_187149 | JGI IMG/M metagenome (GOLD analysis project Ga0209450, IMG submission 187149) | Freshwater lake sediment microbial communities from the University of Notre Dame, USA, for methane emissions studies - LWP11 LW (SPAdes)... | ecosystem: Environmental > Aquatic >...
ACGAGGGCGCCGCCGACGCGGTGCTGGAGCAGTTCGAGGTCAACGCGCTTGCCCCGCTGCGGCTGGCCGCAGCGCTGCGCGGCCACCTCGCGCCGGGCGCACGCATCGGGCTGGTCACCAGCCGCATGGGCTCGATCGCCGACAACGGCTCGGGCGGCTACTACGGCTACCGGATGTCGAAGGCCGCGCTGAACGCCGGCGCGCGCTCGCTGGCCATCGACCTCGCCGCGCAGCAGGCGCTGGTGTTCATCCTCCACCCCGGTTTCGTGCGCACCGCGATGACCGGCGGGCGCGGCGATGTCACGCCGGCGCAGTCGGCCGCCGGGCTGATCGAACGCATGGACAACCTCGGCGCCGAACACAGCGGCAGCTTCTGGCACGCCAACGGCACGCCGCTGCCCTGGTGAACCTGCCGCCACCGCGCCGGCGGTAGCCCGGCGCGCGGCCCGCCGCGACGCGGCATCATCGAGCCCACGGTGGCGCGCCGCGCCGCAGGCGGAGGCCAGGGTGCCGGAACCGTTCAGGCTGCTGCTGTCCCCGGCGCTGGTCCGCCTCGCGGCCGCGCACCTCGCCCGCGCGCTGCCGCGCTTTGCGCGTGCGCGCTTCGAAACGCTCGCGCTGGACGGCTTCGAGGCGCTGGAGATGAAGGCGCGCGCGATGCGCATCGCCGACGCGCTGGAGGCCACGCTGCCGGGCGATTTCGCGCGCGCGGCGGCCGCCATCGAGGCCGCGCTGGCGCCGGTGCGCGGCGACGAGGCGCTGGGCGAACTGCGCGCCGGGGAGGAGGGGCTCGCCGGCTGGGTCGTGTGGCCGCTCGGCGAATACGTCGCGCGGCGCGGCCTCGAGGAACCGGCGCGCGCGCTGGCCTGCCTGCGCGAACTCACGCAGCGCTTCAGCGCCGAATTCGCGATCCGCCCGTTCCTGCTCGCGCATCCGCAGCACAGCTTCGACACGCTCGCCGCCTGGACCACCGACCCGAGCCCGCACGTGCGGCGCCTGGTCAGCGAAGGCAGCCGTCCGCGCCTGCCCTGGGGCATCGTGTTGAAGCCGCTGGTGGCCGATCCCACGCCCACCCTGCCCCTGCTCGAGGCGCTGCAGGACGATGCCAGCGACTACGTGCGGCGCAGCGTGGCCAACCACCTCAACGACATCGCCAAGGACCATCCCGCGGTGGTCGCCGACTGGCTGGAGCGCCACCTGCCGGGCGCAAGCCGCGAGCGCCGCGCCCTGCTGCGCCACGCCAGCCGCACCCTGGTCAAGCGCGGCGACCGGCGCGTGCTGGCGGCGTGGGGCCTCGACGCGCGCCTGCGCGGCACGGCCGCGCTGTCGGTGGCGCCGGCGCGCATCCGCCTCGGCGAGACGCTGACGATCGAACTCGCGCTGGCATCCTCCGCGCGCACGCCGCAGACGCTGGCGATCGACTACGTGGTGCACCACGTGCGCGCCGACGGCAGCACCTCGCCCAAGGTGTTCAAGGGCTGGAGCCTGGTGCTGGGCGCCGGCGAGCAGCGCGTGCTGCTGCGGCGCCACCCGGTGCGGCCGATCACCACCCGGCGCTACTACCCCGGCGTGCATCGCATCGCGGTGCAGGTCAACGGCCAGGTGGTGGCGGAAGCCGACTTCGTGCTGCGCGCCTGACCCGCCGGCGCCGCGGGCCAACCTCCGGCACAGCGCACGCTGGCGCGCGCCGCGCTACATTCGGCGTTCCACCCGAAGGGGAATCCCCATGCCGAACCTGAATCCGTCGCCGCGCGCGCCCCGGCTGCGCGTCGCCCTGCTAGCCGCCCTGGTCGCCGCCGGCCTCGCCGCCTGCGGCAAGTCGCCGCCGCCCGCCGCCGAGGCACCCACGCCGGCCCCGGCGCCCGTCGCCGAAGTGGCACGCCCGTCGAAGCAGTACCGCATCGAGGACTTCGTGCAGACCATCGGCGTCGCCGGCAGCTCGTTCAGCGCCGACGAATCGCGGATCCTGTTCTCGTCCAACAAGTCCGGCGTGTGGAACGCCTACCACATGCCCGCCGGCGGCGGCGACTGGACCGCGGTCACGAGTTCCAGCACCGACAACAACTATGCGGTGGCCTACTTCCCCTCCGACGACCGCATCCTGGTCACCCGCGACCAGGGCGGCAACGAGTTGAACCACCTGTACGTGATCGAGGCCGACGGCAGCGAGAAGGACCTGACGCCCGGCGAGAACCTGCGCGCCGAGTTCGCCGGCTTCACGCCGGACGGCAGCGCCTTCTACGTCACCCACAACGGCCGCGACCCGCGCTTCTTCGACGTCTACCGCTACGACGCCAAGACCTACGAGGCGACGCGCATCTTCGAGAACAAGGACGGCTACGAGCCGGGCCCGGTGTCCGACGATGGAAAGTGGATCGCGCTCGGCAAGGCCAACACCACCAACGACTCCGACCTGTTCGTGGCGGAACTCGCTTCCGGCAAGGTGACCAAGGTCAGCGAGCACACGGGCCAGGCGCAGTTCAACGCGCAGGCGTTCAGCCCCGACAGCCAGCACCTCTACTACACCGCCAACGACGCCGGCGAGTTCGCCGAACTGCGCCGCGTGTCGGTGTCCACCTGGGCCCACGAGCCGGTGCAGAAGGCCGACTGGGACATCACGTTCTCGTACTTCTCGGACAAGGGGAAGTACCGCGTGGTGGGGATCAACGAGGACGGCAGCACCAAGGTGCGGATGTACGACGCCGCCAGCGGCGCCGAAGTGCCGCTGCCCGCGCTGCCGGCCGGCGAGGTGCGCGGGGTGAACATCGCGCGCAGCGAGAAGCGCATGGCGTTCTACCTGAACGGCGACCGCCAGCCGAGCGATCTCTACGTGCTGGAATTCGGCGGCGAGCCGAAGCAGCTGACGAAGTCGCTCAACCCGGCGATCGACCCGGCCGACCTGGTCGATTCCTCGGTGGTGCGATTCAAGAGCTTCGACGGGATGGAGATCCCCAACATCCTGTGGAAGCCGCACCAGGCCACCGCGCAGGCCAAGGCGCCGGCGCTGGTGTGGGTGCACGGCGGGCCGGGCGGGCAAACCACGCGCGCGCATTCCTTCTCCATCCAGTTCCTGGCCAACAACGGCTACGTGGTGCTCGGCATCAACAACCGCGGCAGCAGCGGCTACGGCAAGACCTTCTTCGCCGCGGATGACGGCAAGCACGGCCGCGAGCCGCTGTGGGACTGCATCGAGGCCAAGAAGTACCTCGCCTCGCTCGACTACGTGGACCCCAACCGCATCGGCATCATCGGCGGTTCCTACGGCGGCTACATGGTGCTCGCCGCGCTGGCCTTCAAGCCCGGCGAGTTCGACGTCGGCGTGAACATCTTCGGTGTGTCCAACTGGCTGCGCACGCTGGAGAGCATCCCGCCGTACTGGGAGTCGTTCCGCCAGGCGCTGTACCAGGAGATCGGCAACCCCGAGACGCAGCGCGACTTCCTGATCGAGACCTCGCCGCTGTTCCATGCCGACAAGATCAACCGCCCGCTGATGGTGCTGCAGGGCGCCAACGACCCGCGCGTGATCAAGCCGGAGTCCGACGACATCGTGGCCGCGGTGCAGAAGAACAACGTGCCGGTCGAGTACGTGGTGTTCGACGACGAGGGCCACGGCTTCACCAAGAAGGACAACCAGATCGAGGCCTGGGGCAAGGTGCTGGCCTTCCTCAACACGCACCTGAAGAACAAGCCGGCGGCGGCCGCGGGCGCGGCGCCCTGAGCCATCGCGGACCGCGGGCGGGGCGCCTTCGCCCCGCCCGCCTCAACCCTTGTAGCGTTCCTCGAACGGCACCACCGGACACTGCTGGATCGGGGTCGGCTCGCGCGGCTGTGTCTCGCGCGGACGCGTCACCAGCATCCAGCAGTCGTCCAGCACCGAGCAGTAGCAGACCTCCACTTCGACGTTCCAGCGCTCACGGTTGAATGACTCGTACACCGGGTCGACGGGGCCAGCGCGGTCGTAGCGCAGGAAGGTCATGCTTTCGCCGGGCACGAGAACGCGCACGGGATCCGAGCTGATGACGGTCAGGTCACCTTTGCCAGGCGCGCAGCACGCCCGCAGCAGGGCATCCGAAAAGGGCAGCACTACGCCCTCGTGGCGCACGCGAACGCTACGCACCCGCGCGGGACCGACCCCGGCATTCTCGAGGCTGAGCGTGATCGCATTCGTCCCGTCGTCCAGCCGGTTGCCCGTGCCGTACTGCACGTGCGGCCAGGTGCTGGCGACGAACAGGCGTTCCTGCGTCTGGTTGGCGTTCAAGGCGACTTGCAGGGAAATCGCGGAGATCGCCACCGCGGCGCCGCCGATCACGTACTGCAGCCAACCCATGGTCGAGGGTCGGCGGCCCGGCGATGCCGGCGTCTGCGATTCCATCGATGCTTGCTCGTCCGGCCGCGGCGGTGCGACCCCGGGGTGAAGGATGCCGCGCGGCGGCGCCGGGTTGAAGCCCATCGCGCTACCCTGCACCACCCCAGCCTCGCCCCGGCATGAGCGCAACGCATCCCACCGAATGGCTCCGCTGCCGCGCCCGCCTGCCGCCCGGCCCCTGGGCCACGGTGCGCGAAGCGCTGTGCGCGCACTATCCGAAACTGCCGCCGTCGCTGTGGGACGAACGCTTCGCGCAGGGCCACGTGCTCGACGGCGAGGGCCGCGCACTGGCGCCGGACGCGCCGTTCCGGGCCGGCGCGCCGCTGTACTACCTGCGCGCCTTCGACGAGGCGACGATCCCGGTCACCGAAACCATCCTGCATGCCGACGACCGCCTGGTGGTCGTCGACAAGCCGCACTTCCTGCCGGTGATCCCGGCCGGCAAGTACCGTCGCGAGACCCTGGTCGCACGCCTGGTCGCGCGGCTGGGCAATCCCGACCTGTCGCCGGTGCATCGGATCGACCGCGGGACCGCGGGGCTGGTGCTGTTTTCCGCCGAGCGCGCCACGCGCGGCACCTACCAGGCGCTGTTCCGCGAGCGGCGCATCGAGAAGACCTACGAGGCCTTGGCGCCGCCGCTGCCCCATCTTTCGTACCCGCATGTCCATGAAAGCCGCCTGGCGCCGCACGCCGACGGCTTCCGCATGATGGAAGTGCCCGGCACGCCCGACACGCGCACCCGCATCGAGGTGCTCGAGCGCGGCGCGCCGCTGTGGCGCTACGCCCTGTTCCCGCACACCGGCAAGATGCACCAATTGCGCGTGCACATGGCCGCGCTCGGCGCGCCGATCGCCAACGATCCGTGGTATCCGGAGGCGGAACCGGTCGGCCCCGACGACTTCGAGCGACCGTTGAAACTGCTGGCGAAGTCGCTGGCGTTCAGCGATCCGGTCGATGGGCGCAAGTGCTACTTCGAATCGCAGCGGACGCTCTGAATCGAAGGCCGGTCGCTGGACGCCGGGGCGCCGGTGGGAGCCGACTGTGCCGGCGACTGCGGCGATCGGCAGCGCCGAAGTCGCCGCTGAAGCGGCTCCCACCGGGGCGGTGTGGTCGCGGCGCCGACGCGGTCGGTGCATGCGCGGCGATCGGTGGAAGGATCGGGTGTGGGAGCCGGCTGTGCCGGCGACTGCGGCGATCGGCAGCGCCGCAGTCGCCGCTGAAGCGGCTCCCACAGGGGCGGTGTGGTCGCGGCGCCGACGCGGTCGGTGCATGCGCGACGATCGGTGGAAGGATCGGGTGTGGGAGCCGGCTGTGCCGGCGACTGCGGCGATCGGCAGCGCCGAAGTCGCCGCAGTCGCCGCAGTCGCCGCTGAAGCGGCTCCCACCGGGGTTGCCACCGGACTCGGCGTCGGCCTGCATACGATTGCACGGAGCCGCCGGCGATTCCCCGCGGGGCGCGCGTCGCGCATGATGCCGGCGGGCCCGGGAGGGGCCGAACCGGGAGGCCATGCCGATGATCCGCACGTTCCGCCGCATTCTTGCCGCGTCGCTGCTCGCCGCCGCCGCGCTGTGCGCCGCCGCGCCGGCCGCCGCCGAGGACGTGATCCTGCACGCCTTCAACTGGCGCTACGCCGACGTGACCGCGCGCGCCGACGAGATCGCGCGCCGCGGCTATCGCGCGGTGCTGGTGTCGCCGCCGCTGCGCTCGGAAGGCGCGCCCTGGTACCAGCGCTACCAGCCGCAGGACTACCGCGTCCTGCACAACCCGCTCGGAGACCGCGAGGACCTGCAGGCTGCCATCAACGCGCTGCGCGCGCGCGGCGTCGCGGTGCATGCCGACGTGGTCCTCAACCACATGGCCAACGAGGCCAGCCAGCGCATCGATCTCGACTATCCCGGCGTGCGGGTCCTGGGCCAGTACCTGCTCGAAAGCGCGCAGCAGGCCCGGCGCTACCTGTTCGGCGACGTCGGCAGCAACCTGTTCACCGCCGCCGACTTCCATCCCGCGCGCTGCATCGCCGACTACAACGACCCGGCGCAGGTGCGCAACGGACGCCTGTGCGGCGGTGCCGGCGATCCGGGGCTGCCGGATCTCGCCTCGACCCCGCGCGTGCAGGCCGCACAGCGCGAATACCTGTCGCGCCTGCGCGAACTCGGCATCACCGGCTTCCGCGTCGATGCCGCCAAGCACATGGACAATGCGCACCTCAACGCGGTGTTCACGCCGGCGATCCGCAACGGCGCCACGGTCTATGGCGAGATCATCACCGGCGGTGGCGAGGGCAACGGCGAGTACCGCCTCTATCTGCAGCCCTACCTCGCGGAAACCGACCATGCGGCCTACGATTTCCCGCTGTTCCACGCGGTGCGCAACGCGTTTTCCTTCGGCGCGCGGCTCGATGCGCTGGTCGATCCCGCCGCGCGCGGCCAGGCGCTGCCGGGCGCGCGCGCGGTGACCTTCACCGTCACCCACGACATCCCCAACAACGGCATCTTCCGCGGCCTGATCCTCGATCCGGTCGACGAGACGCTGGCCTATGCCTATGTGATGGGCCGCGCCGGCGGGATGCCGCTGGTCTACAGCGACAACAACGAATCCAACGACAACAACCGCTGGAACGGCGCGTGGCGGCGCGACGACCTGACGCGGATGATCGGCTTCCGCAATGCGATGCGCAGGCAGGACATGCAGGTGCTGTCGGCCGGCCCCTGCCACCTGCTGTTCCGCCGCGGCCTGCGCGGCCTCGTCGGCATCAACAAGTGCGCCGAGCCCGTGCAGGCCGCGATCGAGGTCGAGGCGGCGGGACTGCCACGCTTCCAGCGCTTCCGCGAACTGCTCGCCGGCGGCAGCCTGATGATCGAGTCCGGCCCGCAGACGATCACCCTGCCGCCGCGCGCGGCGCGGATGTGGCAGCGCGGGAAGTAAGGGCCACGCGCGGGTCGGCCGCCGGACCGGAATTGATGCGGCGCCGGCCGCGTGCTTGACTGCGCCATGCCCCTCGGCGACACCCCCGGCAAGACCCGCGCGCAGCCTGCCCTGGCGCGCCTGCGTGCGGATTTCCAGCTCTCGATCGTGGTCCTGTTCGGCGCCGTGTCGGCGCCGCTGATCCTGCCGTTCGGCATCTATCGCGCGATGGCGGGGCAATGGGCGGTGGCCGCGCTCGACGCCGCACTGGTGCTGGGCATCGCCGGCGCCTGCGGCTGGGCCTGGTGGCGCGGCGAGGCGCGGCGGGTGGGTGCGGCGTTGTCGGTGCTCTACACCGGCGGCGCGCTGGCCAGCGCCGAGATGCTCGGCGTGATCGGCGTGTTCTGGATGTACGCGGTGGTGGTGGCCAATTTCTTCCTGCTGCGGCGGCGCTGGGCGTGGACGGTCACCCTGGCTTCGATCGGCGTGCTGCTGTGGCGCGGCGATGCATTCGACACCGCCGCGCAGGCGTGGTCGTTCGCCGCCACCGCGCTGCTGGTCGGCTTCCTGGCCTGGATCCTCGCCAACCGCACCGAGGCGCAGCGGGTCGAACTGGAGCAGCTAGCCACCCGCGATGCGCTGACCGGCGTGCACAACCGCCGCGCGCTGACCGAGGAGCTGGCGCTGGCCACCGAGTCGATGGCGCGTGGCGGCCCGGCGGCCGCCCTGCTGCTGTTCGACCTCGACCACTTCAAGCGGATCAACGATGCCTGCGGACACGGCGCGGGCGACGCGGTGCTGGTGGCCTTCTGCGAGGTGCTGCGCGCCCACGTGCGGCGCACCGACCGTTTGTTCCGGATCGGCGGCGAGGAGTTCGTGCTGCTGCTGCCGCAGGTGCCCGCCAGCGGGCTGCGCGCCTTCGCCGACACCTTGCGCGAGCGCGTACGCGGCGACCTGCGCTCGCCGCTCGGGCCGGTGACGGTGTCGATCGGCGGCACCATCCTGCGCGCCGGCGAGTCGTGGGAGGACGGCCTGCGCCGCGCCGACGGTGCGCTGTACCGCGCCAAGGCCGGCGGCCGCGACCGCGCCGAGGTCGCGAGCTGAGCAGGCGGCGCGCGATTCCGCGACAATGGGGGCTTCACCCCGCCGGAGCCCGCCGATGAAGCCCGTCTCCCTCAGCCGCTTCCTGATCGAGGAACAGCGCGACAAGGCGCAGATCCGCCCCGACCTGCGCCTGCTGATCGAGGTCGTGGCGCGCGCCTGCAAGTCGATCTCGATCGCGGTCGGCAAGGGCGCGCTGGGCGGGGTGCTGGGCGACGCCGGGGCGACCAACATCCAGGGCGAGGCGCAGAAGAAGCTCGACGTGCTCAGCAACGAGATCCTGCTCGAGGCCAACGAATGGGGCGGGCATCTCGCCGCCATCGCCTCGGAGGAGATGGACGACCCGCACCCGATCCCGCACCGCTACCCGAAGGGCGAATACCTGCTGGTGTTCGATCCGCTGGATGGCTCGTCGAACATCGACGTCAACGTCTCGGTGGGCACGATCTTCTCGGTGCTGCGCTGCCCCGAGGGGGTGACCGAGCCGACCGAAGCCGCCTTCCTGCAGCCCGGCGCGCAGCAGGTCGCCGCCGGCTACTGCGTGTACGGGCCGAGCACGATCCTGGTGCTGACCCTCGGCGACGGCGTCAACGTGTTCACCCTCGATCGCGAGGTGGGCAGTTTCGTGCTCACGCGGCGCGGCGTGCGCATCCCGGAGGAGACCTCCGAGTTCGCGATCAACGCCTCCAACCAGCGCCACTGGGAGGCACCGGTGCAGCGCTACGTGGCGGAACTCACCGCCGGCAAGACCGGGCCGCGCGGGCGCGACTTCAACATGCGCTGGGTGGCCTCGATGGTGGCCGACGTGCACCGCATCCTGACCCGCGGCGGCATCTTCATGTATCCGGTGGACGCCAAGTGCCGCGACAAGGGCGGCCGCCTGCGCCTGCTGTACGAGGCCAATCCGATGGCGCTGATCGTCGAGCAGGCCGGCGGCGCGGCCACCGACGGCCATGGCCGGCTGCTCGACCGCACGCCACGCGGGCTGCACGAGCGGGTGCCGGTGTTCCTCGGTTCGCGGCAGGAAGTGGAGCGGGTCACCGCCTACCACCGGGAAGCCTGAGCCGGCCTCACTCGCGCGCGATCGCAGCAGGCGCGGGCGGCAGCACGTCGGGCGATCCGGCGTCCCACGCTGCGAGCACCGCCTCGAAGCCGTGCCGCGGACGCCAGCCGAGGTCGGCGATCGCGCGCGCCGGATCGTAGACGCGGTCGATCGACGCCGGCAGCGGCCAGCCGCGCACGGCGAAGGCTTCGGCCAGCGCGGGGGCGCGGCGGCGGATGGCCGCGGCGGCATCGCGCGCCAGCAGGGGTGCGTCCTCGCGCCGGAACGGGGTGGCCCCGGACACCACGAAGGTCGCGTGCGCCGGGCCTTCGTGCGCCAGCGCCAGCGCGTGCGCCGCGGCGACATCGCGCGCGTCGATCCCGCGCTGCAGGCGCAGCACCGCCATCGTCGGCGCCGGCTCCGGGAAGCAGCGCGACATGCGCAGGATCCGCAGCGTCGGGCCGCCCTGTCGCGCGGCCTCGCGCAGCAGGGCTTCGGCTTCCAGCTTGGTGTGGTGGTAGATCGTCTGCGGTTCGGGAACCGTGTCTTCATCGATCCAGGCCGCGGCATCCACACCCTCGGCCGCGGCGCCGTACAGCGCGGTGGTCGAGGTGAGCACGATGCGCCGCACGCCGGCCGCCGTCGCGGCGTCCAGCACCGCGCGCGTGCCATCGACGTTGATGCGGCGGAACTCGGCGTCGGACAGCACGCCAACGTGCGGCGCATGCAGCGCGGCGGCGTGCACGACCGCATCGACGCCGTCCAGCGCCGTGCGCAGCGCCGCGGCGTCGGCGAGGTCGGCGACCCGATCGGTAGTCGACGACGGTGCGCGATCGAGGCCGACCACCCCCTGCCTGTCGGCGCGCAGCCGCGCCACGATGGCGCGCCCCACCCACCCGCTGCTGCCCGTGACCAATACCCGCATACTGGCGTCCTGCGCTGCCCGAGGGCGGATTGTGGCGCGCGCCGGGGCGGCGTGGGTGTGGGAGCCGGCTATGCCGGCGACTGCGGCGGTCGGGGAGGTTGCAGTCGCCGCTGAAGCGGCTCCCACAGGGGCGGCGCGAAGGGGGCGTCGGCGCCGGCGGCGCGCACTATCATCGCCGGATGGACCTGCCTGCCCATCCCGACTTCATCGAGGTCTATCCCGCCGCCCTGCCGCGCGAGCGATGCGCGGCGATGATCGAGCAGTTCCTGCGTTGCGGCCAGGCCGTGCGCGGGGCGACCGGCTCCGGCGTCGACACTACGCTGAAGGACTCCTGGGACATCGAGATCACCGGCCGCAGCGACTGGGCCGAGCACCACGCGGCGATCCAGCAGGCCGCCTTCGCGGGACTGGCCGAGTACGTCCGCAAGTACCGCTACACCCTGCTCGCCCCGCTGTCGATCGGCGTGCGCGACGAGGCCGGCGGCGGTCACCGGCGGCTCGACGCGGACGCGCTCGGCGCAATGCCGCCGGAGCGCTACGCCGGGGTGCTGCAGTACGCCTTCCGGCCGGGCAACATCAACCTGCAGCGCTACCTCGCCGACCAGGGCGGCTACCCGTACTGGCACTGCGAGCACTATCCCAAGGCGGGCAGCGTCGATCCCCTGCATCGCGTTCTGCTGTACACGATCTACCTCAACGAGGGCTTCGCCGAGGGCGAGACGGAGTTCTTCTACCAGCAGCGCAAGATCGTCCCGCGCACCGGCGACCTGCTGGTCGCGCCGGCCTTCTTCACCCACACCCACCGCGGCAACCGGCCGCGCGGCGGCGACAAGTACATCGCCACCTCGTGGATCCTGTTCAACCCGGCCGAGGCGCTGTTCCCGAAGCCGCGCTGACCCGCGGCGCGACGCGCATCAGGTGCGCGCGGCATCGACGAAGGCGCGCAGCAGCAGGTGGCCCGGCAGGCAATCGTCGTCCGCGACGCCCGCGCCGCCGAGGTGGAACTCGGGATGCCATTGCACGCCGAGCAGCCAGCCGCCCGCGACCGTCCGCAGTGCTTCGACCACGCCGTCCGGTGCCCATGCCTCCACCTCAATGCCGGGGGCCAGCCGCGCCACCGCCTGGTGATGCGCACTGCTGACGCGCGCCGGACCGTCGCCATACCAACCCTGCAGCCAACCGCGGTCGGCGAGGCGCACCGGATGCCGGTGCATATCGTAGGCATCGGCATCGTCGTGCAGCGACGGATCGTGCCCGCTTCCCGCCAAGTCCTGCCACAGCGTGCCCCCGAGCGCGACATTGGCCAGCTGCATCCCGCGGCAGATGCCGAGCACGGGCCGTTCCCGCGCGCGCATGCGCGCGAACAGCGCGAACTCGATCGCGTCGCGTGCCGGATCGCCCGCCCAATCCAGATGCTGCACGGCCTCGCCCCAGCGCATCGGTGCGACGTCGCCACCCCCCTGCAGCAGCAACCCATCGAGTCGCAGCGCGAGTGCCTCGACCAAGGCCTCGGCGGCCGCCATCGGTGGCACCGGCACCACCAGCGGCACGGCACCGGCTTCGACCAACGCATCGACCAGGCGCGCGTCGACGCTCCACTGGTCGCGGCGCCGTGATCCCCGGGCGCCGGGCAGCGCCGGCGCGCGGCGGGCCGTGATGCCGACCACGGGGGCGCGCACGGCGGTCATGCGCGCGCCGGATCGACGGCTCGCGCGGCTTCCAGGGCGGCGCGGACATGCGTCGGATCGCCGTGCGGGCCGACCATCGCGCGCGCAACGTCATCGGCGTCGAACGCCGGCAGCGGCGCGCCGGTCGGTGCCGGATAGCCGAAGGCGGCGCACACCGGTGCGAGGCCGCGGTCGACCGCGGCGTGCATCTCCGGCGTGAAATGGCGGCGCCACTCGAAGGGCTCGCCGCCGGCGAGCAGGCGCGGGCCCACGCCGGCAGCCGCCAGTTCGCGGTCGGCGGCGGCGGCGACTTCGTGACGCGCGGCGGCGCAAGCTGCGGCGCGGGCGCGCGCCGGCGCCACCAACCCCAGGTGTCGCAGCGCAAGCGCGAGCGTGCCCTGCGGATCACGTTTGCTGTCCTCGAAGCGCAGGACCAGGGCGGCCGTTGCCGGTGCAGCCAGCCACGCGCGCCAATAGAGCGCCAGCCAGGTCGCGCGATCGATCGGCCAATGGTGGAAGCGCTCGTGCAACCAGTCGACGAATACCAGCGTCGTCTGCCGCAGCACACACGCGCGACGCCAACCCGAATACAGCGCATCGCGCGGATCGCGCACGAACAGCACGCGGCGCGGCGCGGCGACCCATTCGCCCGGCCAGCCATGGCTGAAGCGCGGCACCGGCCGGTGCCGCAGCCGGAAGACGCGGCCGTCGACCAGTCCGGGCAGCAATCGCCGCCACGGGCTGCCGGGCAGGCTGTAGCGCCAGCGCGAGCCTCCCTCGTGCCGCCAGTGCCCGCGGTCGTCGATGCCCCAGGGTCGCCACAGGGGCACGCGGAGATCGAGCAGCGCGCTGGCAAGCCACGCGGCACCGCAAGGCAACTCCGGGGAGAGGATGTCCACATCGTAGGCCGGTGCATCCGGCGCGCAGCGCTCAGGCGCCTGCATGGCCGAGCGCCTCCCACGCGGCGAGCACGCGCCCCGCGAGCTCCTCGATCGTCGCGGGGTTGTCGTCGTTGTCGAGCACCAGGTGGGCGTCCCGCGGCCACTCGGGCGCGAGCTCCACGCCGACCCGCGGACCCGCCGCCGAGCGATCGGCCGCGCGCGCCCGCCGCATCGCCTCCGGAGCCCGAATCCACACCTCGAGATAGCGCCGGCCAGTGCTGCGGTTGGCCTCGCGCGCCGCATCGAACAAGGCCACCACGGCCGCCACCACCACCACACCCTCGCCGGCGAGCCATGCGGCGATGCGCGCGTAGACCAGCGCGAGTCCGCGACGCGAGTCGGCGTCGAAGCGTCGCCCGGCCTCGCCGAGCATTGCGCGAACCGCATCGCCGTCGAGCAGCACCGTCGGCGCGCCGCGGGCCCGCAGGCGCGCGCAGACCGCCGCCGCGAGCGTCGTCTTGCCGACTCCCGGCAGGCCGGTGATCCACACGACGCCGCCGCTCATGCGCGCTCCCAGCGAAAGTCGTGCGACCAGCGCACGCGGCGGCGCAGGCGCGCGCGGTACAGCGCGAGGTCGCGCGCGTGGTCGACCTCCACCCAGCGCCCGTGCAGCGGCACGCCGTGTACCGCGTGCCCGACTTCGATCAGCGCGGCCAGTGCACCGGTGGTGTCGATGCGGCGCGCGCGCGACGCGGGCATCGCGTCGAGCAGCGCGCGCAGGCGACGCCACCCCGTCGGGGAGACCTTCAACAGGCCGGTGAACTGACCCTCGATCCCGCCCACGGCGTCGGCCCGGCCTCCGATCGCCGCCAGCCGGCGGCCGGTGCCCCAGCGCAGCGCCTCGGCGTCGATGAGCACATCGTCGAAGCGTGCCGACCACAGCGCATGCCAGTCGAGATCGACGCCGACCGCGAACGCACCGCGCGCCCCGGCGACCGCGCGCGGCAACGCGGGATGGAACGCGCAGTCGCCGTACACCAGCAGGAATCCAGCGGTCAGGACCGACGCGGGCACGCAGCGCAGCGAGGCCAGCGGACCGCTGTCCGCCCAATCCGGATTGAGCGCGAGCCGCTCGCCGCGGCGCAACTGCAGACGCTGGTGCGCATGACCGCCGACGATCCACGGCGGCGGAAGACCGGCCTCGGCCAGGGCTGCGCGCTGGCTGTCGAGAAGGCTGCGGCCGCCGAGCTGCACCAGGCATTTCGGGCCGCCGCGTGCGGCGCGGCCGAGCCGGCTGCCGCGTCCGGCGGCGAGGATCACCGGCTGGACCACGGCCGCCTCCGCGCGATCCACAGGCGCGTCTCGAACGGCACCTGCAGCACCGTCGCGCCGTCGACCAGCGCGGCGATCGCAGCCAGCACACGAGGCAGCTGCGTGCCGGCCTGCCGCACCACCGTGGCATGGGCGCGGAAGCCCTCGACGAATGCCGCCGGCGTGGTCTGGTGCCGATGCGACAGGACCTCGGCGCACGCCGGCTCGAAGGCAGGGTGGGCATCGATCGTCGGCGCGGGGTCTTCGCGGCGCCGGCCGGGCGCGAAGCCAGGCACGATCTCGCGGATGGCGCGCTCCACCGCTGCCTGCAGGGGGTCGTCGAGCCGACGGTGGTTCCACAGCACCAGCAGTGCGCCTCCCGGCCGCAGCACTCGCGCCGCCTCGTCGAGCGCCGCGCCCGACGCGACGACGTTGAACGAGGATGCGAAGCTCGCGACATCGCATGCAGCGGCCGGCAGCGGCAGCGCCTCGCCGCGCGCATCGTGCCAGCGCACCGTCGGCGGCGCGAGCGCGCGCCCGATCGCGCGCATGGCGGCATTGGGCTCGACCGCCTCCACTGCGTAACCCGCCGCCGCCAGCATGCGCGCGAAACGCGCGGTGCCGGCGCCGATGTCGACCGCTTGGCCGGCGGCCGGCGCACCGGCGGCGACCGCGGCGGCGAGGGTGTCCGGATGGTAGGGTGCGCGCGCCTCGTAGTGCGCGGCTTGCGCGGTGTAGTCCCAAGCGAGGCCCTGATCGGTCACGCCTCGCCCTCCAGCACGGCAAGGGCATGGCGCTGCGGGTCGATCCGCAGGCGCGCTGCCCGCGCGAGCCGCTCGAACCGGGGCAGGCCGAGGCCGAGCACGGCTGGCACGTCGAGTTCCACGCAGCGCAGCGCCATGTGCGACTGCGGCCCGCCGAACGCGGTGAGCAACGCGGCCGGGCGACGCAGGAACACCCAGTCGAACCCGGGATCCGCGCTTTCGATCGCCAGTACCGCGGCCGGTGGCACCTGCCCGGGCGCCGTGTCGCGCGCGACGCGCAGCACGACACCGTCGGCTGCGCGCTTACCGAGGAAACTCGGGCGTCCTGCGGCGAACTCGGGCGTGGCGAGGTCGATCGGCGCCTGCAGCAGCGACGGCACGCGCAGCGGGTGGTCGGCGGCGTGGCGGGCTTCGGCGCGTGTGGCGGCGTCGCACGCCGCGCCGGCATCGCGCGCCGCG
>Ga0209450_10000836_pt1 | contig 15421 bp, 13 predicted proteins | sample FrelakmetLWP11LW_FD_187149 | JGI IMG/M metagenome (GOLD analysis project Ga0209450, IMG submission 187149) | Freshwater lake sediment microbial communities from the University of Notre Dame, USA, for methane emissions studies - LWP11 LW (SPAdes)... | ecosystem: Environmental > Aquatic >...
TGGAAAACCTTCAAAGGATATTGGAAGTGGCATCCATATATACGTTTACCAATTGACCGATTCCTCTGAAATATGGATTGGATATACTGATAAAATTTTGTACGCTAAACATGTAGATAAAAATGGTCAAATTATAAATACAATTATTGGGGATATGGTATCTGCACTCGCTTATGACTATTTTAAGGATAATTTGAAACCTGACATGACTTATGATTCAATTAATGCAAAATTTGGAGATCCTTCAAAGGATATTGGAAGTGGAATTCATATATACGTTTACCAACTGACCGATTCCTCTGAAATATGGATTGGTTATACAGATAAAATTTTGTATGCTAAACATGTAGATAAAAATGGTCAAATCATTGAAAATATTATTTAACTTTTGTCTATTGTTCAATAATCAACTACACCTAATAGCACCTACACGCAAGTTATGGGCAATGTTATAAGACAGACCGGTTCAAAAGGATATAAACTTATAAAATATAAAAAATGAGCAAGACGACACTTTATATAGCGACTAAACTTGACGGTAAAATTGCAAGAAAAGACGGAAGTTTAGATTGGTTGTTCGCCTTACCAAATCCAAATCAAATTGACCACGGTTACGGACAATTTTTAAGCACTATCGGGATAACTATAATGGGCAAGAATACTTACAAGGAAATACTTGGCTTTGGAGTGGATTGGCCATACGCTGGCATGAACTCTTACGTAGTGACAACTGACAAAGACTTCAAATCAACCACCCCTGACACATTTATAGCTCCAACCAACTTAACAGAGTTTGTAAATGACTTGAAGAAAAAAAATGAAAAAGATATTTGGCTCATTGGCGGTGGGCAACTTATTGCATCATTCCTTGACATGGAACTATTGGATAGAATGATATTGATGCTAATTCCAACAACGATTGGTGAAGGTATTCCTTTGTTTCCAGAAATTACAAAAGAAACAACTTGGACTTTGACAAATGTTGAAAGATTTGAAACAGGAGTTGTAAACTTAACTTATGACAGAAAATAGAAATACTGCCCATAACAGAGATAGGAAAGAGCAGAAAAATGAATGAAAATTTGAATTAGTATTTAACTGAATAATAAACGATTAACGAGAATGTTAGTCAGGATTGTAAAAAGACATATTACCTTAAATAAATAGGCTTATGAAAAAAAAAGGACTAACTTTCATTTTAACCTTAATGATTTGCTTCATAGGCAAAGCACAGACAAGATTTTTTGAATTCTCGACAAGTACGTTCTGTGGACATGGAAACTGGCAGGACACCACATTTATAGCTTCTACCTCTAATCAGATAATAATAGACTCTGTTCTTGCTAACTTGACAAGACCATTAAACCAGAGAAACTTTATTAACGGACCAATTGACTATGGCAATGGAGGACATAATCATAATGCAAATCATTGGTTTTTATGGCATTTTATCCCTAATCAATGGAGTCTTGTAGAATTGGCAATGGAAGTTTGCGATGGTTGTCCCTATACAGATGTTGATGCTGACACAGCATATTGGGTCGGAACTATTGGTCGATTTTGCCCTTGGAGTGGGCGACCAGTCAGAGAAGTATCGGACCCTACTTTAGGAATTAATGACCCTGTTCTTGAAAATGAAGTTATGCTGTTTCCAAACCCGGCAAAAGACATATTAAATTTGAAATGGAATAGCTTAAATAATATTTCTGTTACTATTTACAATTCAATAGGTCAAGAATTATCCACCTCTTTCTTGTCAAACCAAAATCAAATAATTGACATATCGGTACTTGAAAATGGACTTTACTTTCTAAAAATTATTGACAGACAAAAAATAGGAATAAAAAAAGTAATTGTTGATGGAAAATAAACAACAAACCACTAATAGCACCTACCCAAAAGTGGCGGTTCAGTGGTTAAATCATGCTTTGTGCTTATATCAAAGTTTCTGCTTGGTTGACAGTGAAGTGCTCCGAAATCCGCCACTTCGCCAAGCGCAAAAACGTTTATACTAAAAATGAATTGACAACAATAATATTACTAAAGGAAAAGTTAATGAGAAAAATTATATACGTCCTGACAACATTTTTAATTCCAATTTTTTGTTTTTCACAAGACAAAATTGGGGTGATAGTCAACAAGGATATTGCGGCAGAGATTGCTCCAAAAATTCAGCGATACATTGCTGACCTCGTTTCCATTGAGGAAGTTTCTGTGTGGCTGAACAATTCTGACTTTAATGAAAATTCTTCGGCATCTGTCCTGCGTGATTCCCTTCTACACCAATATTTGAACGACAACCTCACCGGAGTTGTATTTATTGGCGATTTACCAATAACTTATTACGAGATAAGAGAAGATTTGGGTGGTGGCTATTATAATTCTTTCCCCTGTGATATTTACTTTATGGATTTAAACGGCTCATGGCTTGATACTGCTGCCGCCGGTGGATGGGGAGTAACAGGTTATTTTGATAACCATATCGGAGATAGAAAGGCAGAAATATGGATGTCCCGCATTATAGGAAGCAATACGCCTGATATTGGAGATGAATTGACCGTTCTGAATGATTATTTCGACAGGCTCCATATGCGAATGACCGGACAAGATAACTTGCCTAAGAAGATGTGTTTTTTTGGAAGTGATGTGGAGTTTCCAACCATGGACAGTTGGTTAGGTGATACTCTTTTAGGATACCAAACGGGAGAAATTGTAATCTATAAAAGAAGTTCATTAACCATGCCCGACTCTCCTCAGAACTGGATAAGTGTACTACAGCAAGGGGTTGAATATTCCGTAATGTTTGAGCATTCATACGAGTATGGACATTCCATGAGTTCTTTTTTCTCAAATCAAGACTACCTATCCATGTCTCCAAAGTCAAATAGTCGTTTCTATTATTTGGTAGCAACATGCAAAGTAGCACGATATACAACACCCAACACCATGGGACTTATCTACGCAATGGGGCATAAGGGGTTGTTGGTCATTGGAAGCACTAAAGAGGTAGGTATTGGGGGTGGTCGTGAAGTTTTTCATGGACTGCTTGGTCAGGGTAATTCTTTTGGAACTTCGCATAAAGAATGGCTAAATACAATTGTTTTTGACACAACCGTCCCTGATTTTCAACAAGAATATTTATTGAAAGCATGTTATGGTTTTGTTATTATTGGCGCCGGGAATTTAAAATTACACAAATATAATCCAATTACAGGGGTGAACCCTCTCCCGATTCACGATGGCGATGTTAAAGTTTTCCCAAATCCGTTTAATAGCTCAACATCTATATCCTATAATCTGCCTGATCCAGGCAATGTGGTATTATCTGTCTACAATTTACAGGGTGTAATGGTTTTATCCCTCGTAAATTCGTATCAGCCCGCAGGTGAACAAATCATAGAGTTTAATGGAACTGGGTTACCTTCGGGTATGTATTATTTAAGGTTACAAGCAGCCGGAAAGATTAAAACTGGTAAAATGATGATTGTAAAATAAAAAAAGCACGAAACGCTAAAAAGGCTATATGCATTAAGGGTTTCAGTGGTAAATTAAGCATTCTGCGCCGCTCAAACTTCGGTTTAGCTGGACAAGAAAGCAGCCCGCAATCCATTACAGCACATAGACTTAACCGTTGTGTGCGATTTATAAAATGTCGAACAATTCCTAAAATCGACAATAAGAAAATAATAAAAAAGTTGGAAGCCGAAATCCTATAAGAGAAGGAGAATTAAATGGATAAGAAAATGAACAAATTATTTATTATTGCTCTAAGTGCTTTACTATTATTTTCAGCCTGTAAAGACGATGTTGGTGTAAACCCTATTGAAGAAAAAATAATTGTTGAATTAATTCCCGGTCACAACAATTCAAATGCTGATAGAATCAATTTAGTATTCGTTGGGATTGGATATGATAACATGAATCAATTTTTAACTGTAGCCAATCGCGACATTGCTTATGATGGAAATGCGATAATTGACAGTTTATCAATAGAAAAGATAAAGCTTGGATTATTTGCAATAGAACCTTTTAAAAGCAATAAAAATAAGTTCAATTTATGGTATTATCCTCAAATTTGGGTTGGACCCAGCAACGGCATTCCTTCTCCTTTTGCCTTTATTCAGAAGTATAGAGATGAGCCTTCTGCCGGCAAAAAAGACTTTGGGTTAAAATATGTTTCATACATGTTCTTCACGAACCCGGATGCTGAACCTCAATCATTTGCAATTCCCGGAAATATTACCTCTTTAAATAAACTAATAAAAGAAGATATTATTTTTGGATACTCAGCATTATTAAGATATCCAAATATTGATGATGGAATGCCTGTTTTAGCTCATGAGTTAGGACATGCCTTATTCAATCTTCGAGATGAATATACTAGAGTTGGGGCTGAATTTCCTGATAAATATGGTTTTAATATTGCCAGAAGTTTGAATGAAGCAGAACAACTTTGGGGCAATTCCTATGGAGAAATTGATAATTTTTATTACGAATGGAAAAATTTGATGATTGATAATGGATTTTGGATTGATAAATCTAAACCAAAATTTGTAAGTTATGATCCAAAAATTGGAGATTCAATTTTTACATGGTACCCTGATACAAGTGAAATTAGTGTTAAATATATAGAAGGTGGGGGAATTACTTCTACAGGAATTTCATGGAGACCTACAATCACATCTTTAATGAGCAATGAAGATATTTGGGATAAATCTGCTCCTAAATGGCCTCCTGTTTTTGGAAGTGCTAATCGTTTTGTTATGGAATCAGTATTATCATTATTTTCGGGATTGTAGCATTAGATATTCCAAATATTAAGTTTAATAATTGGATAGAAAAGAAAAAGCCTGACATGAATTTGATTGAAGAATAAAATGCGATCTTTATGGAAAATAATATTTTAAATCAGAAAACAAGATTAGAACAAAGAAATGAAAAAGATAATGTTGTAAAGCTGATTAAAACAGGTAGTAAAAAACTGTTAAAAGTGAAAGAAATATTTTTTATTGCTCTAACTGCTTTACTATTATTTTCTGGTTGTAAAGACGATGTTGTAAATACCATTGAGCCAAAAGAATTTACCTTTGATTTTAATGTCAATTCAGAAGGTTGGTCAGGTGATTTTGCGGATTACCCTAATGACCCGAATGTGGAAGATGTATATGAATTGGAGTTTTCACATTCTGCGTTACCAAGTCCATTAAGCAGTAACGAAGGGGCTTTAAGACAATCGGGCACTAATCATAGTGATGATTTATTTATGTTTGTTAAAAAGAAACTTACTGGATTAGAACCAAATACTAACTACAAAATTGACATTGAAATAGAATTTGCTACTAATGCCGCAGGTGGCGGTGCTGGAGTTGGTGGTGCTCCAGGTGAAGGTGTGGCTATTAAAGCCGGAGCTTCAACTATTGAACCTTTGAAGGTGATAGACAATTCTGATAACTGGTACAGAATGAATATTGACAAAGGTAATCAGCAAATTGATGGAAATGATATGAAGAAAATAGGAGATTTTTCTAACGGTACAGATTTGTATACATACAAGTTAAAAACTTTAAAAACCATAAGCCCACTAAATATTAAATCTAATTCAAATGGTGAAGTCTGGATAATTGCAGGTACCGACTCAGGTTTTGAAGCAACAACTACAATATACTATAATGTGATTAAAGTAAGTATTAAATAAACCACACACAACATATTAAAAACTAAATAGGATAATGTTTATCTAGAGTTTTTGAATAACAAAATTCTTACCGGAAAAGAGATGATAAGAGATAGAATTTGGGTTTTGATTATCTTAATAATTGCAGGAATATTTTTCACTTCATGCGAAAAAGAGCCGATAACTGCAATAATGTTCAAAGATAAGAACTTAGAGATGATAATAAGAGAAGTGATAGGTAAACCAACCGGAGAGATATACCTATCAGATGTTGATACAATAAAAGTTCTTAACGGAGATGGTTTAGATATTAAAGATATAACAGGACTTGAGTTTTTTAAGTCACTGACTCAATTATCATTATCTGATCGGTATGATAATTCAATTGATAGTGTGAGATACAATCAAATCAGAGATATAACTCCACTCTCAAATTTAACAAAACTGACTGAGCTTAGTCTTTCTTTTAATCAAATCAGTGATATAAGCACACTCACAAATTTGACAAATCTAACAGATCTTGTACTTTATAACAATCAAATCAGTGATATAAAACCACTTATAAAACTAACAAATCTAGATTGGCTTAGTCTTTCTAATAATCAAATCACTGATATAAGCCCACTTTCAAATTTGACAAAATTAACTGGACTTGGTCTTTCAGATAATCAAATCACTGATATAAGCCCACTTTCAAATTTGACAAATCTAACTGATCTAGTTCTTTCTAATAATCAAGTAAGTGATATAAGCACACTCTCAAATTTCACAAATCTAAATTGGCTTAGTCTTTCTAATAATCAAATCAGTGATATAAGCCCACTCACAGAATTAACAAATCTAAGTGTTCTTAATCTTGATTATAATCAAATAAGTGATATAAACCCACTATCAAATTTTACAAAATTAACTGATCTAGGGCTCTGTAATAATAAAATCAGCGATATTAACTCACTCTCAAATTTCAGAAATCTAACTTATCTTTATCTTGGTTCTAATCAAATCAGTGATATAAAACCTCTCGCAGATTTAACAAATCTAGCCTATCTTGAACTTTATACCAATCAAATCAGTGATATAAGCTCACTCTCAAATTTAACATATTTAGCTTATCTTGAACTTTGGAAGAATCAAATCAGTGATATAAGCCCTCTCTCAAATTTGACAAATCTAACTAGACTTTATCTTGATGATAATCAAATCGGTGATATAAACCCACTCTCAAATTTAACAAATTTAGCCTATCTTGAACTCTCAAATAATCAAATCAGTAATATAAGCCCACTTTCAAATTTGACAAATCTGTATTGGCTTAGTCTTTTTAATAATCAAATCATTGATATAAATCCACTCTCAAATTTAACAAATCTAGATTGGGTTACTCTTTGTGATAATCAAATCAGTGATATTTTGCCATTGGTTGAAAACAGCGGGTTATCAGAATATGATTATGTTGATTTATCCGGTAATCCTCTAAGTACGATTTCAAAAGAGAGCTATATTCCTCAATTAGTTCAACGAAAAGTTGAAGTTTCCAATTATGATTCTACATATGAAATAGGAGAGAAAATGGGAAAAGAGAGAACATCTATGGAATTAAGAAAAATTGAAAACAATAAAGAAATGATCATAAAAAAGAGTGTTTCTAAAGTTAGTAGATGAAGGATTTTTATGTCAGGTAGATATTTTTTTGGTTTTTCACGGAATGGGGATTTTGTCAAATTTAAGTCAGAAGACGAAGAAAGATCTTGGTTTTAACACACATGCATCGAATCTCAAATGAATCCTGGCAATGAGCAATTTAAAGAATAATGGATAGTAAAAATAAATAAAACGGCAGGTATCAGCTAGTTAATTGCATTGGGGATTATGACGCATTTGGAGTTATTAACGCTCTTTGGTAGCTTTACTATCGCAGGATAATAAAACGTTTCAAACTCCCAAACGCAACCAACTAGCAACCGTTAGGCTTAAATTATTGGCTCCCTGCACATAACAAGAATTTTGTGAGTTCTGCATTTAATATGAAATCTGCTCAAATCTTAATAATCCTATGAAACAAGACTGGAAAAAAGTAGATAAACAGTATTATTTACCAAAAACAAAGCCTGAATTGGTTAAGGTCCCTCCTTTCAAGTTCTTCTCAATACAAGGACAGGGAGATCCAAATGATAAACCCTTTCAGGAAAATATCGGGGTGCTTTATGCATTATCGTACGCAATCAAAATGTCTCCAAAAAACAACTTTGGACCAAAGGGCTATTTTGAATACACTGTCTATCCATTGGAAGGATTATGGGATTTAACAGAAGAGGCAAGAAAATCAAATTCAGAAACACTTGACAAATCCCAATTAGTCTTCAACTTAATGATCAGACAACCTGATTTTGTAACTCAAGACTTTGCTTTGGAAGCAATTGAAAGGACAAAGAAGAAAAAATATCATCCTCTCCTTGAGAAAGTCAAATTTGAAATAATCGAAGACAGCCACTGCATTCAGATGATGCATATTGGAAGCTATGATAGTGAGCCAGCAAGCTTTAAACAAATGGATGACTTCTGCCGACAATATGGATATCAAAGAGAATCTAAACAGCATCGCGAGATCTATCTTACAGATTTTCGAAAAGTATCCATTGATAAATTAAATACTGTGCTGAGATTCAGAATCTCAAAATAAAAATCTAAGCCTAACACGGGCAATAAAATTAACAGGTTTGTCACGGTTATTGCTTTTGTTCCTGCACCCAAGACAGGTTTTTAATACCTTATACCACGTTCGCTCCAGTGCCCGCCATAAGCTATAAAACCGGGGATAAATTCGCGGCTCCGGTCAAAGTTGTACTGCGACACGCGTAATGCTTAACTAACTTTGTTACTGAATTGCAAAAACACTCCGACCTCTCTGCATTCGGTGCGGGGCACAGCGCGTCACCGTCCCGATGATCCGGGGCGCCAACGCCACATACCGCCGAACGTTGGTTGTAATGTGGAAATAACTGCCTAGAATATGGCGAACTATGAATCAGCCTTCTGAAAAAATCAAGGCCGCAATAAAGAGTAAACAGGACCCTAAAAAGGCCAGCTGGCTTGAATCCTACGTAAAGCACAACATCAAATCACTTGGTGTTGGAATTCCAAACCTAAGAGAAATAGTTAAAAAAAGTGTAATTGAATTTAGATTAACAGAGAAGCCAATCTCCTATCAAAATGATTTCTTGGATGACCTCATGCAAGAAGAATATGCTGAGTATAAACTTGCTGCTATTCTATATATTCAACTTTTCTGGAATGGGAGACTAGATAAATTATCTATTGAAATTGCATCAAGTTGGTTCGATAAAGGGTGGATTTATGATTGGAATGTCTGCGACTGGTTATGCGTAAAAATATTGACTCAATTAATCGATAGATATCCAGATGAGACAATTAAACATCTAAAAATCTGGAATCAAAGTAAATATCTTTGGAAAGCACGAGCATCCCTGGTTCCATTTGCACAATGTAAAACTATTGAAAATCATATCCAGACAATTCAAATGTTCGCAATTAACTTAATAAAGAGAGATGAAAGGTTTTGCAAAACAGCAGTTGGATGGGTTTTAAGGGAGTATTCTAAGACAAATCCAAAATTTGTGACAGAATTCCTAAAAGAATACAACCACTGGACTAGTGCAGAAGTAATCAAGAATGCAAACAAATACCTTGATAGAAAATAACACTACAACCAACACGGACAATATGGGTAAGTTGTTTGTCATAACCTCCCCATATTGCCGGGCCGTTGCGGGTAATGAACGTTAAATACTACACGCAAAGTTCTATCCAATAATTATTAAGTTTGAATAAGAATAAATACAAGCTATTGAAAAGACTGGTTACCTTATTAATCATTAGCGGTAAGGCTAAGAGATATTCGTATAAACAATTAACAAATCAATTAAAAAATTAAAATGCTGATAAGAAAATACAACAAGATTTCCGATGAAAGCAAATTGATGAAAATGATTGACGAAGAAGAAGGATGGGATTATGCCAATGAAACCCTAGCTGAGAAATATAAATTAGCTTTAGAAACCTCTATTACATATGTCGCCTATCAGGAGGATGTTTTATGTGGATATTCTCGTTCTTTAATTGATTTTGGCGAATATATTTATGTTTGCGATTTGTTAGTAATGCCAGCTTACAGGGGAAAAGAGATTGGAAGAAAACTAATGGAATGCATACATAAAGATTATCCAAATCAAGTTGTTTATGTAATGTCTGATGTTGATGGATATTATGAAAAAGTTGATTATAAACGAATAGGTTCGATTTTTAAAGTTCCATGCCGATGATTAATTTCTCATGATTAGATTGTTAGAAAAGGATCAGAAAATACCATATGATTTACTATTGCTTGCAGATGAAACGATTGAAGCAATCAATAAATATATCCATCAATCAGACATTGTCGAAGATTAAAAAACCTGGACCAGAGATACAGAACCAGATACGGCACAAGTTTCTTCGACAACCTGGCAATGATAAAGAATGAAGGTATTGACAGGTTCCTGATATTCGAGACTGCCAGAAGGACTTGTCCACAATGTGGATCAACACTTTGTGTTCACAGAACGTTTTGCTTTGAATGCGGATCTGGTTGTGAATCCGGATTTCAGCGATATGGATAAGATAACCCGGCAGATTGAAGACCGGACTGTGAGATTTGTCGAGGATATTGAAGCTTTTCTTGACACGATATAAAAGGGAGAGTGTAGTATTGGATGAATCAGAGGAGTTACAGACTTTCCAAATAGTGACGCTGATTGGCAACGGTTTATGACACGGAGGGTAAATTTCTCAGCGGGATCCTCGGTTCCGCCGAACGTTAGTTTCAAACCTGGTCGCTAGTCATTCTGAATCAACATTTTATGACCTCCATACAGAATATGAAAAAGTATAGTTTCCTTATCTTGATTCTACTATTATTTTATTGTTGCAGAACACATTGCCAAGACACAATTATCAATGTTAATGGCAATAAATTCCATATGAAATATTTTGGTAAAGGAGACATTACAGTGATTTTCGAATGTGGTATGGGAATGGATCTAACAACCTGGCGAGGTATTGAAGACTCCGTTGCGGCCTTTGCCAAAGTATTTATGTACGACAGACTGGGATTAGGTCAGTCAGGTCCGACAAGCCGTGATAGGACAATACCGAACATGGTTAGTGAGTTAAAGGCATTACTCGATCATGCGGAAATTAAACCTCCCTATATTTTAGTGCCACATTCTATGGGAAGCTATATAGCCAGGTATTTTATTAACCTATATCCTGATGAAGTTAAAGGCATATTATTACTTGATCCCTCTGCAGAAACTTATTTTGATAGCCTATCTCCTGATGAACAAAGTTTGGATCAGGAATTTGGAAATAATTATTACAAGTCACAACCTATTGGTATTCAAAACGAATGGAAATCCTATTTGCCGAACAGAAAATATATTTGGGGGCTACAAATACCTGATAATATTCATGTTATACTTGTTTCAACCAATTCATGGAATTTGACTCCTTCTCAGTCCAAAATAATTGAAAACCACCCCAATGCCAGACATATCATACTTGAAGGGAGACATGATGTTTATAATATATATCCTGAAAGGATAATAGGATTTATTAAAGAATTGGCAAATTATCCGGACTTATAGCTGAAGGTGACAGTTTAAAATAACGGTCAGCAACTAACACTGACGGAATAATTCATAAGCTCGTCACGGTTTTTGCTCTTGCCCCTACTCTATTTACAGCTTTTTAATAGCTTATACCCCGATCGCGCCAGTGCCCAATATAAACCTCTGTGTACCTTGACTTATTACCTGCCCCGATCAGCCTGTTACCTCCGATTCCGCTTAGCTTAGTCGGGGCACAGCATGCCCTGTCTGCACGCTGACAGCTAAGCGGCTCAAGTACCAGGACCCTGCCCGGCGCTTGCGTCGGGTAAAACAACCTCCCCATTTTGCCGTGCAGTTAGGCACATCCAGATTACACCTCGTAATACCATGAAATTAAGGACAATATAAATCCGGATTGGATTGAGTATTTCATAGTCGTATAATTATTAGGTTTAAATGTTTTTTTGCATAACTAGAACAAATACCATGAAACAAACTAATTTGATTTCGTTAACTCTTATTCTAACATTGTTACAGGGTTGTGCCCGGCAACAAACTAACGATGATTATAAAACTTCATTCGAAAAGGAATTTAGGGATGAGTTGCACAAAAACGATGTAAATAACGCCGCCTATGCAGTGTTTACCGATGATAGTATCATTTTTCAAGGGGCTTTTAGCAATAAAGGAACAACGGTCGATGGTAATTCCCCTTTCTTAATAGGTTCCGTCACAAAGGTTTTTACAGCAGTAGCAGTGATGCAGCTCTACGAACAAGGAAAGATCGACATCGACAAGCCGGTTTCGGACTATGTGCCCGACTTTGCAATCAATCAACGTTTCCCCGACTCGGGACCTATTACAATACGGGCGGTCTTAACCCATCATGCAGGCATTCCCTCTGACTACTACCTGCACAAATTCAGCAAAAAACAGCACGATTTCAATGAGATATTGCCTTACCTCAACTCGCAATACACCTGTTTTCCTGTTGGGGAAATATGGGCATACTCCAATCTGGGATATGCCCTGCTGGGCATACTGATTGAGCGTGCAGGCGGACTGAAATACGAAGATTACGTTGTCCGGAACATATTTACCCCATTGGGAATGAAGAATTCCGGTTTTTATTCCGATTTCGAAAAACAAAAACATTTAGCTATAGCATACAGTTCTGGTGAGAAGACATACGAATATCCATTGCTGGATAAACCGGCTGGGGCCATCTATTCAACGGTCAATGATATGGTTCTTTTTTGCAGGGCATTTATCGACAAAAAGGAAAATCTGTTAATAAATGCCACACTTGAAAATATGTATGAGATTCAAAACCGCGAGAATCTTTTGGATTTGGACCATCGGATGGCTATTTGCTTTAATTTTAAAAATAAGGCTTATGAACTGGGCCGTGTATTTGAACACGGAGGGGCTACCATGTACCATCGGGCACAAATGGTTATTGCCCCCGATGCCGGGCTTGCTGCCATAATGCTCTCCGACTCACCCACCGGAAAAGACAACGCATGGAGACTTGACGAACAGATGATGGTTGAATACAGCAAAACACAATTAATTGTGCCTGATAAGGCTTTGAATCCAGAAAAAAGAAAGCAGTTTACTCCTATTAAAAGTAAAAACCTGGCGCAATTTGCAGGAAATTACGCCATGCCCGGTATGGTGTGCAAGTTCGAATGGAAAAACGGTTATCTGTCACCTACCATCAACGGGCAGAATTTTTACCTGGCGCCACATGATTCCAATTCATTTGTTCCTGCCAGGCGCTTTCTGGGCATGATGCTCAAATCGAAGAAAATGTATTTCCTTCTTGAAGAAATAAATGGTGAGAAACATTTTATACAGGCAATGCCCTCGGGAAGCTTAAACATAATTGGTACCCAATTCAATCCGGAACCAATTCCTCAGATATATCAAAGCCGGACCGGAAATTACACAATAATAAATGCAGATGATGAAGATGTACCCTCGCTCGAAAGGATTAGTATTTGTATTGAAGATGGGGTTCTGTTATTGAAATATGGCTTTAATCCTGAAATGTCGTTTGGTCAGGACGCCAGTCTTGCTTTAGATATTATTGATGATTCTGTTTCGTTTGTAAGGGGCTATGGGCGCGGCGGAGGCGAGAGCGTGGTCTTTGATAAAAATGGTGAAACATTTCAGTATATGGGACTTACGTTAAAGAGAACTGTGGATTCGTCCATAAAAGAGTAATAAGCAAACAATTACCTATTTGTACTTCATCCCGAGGAAAGAAAAACACAAAAATCTCAACACTGACGTTATAATTAATGAGCTTGTTATACTTCATGCCTTGGCTCCTGCATCAAGATAGTCTTATAATGGTCCTTGCACCCTGACACCCAACTGTTTCGCCAGTCTGATATCCATATTACCTTACAATACTGAACAAAAATGAATCTCCTTGACCTCGGATTTAATGACGGGCTCGCTGCCTGTCTGAGAGAAAATCAACTTACTGACTTTTCAATCGGCAGAGTGACTCAGGAACACCGGGAAAGATATGTCGTCTCAGACGGTGAAAATGAATATGCTGCTGAAATTACCGGCAACTTAAGATTTGCTGCAAAATCAAGAACTGATTTTCCTGCCGTCGGTGACTGGGTGGCAATGACAACCTATGACTCGCATCAGGCAATTATTCATAAAATACTTCCCAGGAAATCAGTACTTGAAAGACAGGCTGTGGGCAAATTTGGTGAGACTCAGATCATTTCTGCAAATATTGACGTTGCGTTTATTGTTCAGGCAATAAACAATAATTTCAGCATAAACCGGCTTGAAAGATACCTGGCTATATGTTACTCAGCTAACATTGAGCCGGTTCTGGTAATTAGCAAGATTGATTTATCAACCGAAAAAGATATTCAGGAAGCAATCAGCACCCTTGAAAAAAGAGACAAAAAAGTCAGGTATATCCTGCTCAGTAATATGACTCTGAAAGGGCTTGACCAGTTATTGGAATTCATACAAAAAGGAAAAACATATTGCGTCGTTGGCTCCTCAGGCGTTGGCAAATCAACCTTGATCAATAACCTCCTGAAAAAGAACGTATTGAAAACAGGTCAAATAAGTCTGAGCACAAACAAGGGAAGGCATACCACTGATCATCGTGAATTATTTGTTCTGGAAAATGGAGGGATCATTATTGACACCCCGGGAATGAAGGAACTGGGCATGACAGATAATACGGAGGGGATTAATACGACATTTCAGGAGATCGTAAGCATCGCAATGAACTGTAAATTCTCTGACTGTAAACACATTAATGAAGCCGGATGTGCTGTAATTGATGCACTGAACAATGGGACCATCGACAAAGATTCCTATGATAATTATCAAAAAATTCAGAAAGAACAAGAATGGTTTCAGGCGTCTGTCTCAGAAAAACGAAGAAAAGACAAAGCCTTCGGAAAGATGATTAAAACCTATTTTAAAGACAATAAAAGCAAGTTCCAGCCATAACACGGACAATAATATTAACAGGTTTTTCGCAAGCGGCGCCCGGGCTCCGGCACGCAAGGCAGTTTTCTAACCGGAGATATGCCTGTGGGCAGCGATTGCATCCAATAAAAACTCATGACATTGATTAATAAAATCTCATTATTTCGTAATTTTACTGTCAGTCAGTATTTATTAATGCGGAGCGGTGAACAAATTATTAATTAAGACTGGCAGAGATGAAAAACATTAAAACACGCCATTTAATTCATGGACTAATCTTGGCCTGTGGCCTTGTCCTCATGATTGGCGGGATTATAACCGGAAAACACGGTGCAACGGTTGGAGGAATAATTGTTGCCGGAGTGAACGTTCAACAATGGATGCAATGGAACAATAAAATTAAACAAGAAAGTAATGGTTATTCCAGATAGTCCTGGTTGAAGGGAGCAGCATCAGTCGTATACTTTCTGTTAGTAGTTGAAAAAATCTAAGGACCCCACCCTGCTTACTTTTGACAATGATAGAAAAGAACAGAATATTCGTTATCGATAATAAAAGGATAGCATTCCTCCTGATTTTTGTTTTTATGTTTTTTCTTACC
>Ga0209450_10000837_pt1 | contig 15416 bp, 19 predicted proteins | sample FrelakmetLWP11LW_FD_187149 | JGI IMG/M metagenome (GOLD analysis project Ga0209450, IMG submission 187149) | Freshwater lake sediment microbial communities from the University of Notre Dame, USA, for methane emissions studies - LWP11 LW (SPAdes)... | ecosystem: Environmental > Aquatic >...
GCCAGGGCCGTCGCGCCGACGCTCGCCACGACGACGACGGCGTAGAGCAGGCCGCGCAGCATCGAGGTTCACCCGCGGCGGTGGCTAGCGGCGCGCCAGCCGAAGCGACATCTCGATGTCGGCGGTCCCCGGCGTTGCGGTCGCGCGGGCCGACACCAGCTGCGCCTTGGCGCCGAGTTCGCGCTCGGCCCCAGCGAGCCAGCTCGACCAGGCCGCGTAGGACACGTTGGCAAAGGTGATCTGCAGATCGCCCTCGGCCAGCGGCACGATGCGGCTCGCCTTCAGGCCGGCGGCCTGCAGCGAGCGGTCCAGCGCGGCGCGGGCCTCGGCCGGCGGCAACACCGCCGACTGCGGCTTGGCCTTCAGGCTGAGCAGCTCGGCCAGCAGCCGGTCGAGCTGCTCGGCCTGGGTACGCTTCGCCGGCAGGCTGCGCTCCAGGCGCGGGATGCCGACTGCGGCCGGCTCGACCAGCATCAGGAAGATCGCCGCGCCGAGCAGGACTGCGGCGGTGGCGCCGAGGGCCAGTCGCTCGCGCGGCGCGCGCTGCGACCAGAAGGTGCGCAGGGCCTCCATGGTCAGCCTCCGGCGGCGCTGATGCGCGCCGCGCCGTCCGCCTCGAAGCGCAGGTTCAGGCCCTGCTGCACCGCCTGCGCGCGCAGCAGGTTCTGCAACTGCGCGTCCGGAGGCGCCTTGAACTTGAGCTGCAGGGCGGCGTCGCGATACTCGACGGCGGCCACGATGCCGACCGGGGCGCCGGCAAGCAGTTGCGCGAGCTGCGCGTTCAGCGCGGTGAAGTCGCTGGCCGACGACTGGCCGGCGCGGGCGCGCAGCCGGGCCAGCTCCCGCTGCGTCTGCACGATCGGATCGACCATTTCGGCGTCGGCAAAGGCGCCGCGGAAGGCGGTCGCCATCCGCGCCTGCAGGCGGTTCGCCTCCGACTGCAGCTGCAGCCAGTAGCCGTTCATGCCGGCGATGAACACGGCGGCGGCCACCGCGGCCCAGGCCAGCGGCGCCTTCCAGGAGCGCAGCAGGCGCATCCGCGACACGTCGCCGAGCATGCCGCCGCGCGCGAAGGCGCCTTGCAGAAGGTTGATCGATGCCTCGGCCGCCCCGGCGTCGAGCGGACGCTCGGCAAGCTCGACCGGCACTTCGAGCGCTTCGGCCATCTTCGCCACCCGCTGGGCCTGCGGTCCGAAGGCGCGGATGCGCTGCCAGCGCTGGCTGTGCAGGGCCAGGCGCAGCGCCGCCGGCGGCTGCCCGTCGTCGTCGACGTCACAGGAGATCCCGCCGTGCGGCGCGGTGCGGGCGGCCAGGCGGCCGCGCGCCGCGAACACCGCCAGGGTGTCGGCGGTTGGCGGCGGCAGCACGTAGATCGCGCTGTAGGCGGCGCGGGGCCGGGCGCCGGCCAGCGCCATGACATCGAGCAGGCGGGTGAGCAGGCCGCGGTCGATTGCGGCCACTGGCAGCTCGGCCGGCCCGCCCGCGGCCTGATCGGCTCGACCCGCGGGCAGGCAGGCGATGTGGCACTGACTCGGCTCGGCGAGCAGTCGATCCTCGAGCAGGTTCGGCAGTGCCAGGCGAAGCTTCGCCTCGCTCAGCCGGGGCGCCTCGACCGTTGCCTGGAAGACGTCGCCGCCGTCGAACACGACATCGATTCGCTGGCAGCGCGGCAGCAGGGCGATCGAGGCTTCCCCCCACTGCATGTCGCCGGCGGCGCCGAGCGTGACGAAGCCGACGACCGTCGACTCCGATAGCCGCGCTGTCGCCGCCAGCAGCCGGTGCGGCGGCGCGAACACCCACAGCCGCGCCGCCGGCCTGTCACCCTTCACAGCTCGCGTTGCCACAACACCTCCACGGGTCCACCGCCGGGCTGCGCACTGCGCCGCACCAGCGCTTCCATCCGGATGTCGGCGCGCGCCAGCCTGATCTGGCCGCGGACGAAGAAGTAGCTGCTGGTCGTCGCGATGTCGGCGTCGCCGAAATCGGCATCGCCGGCATCGCCGACGTAGTTGCGGAAGTTGCCGACATCGACGAAGTGGGCGATGCGCTCGCGCTGCGCGACCACCGCCCGCGCCCGGGCCAGCGAGATGCCCAGCCGCGCCGCAATGACCTCGGCGGCGGCGGTGTTGACGTTCAGCCGCGTCCCGTTGGCGTCGAGCACCGCCAGGTACGGCGAGAGCGCAGCGGCTGCTTCCGCCGAGATCCCCGGAATGGCCGCGATGTCGGTGGACAGAACCGGCGGCAGCGGGCGCCTGGCCGGTGCCGCTGCGCCTGCCTTGTCGTCGTCGGCCTGCGGCGCGAAGGCTTCCTTCATGCGCAGCGCGATCAGCACGGCGTTTACCGACGGCACGTTGAGAAGGTCGCACAGCCGCTTCAGCGCCTCGAGGTCCCGCTCGGCGATCTTGCCGTCGTCGCCGACCAGGTTGCGCAGGTTCAGGCGCGACTGCGCATCCTCGATGCTGCCGGCGATGCTTGCCTGCGCCGCCAGCGTGGAGGACTCGCCGAGCTGGTCGAGCCGGGTTTCGGCCAGGCCCTTGGCCCAGAACTCGTCCAGTCCGTCGTGGCTGCTGCGCATCAGGTCCTCGCGCAGCATCGCCCGGGCCCAGTCGAGCGCGCCGGCCATCAGCACGCGGCTCTGCACGATCAGCTGCTGGTTCTCGATCGTGCGCAGCAGCACGAACTGCTGCCAGAACAGTCCGGCAACGATCACCGTCGCCAGCGTGGCCACGACCAGCGCCATCAGCACCGCCGCGCCGCGCTGGCCGGCCCGTCTGCATGGGGCGCCGCCGGCGCAGCGGCCGACCAGGGCTTGCGCAGGCCCCATCATCCGGTCCCCACCAGGAGCACCCGCCGGTACTGGCGGCCGTCGGTGCGCTCGACTATCAGTTCGAGTCCCGGCGGCGCGCTGCGCGGGTTCGCCGGCGACGCGGCCTCGGGCGGTGTCCAGCCGCGCCCGGGCTGCCAGACGCGCACCTGCAGCGCCTGAACGTCGGCAAGAAGCGAGGTCTCGACGAGTTCGGTGGCGGGCGGCGCGTCGAGGGAGGTCATCGGCAGCGACGACAGCCGCACCAGAGTCCCTTGGCGGACCTCGTAGATGACCAGCTGCACGGCGCTCGGCGAGCCTGCGGTGACCGGCGCGAAGCGGACTATCTCGAAGCCGGCCGGCGTGCCGGAACGCACCCTGACCGGCGCCGCCGCCAGCGGCACGACCGCCGTGCTGACCGCCTGCGCGAGGTCGCGCTCGATCTGGCCGAACGCCACCAGCAGTTCGCGCACGCCTTCGGCCTCCGGCTTGAGCCGCTCGCGCGTGTGCACCAGCGAATCGAGGCCGCGCCAGGCGATCAGCGAAACGAGCGAAAGCACGGTCACGGCCACCAGCAGTTCGAGCAGCGTGAAGCCGGCCGGACGCGCGCGGGGACGGTCGACGTTCATCAGCTGACGGGAAGCACGGCCATCATCTCGGCGTGTCGGCGGCGGCCGTCGCCGCTGACACGGAAGACCTGCAGCTCGACACGCCGGAAGAACGGGTTCGGTGTCGACTTCACCGTCTGCAGGCACTCGAACTCGACGTCGGCCTGCGCGCAGGGCGTGGTCGTCTGCCCGACCTGCAGGCTGCCGCGGGCCAGCCGCAGCTCGAGCAGGCGGTTCTCGGCCACCGTCGTGGCGAGCATCGTGTAGCGGGTGTCCTCGGCGGCGCCGGTCAGCGACAGCGCGCCACGCATCGAGGCGGCCAGCGCCACGCCGATGATGACCAGCGCGACCAGCACCTCGAGCAGCGTGAAGCCGCGGCTCGGCGGGTGCCGGTGTTCAGCGCAAGTGAACAGTGCCACGGCCGCGCTCGTCGAAGTCGATCGCCACCTGGGCCGACGCGGTCGACAGTTCCAGCCGCAGCGGCGTCTGGATCCACTCGCGGGCGATCGCCACCTGCAGCGGCGGCGCGCCGGGCGCGAGCAGCGACTGCGACGGCTGCCTCGCTCCGGCGGGCACCATCGCCAGCGTCCGCAGCGGTTCGCGCCAGGCGCGTTCGCGCAGCAGGTCGTTGTCGCCGAGCAGCCGCCGCTCGCCGGCGACGATGCTGACGAAGCGGTAGCCGTTCAGGTCGGCCTCCCAGTAGATCGGCAGCTGGCGGATGCGCGCCTCGTCGGCGGCCAGCGCGAACAGCTGGCCGACCCGCTCGGCCTCGCGCGCCAGCTGCTGACGGTCGTCGGGGGCAACGGAGATCGTCACGATCGAAAGCAGGATGCCGGCCAGCACGATCACCACCAGCAGTTCGAGCAGCGTGAAGCCCGGCGCGCGGCGTCGCAAGGCTTCGCCGGCCGGGTTCAGAGCTGCCACGACCCGATGTCGGCATCGACGCCCTCGCCGCCGGCGGCGCCGTCGCGGCCGTAGCTGAAGACGTCGATCTCACCCTTTAGCCCCGGGTTCAGGTACTTGTACTCGTTGCCCCAGGGGTCCTTCGGCGGGCTGCTGCGCTCGAGGTAGCCGCCTTGCTTCCAGTTCTGCGGGACCGGCTCGATGGACGGCTTGGCGAGCAGCGCCTTCAGGCCCTGCTCGGTGGTCGGGTAAGCGCCGTTGTCAAGCCGGTACAGCTTCAGCGCCTGCAGCAGCGAGGCAATGTCCTGCTTGGAGGCGGCGATGCGCGCGTCGTCGGTGCGGCCCACCACGCGCGGCACGATCAGCGCGGCGAGGATGCCGAGGATCGTGATGACGACCATGATCTCGATCAGGGTGAAACCGCCGGACAGGCGGCGGGCGCCGGTCGCGAGCCGGGAGGGAAGCATCATCGATACACCGTAGCAATGCGTCGCGCAGAAGGGCCGCATCGCGCATACTGCAAGGACTGCGCGGCGGGGCAGACGGACGATATTATCAACGCCATCGCCGCAAAGCCGTCGCCGGACATGCGACGGCCGGTGCATCTTCGATTGAATGGGGCATGGCGGTTGGCGCGGCGGCGAGGCGCAGGACAACCGGTTGGGTCAGATGCTGAAGAAGTTTGCGGTCGCTCTGCTGCACGTGTCGATGCTTGCGCTGGTCAGCGCGATCGGCGCGTACTGGGTCATCCGGATCATGACGCCGCCGCCGGCCAGCGTTCCGCCGGCACCGCCGGCCGCGGCGCTGCGCGAGGCCGATCCGGTCCTCGCCGCGCGCATGTTCGGCCTCGTGCAGGCGGCGCCGCAGGCGCCGCAGGCGCTGAACATCCAGGCGCTCGGAGCGTACGCGGCCGGCAGGCAGTCGGCGGCGGTGCTGGCGGTCGACGGACAGCCGGCTCGCGTGTTCCTTCTCGATCAGGAGGTGGCTGATGGCGCCAGGCTCGTCGAAGTGCGCAAGGACGCGGTGGCCATCGAGCACGGCGGTGCGCGCCGCGAGTTCGCCTTGCCGCCGCAGCCGGCGCTGGGGATCGGTGGCCCGCCGCCGGCCCCGGGGTTCACGCGCGAGGGCAGCATGCTGACCGCGCCGACGGTTGCCGGCGCCGCGCCACCACCGACTGTGCCCAACCGGCCGCTGCCGCCGCGGCCGCAGGCCATGCAGCCGGTGCTACCGCAGCAACCCCAACTGCCGTCGCCGCAGGCGCAGGCCCCGCAGCCCGAGCAAGGCGAGCAGTCGTCGGAAACGAGCAACGAGCGCGGGGTTCGAAGCCGGGTGCTCGCACAGTGAGTGGCTGCCCTGCCGGGGCGTCGCCCCCGACGAGCGCGCCGGCGGCGGTGGCCGGGCGGCAGGGCGAGCGGCGCCTTGGGCACATCTGCGCAAGACTCCGATGGACAGGATGAATCGTCCCAGCGAAGGCGGAACCGACAGCGAGCGGCTGTGGGCCCGGACCCTTTTCACGCTCAGCGCGCTGATGGCCGCCTTTGCGCTGGTCGATCTCGATGCCGGCCGATGGGCGGGCGCCGCCGGAAACGCCGGCGTGTGCTGCCTGATGCTGTCGTTGATGAGCCAGTTCCCCCTGGTCCGCGCAATCGTCGGGGCGGCCGCCAAACGCGCTTCGCCTGCCGACCTGCAGCGCGAAGCCGAGCGTTTGCGCAGCGCCCGGCCCTGGACCGAACCGCTGGCGAAGGCCGGCTGGACGCTGCTGCTCGGCTCGCTGGTGCTGCGCGCGCTCGGAGTGGACTGACCATTCGGCCGGCCGGCGTGCGTTCTGGCGGCCGTTTTGCGCGTCCTGTCGCAGCCGGCTCGGCAGCGACCGGCCGTGGCGGCTAGAGTCATTCACCCCGTCAGCCGAGCGCAGCCGAATCATCCGCCGATCCATGAACGCCGACGCCGACCTGAACACAGCGGGCCCCGAGCAGCGTGGCCAGAGCCGAGGCGCGCAGATCGCCGCCGATGTCGCGGCCGGCGCGCGCGCCGCTGCGCCGCGGCTGGCAGCCGCCGCAAGGCTGTTCGGCGACTGGCTCGCCTCGGTCGGCTGGGGCAAGTTCTTCCTTCTCTCGCTGCTGGTGCTGGTGGCCGGCGCGATGCTCAACAGCTGGCTCTTCGAAGGCGGGCCGGCGATCGTCGTCGAAGCGTCAGACCCGAAGGATCGCGTCAACGTCGTCGTCTCGGTCACGCCCGAAGGAATCCGGGTCGCGCCGCCGACGCCCGCCGACCCGCCCGCACCGCCTGCCGCGCCGGCGCCCGAGCCGCCGCCTGCCGACTCGGGCGCGGGCACGGACCGGAACGATGCCGAGGTCAAGGTCGGCAAGGAGGGCGTGCGCATCGTCACCAACCGGGACGGCAAGCGCGTCGTCCTGCGGATCGACGGCAAAGGCGTGCGGATCGAGGAGCCGGCGGCGGGCGCGCCGCAGGACTCGGCCCCCGGGGGCGAGACGGCGGTCCCGGACGGCTCGGTCGTCATCCCGCCCGGCGTGCTTGCCGACCCCGGCAAGGCCGAGGAAGCCATCGAGTCGGTGCGCGAACGCATCGAGGCGATCGTCCAGGATCAGGTCAGCGAACAGGTGGCGCGGACGACCCGCGCCTACCGCGAGCGTTCCAGCGACTGGTTCATGAGCTTCCTCATGCTGCTGATCGTCACCTCGGTCATCGCCAAGGTGCTGCTCGGCGGCAAGCGAAAGGCGGAGACGCGGGCCCGGGCGGCGAGCGCCACCGCGGCCGAGGAGGGCCTGAAGCGACAACTGGTCGAGGCGCAGCTGAAGATGATGCAGGCGCAGGTCGAGCCGCACTTCCTGTTCAACACGCTGGCCTCGGTCGACTACCTGATCGAGACCGACCCGGCGCGCGCCTCGACGATGCAGAAGAACCTGATCCAGTACCTGCGCGCGGCGCTGCCGCAGATGCGCGAGGGCTCGACCACGCTCGGCAAGGAACTGGCGCTGGTGCGCTCGTACCTGGAGATCCTCAAGGTGCGCATGGAAGACCGCCTGCAGTTCGCGATCACCGTGCCGCAGGGCCTGATGAGCGCGCAGTTCCCGCCGATGGTGCTGCAGTCCCTGGTCGAGAACGCCATCAAGCACGCGCTCGAGCCGAAACCCGAGGGCGGCTCGATCACCGTCACCGCCGACATCGCCAACGGCGGCCTGCGGGTCACCGTCGCCGATACCGGCCTGGGCTTCGGCGCCTCCGGCCGGCCGGGCACCGGCGTCGGTCTGGCCAACGTGCGCGAGCGGCTGGCGGCGCTGTACAGCGGCCGGGCCAGGTTCGCGATCGAGGCCAACGCGCCGACCGGCACCATCGCCACCGTCGAGGTGCCCTACGAACCGGACCTGTCGCGCGACGCGTCCGGCCAGCGGCCGGTCGGCGCCGCCGCCTGAACCGCGCCGGATCGCGCAGCGGCGGGCGGGCCGGGCGGGCGTTGGTGGGGCGGTGGCCACGGGTTAGCATCGCTTGATGGACAAGATCCGCGCCGTGATCGCCGACGACGAGCGCCTCATGCGCGAGCAGCTGCGGGCGCGGCTGGCCGAGGTCTGGCCCGAACTCGAGATCGTCGCCGAGGCGAGGAACGGCCGCGAGGCGGTTGAGGCGGTGGCGTTGCACCGGCCGCACCTTGCCTTCCTCGACATCCGCATGCCGGGAATGACCGGCGTGGAGGCGGCGCGCGAGATTGGCGGCGCCTGTCATGTGGTCTTCATCACCGCCTACAGCGAGTACGCGGTGGAGGCCTTCGAGCAGGGCGCGGTCGACTACGTGCTGAAGCCGGCCGACAGCGAGCGCCTCGCGGTGACGGTGGCGCGGCTGAAGAAGCGGCTGGGCGACAAGCCGGCCGACCTCGGCGCGCTGCTGCAGCAGCTGGCGGCCAGGCTCGATCTTCCCGCCGGGGCAGCGCCCTCTGCCGCTGCGAAGGGTCCGCACCTGCAGTGGATCCAGGCCTCGGTGGGGCAGCAGATACGCATGATCCCGGTCGCCGATGTGCTGTTCTTTACCTCCGACGAGAAGTACACCCGGGTGCAGACGGAGGCCTTCGAGGCGCTGATCCGCAAGCCGATCAAGGAACTGGTCGACGAACTGGACCCCGAGCTCTTCTGGCAGATCCACCGGGCGACCATCGTCAACGTCAAGGCGATCGCCGGCATCACCCGCGACCTGCGCGGGAGGCAGCTCGTGCAGCTGAAGAACTACCCGCAGAAGCTCGAGGTCAGCCGCAACTACACCCACCTGTTCAGGCAGATGTAGCCGCCTAAGGCCGTCGGCCTTGGCCGGCGGCCGCGCGCCGCCGGCGCCTTCAGTCCTGCAGGGCCTGCCACATCTCGCGGTCGCGCTCGGCGGTCCAGATGCGCGGGTGGCCGATGCCGCCGGCCTCGTCGAAGGCGCGCGAGACATCGAACGGCAGGCAGTGCTCGTAGATGAACACGTCGCCGAACAGCGGGTCCATCCTAGACCGGGCGTGGGCGAAGGCCTGGCGCAGGTCGTGGCCGGCGGCCACGCTTTCCCGCGCCGCCGAGTAGAGCGTCTGCACGAACGCCTTGGTGTAGTCGATCGCCTTGTTCGCGTCGGCGTTGTTCAGCAGCGCCGGACCCCGGCCGGGCACGAGCTTCTCCGGAGCGAGGCCGCGCAGCACCTCCAGCGTGGCCGGCCAGTGGGCGAGCTGCGCGTCGCCGGTGTAGGCCGCGGCGCCGTACTCGACCAGGTCGCCGGAGTACAGCACCTTCTCCTGCGGCAGCCAGACGATCGTGTCGCCGCGGGTGTGTCCCATGCCGACGTGCTTGATCTGCACCTCGAGCCGGCCGAGGAACAGCGTCAGGTCGCGCTCGAACACCAGCGTCGGCCAGGTCAGGCCGGGGACCGACTCGACCGCCTCGAACAGGCGCGGGAAGCGCTCGATCTCCGAGCGCATGTCCTGCTGCCCCCGCTCCCCGATCAACTCGTAGGTGCCGCGGCTGGCAATCACTTCCTGCGCCCCCTCGGCCGCGTAGGCCGACGCGCCCAGCACGCGCACGGCGTGATAGTGCGACAGCACCACGTACTTGATCGGCTTGTCGGTCACCCGTCGGATCTCGCCGATGAGATGCCTGGCCATCACCGGTGTCGCGGTCGTGTCGACGACCAGGGCGGCCTCGTCGCCGATCACCACGCCGGAGTTGGGGTCTCCCTCGGCGGTGTATGCCCAGGCGTGCTCGGACAGGCGGGTGAAAGTCGCCTTCTTCGGCGTCAGGTCGGCGCGGGAAGCGAAGCTCTTCGTCATCGGTGGGTCCTTTGGCGGGTTGCGGGCCCCGGCCGCCGCGGCCATCCCGGTTTGACAAGGTGCGGTTGCACAAAGATAATTTGCGGTTCTCTGCGCAGGCGGAGGGGTGCCCGAGCGGCTAAAGGGGGCAGACTGTAAATCTGTTGGCTTACGCCTACGTTGGTTCGAATCCAACCCCCTCCACCAAATCGGGAGCGCTGTCGGACAGTCAGGTCGGAACTGCGGTCTGGCGCCCGGCGCGATGGACAGGGGCGGCATCGCGGGCGGGTGTAGCTCAATGGTAGAGCAGAAGCCTTCCAAGCTTATGACGAGGGTTCGATTCCCTTCACCCGCTCCACGGATTCAGGACAGGTTCGCTGTTTGAGGACTTCGGCAAGGGATTGACGCTGGCGGCGACCGACCGCCTCGGGGCCCGGACGGGGCTGCCGCAGGTGCGTTGCCGGCCGGCAAGGTATTCGGCCCATGTGGCTCAGTGGTAGAGCACTCCCTTGGTAAGGGAGAGGTCACGCGTTCGATCCGCGTCATGGGCACCAGGATCAGGCCGCCGCGCTTCGGCGACGGGGCGGCGGTGGTCGCGCTAGGGCATCGGTCTGGAGGGAGTCGGCAATGGCAAAGGGCAAGTTTGAGCGGACGAAGCCGCATGTGAATGTTGGGACGATTGGTCACGTGGATCATGGGAAGACCACGCTGACGGCGGCCATTACGCTGGTGCTGAGCAAGAAGTACGGTGGTGAGGCGAAGGCGTACGACCAGATTGATGCGGCGCCGGAGGAGAAGGCGCGCGGGATCACGATCAACACGGCGCACGTGGAGTACGAGACGGCGAAGCGTCACTATGCGCACGTGGACTGTCCGGGGCATGCCGACTACGTGAAGAACATGATCACGGGTGCGGCGCAGATGGACGGGGCGATTCTGGTGGTGTCGGCGGCCGATGGTCCGATGCCGCAGACGCGCGAGCACATTTTGCTGGCCCGCCAGGTGGGGGTGCCGTACATCATCGTGTACATGAACAAGTGCGACATGGTTGACGATGCGGAGCTGCTCGAGCTGGTGGAGATGGAGGTTCGGGAGCTGCTGTCGAAGTACGAGTTTCCGGGCGACGAGGTGCCGATCGTCAAGGGCTCGGCCAAGCTGGCGCTGGAAGGCGACAAGGGCGAGATGGGCGAGGGCTCGATTTTCAAGCTGGCCGATGCGCTGGACAGCTACATTCCGACGCCGGAGCGGGCGATCGACCAGCCGTTTCTGATGCCGATCGAGGACGTGTTCTCGATTTCGGGGCGCGGCACGGTGGTCACGGGCCGGATCGAGCGCGGGGTGGTGAAGGTTGGCGAGGAGATCGAGATTGTGGGGATCCGGCCGACGGTGAAGACCACCTGCACGGGGGTGGAGATGTTTCGCAAGCTGCTCGATCAGGGGCAGGCGGGCGACAACGTCGGGGTGCTGCTGCGCGGCACCAAGCGTGAGGAGGTCGAGCGTGGCCAGGTGCTGGCCAAGCCGGGATCGATCACGCCGCACACGAAGTTCAAGGCCGAGGTGTACGTGCTGAGCAAGGAGGAGGGCGGGCGGCACACGCCGTTTTTCAACGGCTACCGGCCGCAGTTCTACTTCCGCACCACCGACGTGACCGGGTCGATCCAGTTGCCGGCGGGCACGGAGATGGTGATGCCGGGGGACAACATCACGATGGACGTGGCGCTGATTGCGCCCATCGCGATGGAGGAGGGCCTGCGCTTCGCCGTGCGCGAGGGCGGCCGCACCGTCGGCGCCGGCGTCGTCGCCAAGGTCGTCGAGTAAGCACTGAGAAAGCGCAGGGGTATAGCTCAACTGGCAGAGCGTCGGTCTCCAAAACCGAAGGTTGGGGGTTCGATTCCCTCTGCCCCTGCCACAGTAACCGGGGCGCCGCGCCGCGGCGCCTGAGGCGCCGCCGCCGCGCCGCTGGGCGGAACACGGATGACTACACAGAACATCGAAACGGTGACAAGCAAGACCGCCTCGGCGCTGGTGGCCCTGGCGGTGGCGGCGGTGCTCGTCGGCGTGCTCGGCTTCAGCTTCCTCACCGACCAGCCAATGCTGACCCGGGTCGGCATCCTGGCCGCCGGCATCGTTGCCGGCATCGGCATCGCCTGGCTCTCGCCTTCCGGCAAGCGCTTCCTCGCCTTCGCCCGCGAAGCGTACGACGAGACCCGCCGGGTCGTCTGGCCGAGCCGCAAGGAGACCGTGAACATGACCGGCATCGTCTTCGCGCTGGTGGTGGTGATGGCGCTGTTCCTATTCATCGTCGACAAGCTTCTCGAGTGGGGCCTGTACGACCTGCTGCTGGGATGGAAGTGATGAGCGAGGCGGCGACGAGTCCCGAGGCGGTGAAGGCCGGCGGCGCCAAGCGCTGGTACGTGGTGCATGCCTACTCCGGCATGGAGAAGAGCGTCGCCAAAACGCTGCAGGAGCGCATTGACCGCGAAGGCCTGCGGTCGCAGTTCGGCCGCATCCTGGTGCCGACCGAGGAGGTCGTCGAGGTCAAGGGCGGCAAGAAGGCGATCACCGAGCGGCGGCTGTACTCCGGCTATGTGCTGGTCGAGATGGAGATGACCGACGAGGCCTGGCACCTGGTCAAGAGCACGCCCAAGGTGACCGGTTTCCTGGGCGGCAGCGCCAACCGCCCGTCGCCGCTGCCGCAGCGCGAGGTCGACGAGATCCTGCTGCGCATGCAGGAGGGCTACGAGAAGCCGAAGCCGAAAGTGCTGTTCGAGGTCGGCGAGATGGTGCGGGTCAAGGACGGCCCGTTCGCCGACTTCAACGGCAACGTCGAGGAAGTGAACTACGACAAGAGCCGGGTCCGCGTGTCGGTGACCATCTTCGGCCGCTCGACGCCGGTGGACCTGGAGTTCGGTCAGGTGGAGAAGGTCTAGTTCCCTGCTGCCGCCTGCGGCGGCCGCTTTTCGACCCGCGTCAGAGGTCGCGCAGTTCGCAGTTGAACCGAGGAGTCGAAGTAGGGCCCGCCCGAACCGACGTTTGCACTCAAGGAGCCTTTTGAATGGCGAAGAAGATAGTCGGCTTCATCAAGTTGCAGGTGCCGGCCGGCAAAGCCAACCCCTCCCCGCCGATCGGTCCGGCGCTCGGCCAGCGCGGCCTGAACATCATGGAGTTCTGCAAGGCGTTCAACGCCCAGACCCAGGGTGTCGAGCCGGGACTGCCGATCCCGGTGGTGATCACCGCCTTCGCGGACAAGAGCTTCACCTTCGTGATGAAGACCCCGCCGGCGACGATCCTGATCAAGAAGGCGGCGAAGATCGACAAGGGATCGCCGCGGCCGCACACCGACAAGGTCGGCAAGATCACGCGGGCGCAGGCCGAGGAGATCGCGAAGTCCAAGATGCCGGATCTGACCGCCGCCGATCTCGACGCGGCCGTGCGCACGATCGCCGGCTCCGCCCGCAGCATGGGTATCACGGTGGAGGGCGTCTAGATGCCGCGGCTTTCGAAGCGAACCAAGGCGATCCGCGCCAAGGCCGAGATCAACAAGAGCTACCCGGTGGACGCGGCGCTGTCGCTGATCAAGCAGACGGCGACGGCCAAGTTCGACGAGTCGGTCGACGTTGCGGTGGTGCTGGGCGTCGACGCCAAGAAGTCCGACCAGGCCGTGCGCGGCTCGGTGGTCCTGCCCGAGGGAACCGGCAAGACGGTGCGCGTGGCGGTGTTCACCCAGGGCGCCAAGGCCGACGAAGCCAGGGCCGCCGGTGCCGACGTGGTCGGCTTCGACGACCTGGCGGCCAGGGTCAAGGAAGGCTTCATGGACTTCGACGTCGTGATCGCATCGCCCGACGCGATGCGGGTGGTCGGCCAGCTCGGCCAGATCCTCGGCCCGCGCGGCCTGATGCCGAACCCCAAGGTCGGCACGGTCACCGCCGACGTCGCCGGGGCGGTGAAGAACGCCAGGGCTGGCCAGGTCCAGTTCCGTTCCGACAAGGGCGGCATCGTGCATTGCACGATCGGCCGCGCCTCGTTCGAGGCTGGTCGTCTGCGCGCCAATCTGGCAGCGCTGGTCGACGCGCTGAACAAGGCCAAGCCGGCCTCGAGCAAGGGCGTGTTCGTGCGCAAGATCTCGCTTTCCTCGACGATGGGCATCGGCGTGCGCATCGATCAGGCCAGCCTCAACGCGTGACAGAGGAATACGGGGTCCGGCAACGGCCGGACCCGAACAGGGCTTTGGGCGGCGCCGTCGGCAACGGCGGCGCGGCTGTCAAAGACCGCTGGAAGAAGGCCGAGCCCGGGCGCGCAGCGTCCAGCGTGAAGTGTCCGGGCCGGCCTTCGTTAATCCCCGGCAGTTTCGGCAGGCGCGCACGCTCGGCGCCAGACGCTTGCCGATCGACCAGCCGGATCCAGCGCAGACGGTGAACCCGAAGAGAGTTTTTGCGTTGTGCGCTCCGCAAGGGGCAAGCGGCTCAAGGGCATCTCGGTTGGTCGCCGGGTCATGAACCGGTGCGAAAGCCGCAAGGCCAGCACCAATTGAGTAGATGGAGCCAGTACCGTGGGTATGAACCGGCAGCAGAAGGCGGCCAAGGTCGAGGAAGTCTCAGCCCTCGTGGCGAAGGCGCACACGATCGTCGTGGCCGAATACCGTGGTCTGGATGTGGGCTCGGTCACCAAGCTGCGCAAGCAGGCGCGCAGCGAGGGTGTCCAGTTGCGGGTGCTCAAGAACACCCTGGCCCGTCGCGCCGTCAGCGGCACAGCATTCGCCGGCCTGTCCGACAAGCTCGTCGGACCGCTGGTGTATGGCTTTTCCGCTGATCCGGTCGCGGCGGCCAAGGTCCTTGCCGCGTTCGCAAAGGACAACGACAAGCTCGTGCTCAAGGGCGGCGCGATGCCCAACTTCGTCATGGACGGAGCGGGCGTCAAGTCGCTGGCAACGATGCCCAGCCGCGAGGAACTGCTCGCCAGGCTGATGGCGACGATGCAGGCGCCCATCGGCCAGTTCGTGCGTACGCTGAACGAGGTGCCCGCGCGCTTCGTCCGTACGCTGGCGGCCGTCCGCGACGCCAAGGAGCAGGTCGCAGCCTGAGCCCCATCCGGAAACCGAATCACACGTTCACAACGCATCAGGAGTTTTGCAATGGCACTTTCGAACACTGAAATCCTCGACGCGATCGCCGCCAAGTCGGTGCTCGAGGTCAGCGAACTGATCAAGATGATGGAAGAGAAGTTCGGCGTATCGGCTGCTGCGGCTGCCGTCGCCGTGGCGGCTCCTGCGGCTGCTGCCGCGGCCGCGGTCGAGGAGCAGACCGAGTTCACGGTCATGCTTGCCGAGGTCGGCGCCAACAAGGTCAACGTCATCAAGGTGGTGCGCGAACTGACCGGTCTGGGCCTGAAGGAAGCCAAGGACCTGGTCGACGGCGCGCCCAAGCCGGTCAAGGAAGGCGTCAACAAGGCCGACGCCGAGGCCGCCAAGAAGAAGCTGGAAGAAGCCGGCGCCAAGGTGCAGGTCAAGTAACTGCGGTGTGGCGGTCGCGGCATGGCCGCGGCCGCCGCGAAGTCCTCGATGGAGGGCTTCGATGTCCGCTTGGCGCTTGTGCGGCGCCGAGCGCGCATCAAAGTCTTCCCCTGATGAGCGGACAACTTGCGCGGCACATCGCCACGCGGGGCGCTTGCCCCGCGTGGCTGTCCGCGCCCCGGTTGGCCGGGCATCGCCGAATCTCCTCCTGAACGGAGCGCCCATGCCGTACTCGTTCACCGAAAAGAAACGCATCCGCAAGAGCTTCGCCAAGCGGCCGGCCGTGCAGGCCGTGCCGTTCCTTCTGGCGAC
>Ga0209450_10000838_pt1 | contig 15410 bp, 17 predicted proteins | sample FrelakmetLWP11LW_FD_187149 | JGI IMG/M metagenome (GOLD analysis project Ga0209450, IMG submission 187149) | Freshwater lake sediment microbial communities from the University of Notre Dame, USA, for methane emissions studies - LWP11 LW (SPAdes)... | ecosystem: Environmental > Aquatic >...
GGCGAAGCCAAGGGCGCCGGCGACCTGGCCGCCGCGGTGCGCACGGCCGTGATCAACAAGCGCGCCGGCGGCATGGGGCTGATCTCCGGCCGCAAGGCGTTCCAGAAGCCGATGGCCGAGGGCGTGCAGCTGCTGCACGCGATCCAGGACGTCTATCTCTCGAAGGACGTGACGATCGCCTGAGCGGCGGGCGGCGCGCTCAGCGCAGAGCGCGCCGCGCTTGCATCGCCTTGCGGCTCCACACCGCCACGTAGGAGGAGCCGGAGGCGACCACGGTCGCCGAGGTCAGCGCCAGCAGTGCCACGAACCAGGGCCCGTCGCCGAGGTGGCCCGCGGCGAGCGCCAGCACGCAGGCAAGAAAGACGAACTCCAGCGCCGTGTTGAGCTTGGAGATCCAGCTCGGCGCCACGTCGACTTCGCCGATCAGGAAGTGATAGGCGGCGGCACCGCAGACGATCAGCAAGTCGCGGCCGATCACCAGCACCGCAAACCACCAGGGCAGCCAGCCCTGCATCGCCAGCAGCAGCACCACGGTGAGCATGGTCAGCTTGTCGGCCAGCGGGTCGGCGATGGCGCCGAAGCGCGTGCGGTAGTTGAACCGGCGAGCGATCCAGCCGTCGGCGAGATCGCTCAGGCCGGAGACGACGAACAGCAGGAACGCCGTGCCGTAGTCGCGCTCGAGCAGCAGCCACGCCTGCAGCGGGATCAGCGCCGCGCGCAGCACCGTGATCGCGTTGGGCAGATGTCTCATCGGCCGGTCGACTCGCCTGCACCCGTGTGACAGCCTACCGGATAAGCGGCCTGCGGCCTTGATCCATCTCGCCGGCGCCCCGGACCTGGCCGGGCGGGCGCGGCGGCGAAGCCGGCCGCACGGCGAGCATCAAGTCGCGTCGAAGGCGGCGGCGATGCGCCGCTGCTGCGCCGCGTCGGGCAGCGGGCCGAGCAGCGCCCCCATGTTCTCCGCCGCGTGCCGCGGATCGGTCGTCGCCGGGATGGCGCAGGTCACCTCCTGGTGGGCGAGGATCCATTTGAGGAAGGCCTGCGCCCAGCCGGTGCAGCCGACCTCGCGCGCCGCCTCGGGCAGCGCCCGCTGCGCGAGGCGGTTGAAAAGCAGCCCGCCGTCGAAAGGCCGGTTGACGATCACCGCCACGCCGCGTGAAGCGGCCAGTTCGATCAGCGGCAGCGCCGAGCGGTCGGCGAGGTTCAGCGTGATCTGCATGAAGTCGATCGGCTCGCTTCTCAGCACCCGCGCCATCTCGTCGTGCTTGTTGCCGTGCGACGTGGTCACGCCGATGTGGCGCAGGCGGCCCTGCTCCTTCCACGCGCGCAGCGTCTTCAGGTGCTCCGTCCAGGCGAGCAGGTTGTGCACCTGCATCAGGTCGAACCGGCGCGGTTCGCGGCCCGGAACGCGGCCGTCGGCGCCCGGCCCCCACAGCCGCAGCGACTCGGCCATCTGCGTCGGCCCGACGCGGCCGAAGGCCGTCCACACCTTGGTCGCGGCGAACAGCCGCCCGGCGTGGTCGACCTGCGGCAGCAGTTCGCCCAGCACGCGCTCGGCGCGGCCGTACATCGGCGACGAATCGATCATGCCGCCGCCGGCGTCGAAGAAGGCCTGCAGCACCTGCCGCCGGCGCGTGCGCTGGACCACCTCGTCGCCGACGTCGAAGGTGAGCCAGGTGCCGAGCCCGACGGCGTTGATCTTCTCGCCGGTCTTCGGGATGGTCCGGCGCAGCAATGCGGGCCGGGCCGCCGCCGGCAGCAGCACGGCGCCGGCCAGGGGCGGGAGGCTGGCGAGCAGGGCACGTCGCTTCATCGAACGCACTGACCGCGGCGGGCGGCGTCGGTTCCGGCGCCTTCAGCGGCGGAGGTTGACCAGCCCGATGCCGGCGCCGACCATCAGCGCGGCCACGGCAAAGGTCGGGCTGAGCCGCTCGCCGAGCAGCCATACGCCGAAGACGACGCCGAACAGCGGCGCCAGGAAAGAGAACACCGCCAGCCGGCCCGCGTAGTAGCGTGTCAGCAGCCAGAACCAGGCCAGGTAGCTGGCGAAGGCGACGACCACGCCCTGGAACAGCAGGCTGCCGACCGCCAACGCGTCGAAGCGGACCACGCCCGGTTCGCCGAGCAGCCAGGCCGCCAGCGGCAGCAGCAGCGCCGAAACCGCCAGCTGGTAAAAGAGCGTCTTCTCCGCCGAGACCCGGGCCAGGGCGGAGCCGCGCACTAGCACCGTGGTGGCCGCCCACAACACCGCGGCGCCGACGCCAAAGGCGTCGCCCAGCACCGTGGCAGCGCTGCCGGCGCCCAGCCCGTCGGCAAAGGCCGCCACCAGCCCGGCGAAGGCGAGCAGCACACCCGCCCACTGCAGCATCGACAGGCGCTCGCCGGGAACGACGATTGCCAGGCCGAGCGCCGTGAGCACCGGCGCGAGGTAGACGAACACCACCATCCGCGAGGCGGTGGTGTGCGCCAGCCCGCTGTAGATCAGGCAGAACTCGCCGGCGAACAGCGCCCCGGCAACGATGCCGGCGCCGAGCGTGCCGTCTCGCCCGAACAGGCCGATGCCGCGCCCGCGTGCCCAGGCCAGCAGCAGCACGGTAGCCAGCGCCGAGCGGATGGCCGCCTGCGTCAGCGGCGGGACCGCGGGCAGGGCGAACTTGATCGCCACCTGCTGCAGGCCCCAGAGCATCGTGCAGGCGAGCAGCAGCGCGTAGGCGCGCGCGTCCAGAGGCAGGCGGGCGGAAGTCATCGGCCTCGGCAGCTTAGCGGCTGCAACCACTGCGCACCGGGGAGTCGGGCCTGCCCGCGAGTCCCGGCCGACGGCTCGCCGGGAAGTCCGCAAGCCGGCGACGGTGCGAGAATCCGCACTTTGTTCGCCGCCGTTTCGATGCTCACCTTCTCCACTTCGCAAGCAGGGACAGGCAGCGCCACCGTGCCCTCGCCCTGCATCTCCGTATGCCGCATCGACCCCTCGACGGGATGGTGCGAGGGCTGCTATCGAACGGTCGACGAGATCGCGCGCTGGAGCGCCCTCGACGACCGGGAGAAGCTCGGCGTCTGGGCCGAGCTGAAGCGGCGGCACTCGGCGCATCGATGAGCGCCGCTGCCGCGCCCGCGGCCGAGGTCGACTGGTACTTCGACTTCATCTCGCCGTACTCGTACCTCGCCTTCGAATCGCTGCCGGCGGCGCTGGCGGGCATCGAGCCGGCACCGGCACTGCGCTACCGGCCGGTGCTGTTCGCCGGGCTGCTGAACCACTGGGGCCACAAGGGCCCGGCCGAGGTGCCACCGAAGCGCCGCTTCACCTACGAGCACTGCGCCTGGCTGGCCGAGCGGCACGGCATCGCAATGCGCGCGCCGCGCCGGCACCCGTTCAATCCGCTGCCGCTGCTGCGCGCCGCGATCGCTGCCGGCGGCGACCGCGAGGCGATCGGACGGCTGTTCCGCCTCGTCTGGCGCGACGGCGCACTGCCCGACGAGCCCGCCTTCGCCTCCGTACTGGCCGAACTCGGGATCGCGCCGGCGGCGCTCGAAGCGCCTGCCGTCAAGGCGGCGCTGCGCGCCAACGGCGAGGCGGCGATCGCCGCCGGCGTGTTCGGCGTGCCGACCGCGGTGGCGCGCACGGTAAGCGGCGTGCGGGCGATCTGGGGCTTCGAGGCGCTGCCGATGCTCGCCGACTTCCTGCGCGGCGCGCCGGCGTTCGACGGCGACGAGATGCGGCGCGCCGCCGACCTGCCGGTCGGCGAGCAGCGGCGGGACGGCAGCCGATGAGCCGGGCGCTCGTCGGCGAGCGCTTCACCGAGACGGTGCACCTGACCGCAGAGTCGATCCGCGCCTTCGCCGACTCGGTCGGCGACAGCAACCCGCTGCACCACGACGAGGCGATTGCGGCGCGCTCGCGCTTCGGCCGGCTGATTGCAAGCGGCACCCACAGCGCCTCGCTGCTGATGGCGCTGACCGCGTCGCACTTCTCGCAGCGAGCGCAGCCGCTCGGCCTCGAGTTCAAGCTGCACTTCCACAAGGCCGTGTGCGCCGGCGACACCCTCGAGCTGGCCTGGACGGTGACCCGGGTGCAAAGCAAGCCCTCGCTGGGCGGCGATCTGGTCTGGCTCGACGGCCAGGCGCGCAGCCAGCGCGGCGAGGTCGCGCTGGCCGCCACGGCCACCCTGCTGGTGACCGACCGCCTGCCATGACGCCGCCCGAGTTCCGGCAGCCGGTCAGCGGGCCGGCCTACGGCCGCTTCTTCCGCCTGCTGGCCACCGCGATCCTGGTCGGCGTGCTGGCGATGGCGGCGCGCGCCGCGCTGCAGATCCCAGACAATACCGAGGCGACGACGGGCTACGGGCTGATCGGCTTCGTCCTGCTCAGCCTGCTGGCGTCGTACTGGTTCATGATGACCTCGACCACCACCATCGACGCCACCGGCATCCGGCAGACCGGCCTGATGGAGAAGGCGGTCTCATGGGACGAGATGAGCAGCGCGCGCCTGTTCGGCCCGCCCTTCGCCCGGCGGCTGATGGTGCGCACGGCGAACGGCCGTTTCCGCTTCTTCTTCGGCGGCTCGCCCGATCTGCTGGCGGCGTTCGCCCGCATCGCCGAGGCTTACCGGACATGAGCGCGACGGGCCGCTCCCAAGCGCGAATCCCGCAGCGCGCAGCGCGGAGGGAGGTCCCATGAGCGCGACGGGCCGCTCCCAAGCGCGAATCCCGCAGCGCGCAGCGCGGAGGGCAGCCGAGTGAGCCGCGCGCGTCCCCCGGTTCGCCTGCCCGGCACGATGCAGGTCCTGGAGCGGGGCTGGCTCAGTTCGAACAGCATCGTGTTCGACGACGGCGGCGCGCTCTCGATCGTCGACACCGGCTACGTGTCGCACGCGCCGATGCTGGTGCAGCTGATCGAGCCGTTGCGCAGCGGCCGGCCGCTGGCGCGCATCGTCAACACCCACCTGCACTCCGACCATGTCGGCGGCAATGCCGCGCTGCAGGCGCGCTTCGGGGCGACCATCACCATCCCGCCCGGCCTGGCGGCGGCGGTGCGCCAGTGGGACGAGCGCCGGCTCAGCTACGCCGCCACCGGCCAGCGCTGCGCCCGCTTCGACTACGACGCGCTGATCGAGCCCGGCCGGCCGCTGCGCCTCGGCGGCCTGGACTGGGAGCCGATCGGCGGCGGCGGCCACGACCCGGAGATGGTGCTGCTCTACAACGACGACGAGCGCATCCTGCTGTCCGCCGATTCCCTGTGGGAGAGCGGCTTCGGCGTGATCTTCCCGGAACTGGAAGGCGCCTCGGGCTTCGCCGAGCAGCAGGACGTGCTCGAACGCATCGGCGCCCTGTCGCCGCGCACGGTGATCCCCGGCCACGGGGCGCCCTTCGCCGACGCCGACGCGGCGCTGCAGGTCGCGTTGCGGCGGCTCGAGTACCTGCGCAGCGACCCGGAGCGCAACGCCCTGCATGCGGCGAAGGTGCTGATCAAGTTCTGGCTGCTCGACGTGCGCAGCACGTCGGCCGAGGACCTGCACCGGTACTGCGCCGCCACGGACTACCTGCGCCTCATCCACCAGCGCTACTTCCGGAGCACGGACTTCGCGCAGATGATCGACGACCTCGTGGCAGGACTCGTGCGCGCCGGTGCGGCACAGTTTGCCGGAGGCCTGCTGCACAACCACGACGGATGAACAGGGTTCTGCTTGGCTGCACCGCGGCGTCGCTGCTGCTGGCCGCCTGCGCCACGCCTCCGCCGGCGCCGGACAGCGGCGCCGGGCGGCCGGCGCAGCCGCCGGCGCTCGGGTGGCTCAGCCGCATCAAGGTTCCTGACGGCAACGACCCGGCGCTGAAACTGGCCGCACGCGGGGTGCAGATCTTCCGCTGCGAGCGCGTCGGCGACGCCTACGAATGGCGGTTCCGCCAGCCGGAGGCCGAGCTGTTCGACGCCGAGGGCCAGTCCGTGGGCCGCCACGGGGCGAACTTCTCCTTCGAGCATCGCGACGGCAGCCGCCTGCTCGGCACCGTGGTCGCCCACGACAGGGCCGCGGCCGCTGACGCGCTGCCCTGGCTGCTGCTGTCGGCGAAGAGCTTCGGCAAGGGGTCGCTCGGAGGCGTGAGCTACATCCAGCGCGTGAACACGCGCGGCGGCATGCCGCCGCCTTCCTGCGATCCCGGCCAGGCCAGCCGCCTGCTGCGGGTGGACTTCTCCGCCGACTTCGTCTTCTACCGGCTGCGCGGCTAGGCGCCTGCGCCGGCGGCCACCTCGCCTGCTGCGGCGCCGGGCGCCGGCCGGCTGCGCCGCTGCGGTGCGCCGGAGGGCAGTCGGTTAAAATCGCGTGTTGTTCGGACGCAGAAGCCGGAGGAAGTCAGAATGGACATGACCCCAACGACGGTCGGCGCCTACCTCAGGGATCTGCCGCCAGACCGCAGGGTCGCAATGGCGCGCGTGTGCAGCATGATCCGCCGATCCGCCCGCGGCGTGCGCGAGAGCATGCGCTATGGCCTGGCCTTCTACGAGCTGGACGGGCCGCTGTTCGCCCTCGAGTCGGGGCGGCGGCACATGTCGCTCTACGTGGCCGAACAGGACGTCATCGTCAAGCACAAGGATGCGCTGCCCGGCATCAACGCGCAGCGCAGCTTCATCAAGTTCTCCGACCTGACCCGCCTGCCGCTCGACGTGGTCGAGAAGATCGTCCGCGACTCGGTGGCGGCGCGCCGCTCGCGGGTGTCCGCCGGCACCGTGCCCACCCAGGCCGACGCGCTGAGGCTGTGGGCGATCAACGAAGAGAAGGCCGCGCCGCCGCCGGGCTACCAGGTGATCTCGACCAAGCCGCCGCCGGGCGCCGAGGGCGAGGCAGAGGCGCCCGGCAGCAAGCCCGCCGCCGAACCCGCCGGCGGCAGGAAGGCGGTCGCCGCCAAACCCGCGTTAAAGGCGGCGGTCAAGGCTGCCGTCAAGGTCGCCGCCGCCGTGAAGGCGGCCGCGGCGAAGGTGGCTCCCGCAAGGCCCGCGCCGGCGTCAGCGCCGGCGAAGAAGGCCGCCGCCGGTTCCGCGGCGAAGCCGCCGGCCAAGACAGGCGCGAAGCCAGCGGCCAAGGCAGCCGCCGGAAAGCCCGGCAAGGCGGCGGGCAAGCGCTGAACGCCGCCGGCCGGCGCGCTCAGCCGTAGCTGCGCGCGTCGTCGATCACCTTGCCGTCATTCGGCAGGCTGCCGGGCGCGACCAGTTCCACCGTTCCGCCGAGCTTCGTCACCGCGCGCAGCGTCTCGCCGACCGCCTGCGCCACCGCTGGCGCGTGCGCCGACGACTCGGCCTTCAGCGTCATCGCGTCGGTTTCGCCGCTGCGCGAGACCACCAGCCGCAGCCGGCCGAGTTCCGGGTGCCGGCGACCGACCTCGGCCACCTGCTCGGGGTGCACGAACATCCCCTTGACCTTGGTGGTCTGGTCGGCCCGGCCCATCCAGCCGCGAATGCGCGCGTTGGTGCGGCCGCACGGCGAGGCGCCGGGCATCACCGCCGACAGGTCGCCCAGCGCCAGCCGGATCCAGGGGTGGTGGTGGTCGAAGGAGGTGACGACGATCTCGCCGACCTCTCCCGGCGCCACCGGCTCGCCGGTGCCCGGACGCACGATCTCCAGCAGCACGTCCTCGTTGACCACCATGCCCTGCCGCGCCGGCGTCTCGTAGGCGATGCAGCCGAGATCGGCGGTGGCGTAGATCTGGTAGGCATCGATGCCGCGGTCGCGGATCTCGGCCTGCAGCGACGGCGGGAACGAGGCGCCCGAGACCACGGCCTTGCGGATCGAGTCGACCGGCCGCCCGGCCTTGTCGCCGGCGTCCAGCAGGATCTTCAGGAAGTCGGGCGTGCCGCTGTAGCCGACCGGGCGCAGGTGCTCGATCAGGTCGAGCTGCTGCTCGGTGCTGCCCGGCCCGGCCGGAATCACGGTGCAGCCGACCGCCCGCGCGCCCGAGTCGAGGATGAAGCCGCCCGGCGTCATGTGATAGGAGAAAGTGTTCAGCACCACGTCGCCCAGCCGGAAGCCGGCGGCGAACAGACCGCGCGCGGCACGCCAGGCGTCGTCTTGACGGCCCTCCGGCTCGTAGATCGGCCCCGGCGAAGTGAACATCCGGCCGAACGAGTAGGCCGCGTCGGGCAGCAGGCCGCCGAACGGCGGCGACTGCTTCTGCAGCGCCGGCATTCCGCCCTTGCGCAGCAGCGGCAGTCCGGCCAGCGCCGCGGGACTGTTGATCTCGGCCGGGTCGATGCTGCCCAGGTGGGCGCGCCAGCCCGGCGCCCGCACCGCCGTGGCGACGAGCGCCGGCAGGCGCTCGAACAGGTCCCGTTCGCGCTCTGCCGCGCTGCGCATTTCGCGCGCGTCGAAGTGTTCGCTCACTGCTTGTCTCCCTGCGGCGGGTTACTGCCTGGCCGCCGCCTCCATGTCATCGCGCCGCTTGCGCTCCTGCTCGTCGGCGGCATCGAGCTTCTTCAGCACCGGGTCGATCGTCGTCTGCCTGGTCGGCATCGGCGTGCTGTCGCGCTGCGGACTGCAGGCGGCGAGCAGCGCGAGCAACGCCGGCGCCAAAGAGGCCTTCATCGCAGCGATCGGCGGCGATCGACCGCGCATGGGTGACTGGCGCCGCTCGACGGGACAGGTCAGGCCAGCCAGCGCTTGCGCCGCCGGTAGAACTTGGCATCGCGGAAGCTCTTTCGCCCCTCGCGCGAGATGCCGAGGTAGAACTCCTTGACGTCCTCGTTCTCGGCCAGGTCCCTCGCCGCGCCGTCCATCACCACCCTGCCGCTTTCCAGGATGTAGCCGTAGTGGGCGTACTTCAGCGCGATGTTGGTGTTCTGCTCGGCCAGCAGGAAGGAGACCTTCTCCTTCTCGTTCAGGTCCTTGACGATGCCGAAGATCTCGTCGACCACCTGCGGCGCCAGGCCCATCGACGGCTCGTCGAGCAGGATCATGTTCGGGCGGGCCATCAGCGCCCGGCCGATCGCCGTCATCTGCTGCTCGCCGCCCGAGGTGTAGCCCGACTGCGAGGCGCGCCGCTGCTTCAGGCGCGGGAAATAGGCGTAGACCTTCTGCAGCGCGGCATCGACCTCGCCGCGCGAGGTGCCGCGCGAGTAGGCGCCGGTGAGCAGGTTCTCCTCGACGGTCAGGTGGGCGAAGCAGCGCCGTCCCTCCATCACCTGCACCACCCCGCGCTTGACCAGGTCGTAGGCGGTCAGCGCCTCGATGCGGTCGCCCTTGTACTCGATGTAGCCCTTGGTCACCTCGCCGCGCTCGCCGCGCAGCAGGTTCGACACCGCGCGCAGCGTGGTGGTCTTGCCGGCGCCGTTGGCGCCGAGCAGGGCGACGATGCCGCCCTCGGGGACGGTCAGCGACACGCCCTTGAGCACCAGGATCACGTGGTTGTAGATGACCTCGATGCCGTTGACGGTCAGCAGCGGTGACGACACGGTAGTCCTCGACTGGAGTATCTCTCGGCTTCGGTGAGGCGGCGGCAGGCCGCCTCACCGGAGCCGCCCGCGCCGGGCGCGGGCGGTTCCCGACAGGCGGCGATCAGCCGCCGGTCAGCTCCTTGGCACAGTCGCGCCGCGGCAGCTTCTTCTCCGCCAGGTAGGCATTGGCCGACTTCGTGATCATCGGGCGGATGATCTGCTGGTCGGCTTCGTACCAGTCGGAGGTGAAGCTCCACTTCGTGCCGTCCCAGGTATGCAGCCGCGCGTAGTGGGCGCCGCCGTGGTCCTTGCAGCTGGTCGAGATCGGCCGCATCACGCCGGCGAAGCCCATCGCGTCGAGCTTCTTCTGGTCGAGCGCGAGGTTCTCCAGGCCCCAGCGAACCTGCTCGCCGGTCAGCGGCTTCTTGCCGTAGCGCTCCTGCGCGCGGCGCACGCCCTCGACGCCCAGCATCGCGCTGATCATGCCGCGCGTGTACAGCACGGTGCCGACCTCGTCCTTCGGCCCGGTGCCCTGGTTCTTGTCATGCAGGAACTTCAGGATGTCCTCGTGCACCTTGGCCCGGCCGGCGCCGTGCTGCAGCGCCAGCCCGTGGTAGCCCTTGGCGTCGGCGCCAACCGGCAGCACGTCGGGCTCGGCTGCCGCCCACCACACGCCGTACATCTTGTCGCGCGGGTAGCCGGTAGCCACCGCCTCCTTGAGCGCGGTGGAGTTCATCACGCCCCAGCCCCACAGGAACACGTAGTCCGGGCGCTGCTGGCGTATCTGCAGCCAGGTCGCCTTCTGCTCGACGCCCGGGTGGGTGACCGGCAGCAGCAGCAGGTCGTAGCCGTGCATCTTGGCGCGCTCCTGCAGCAGCGCGATCGGCTCCTTGCCGAACGGCGAGTCGTGATAGACGAGGGCGATCTTCTTGCCGCGCAGCTTGTCGAGGCCGCCTTCCCTCTTGCCGACGTGCTGCACCAGGATGTCGGCCGCGTCCCAGTAGGTCCCCATCAGCGGGAAGTTGAACGGGAACGCCTCGCCGTCGACCGAGTCGGCGCGACCGTAGCCGGCGGTGATCAGCGGGATCCTGTCGGTGGCGGTCTTGTCGGTCAGCGCGAAGGTGATGCCGGTCGATAGCGGCTGGAAGACGGTGCCGCCGGTCGGGCCCTTGCCCTTCAGGCGTTCGTAGCACTCGACGCCGCGGTCGGTGGCGTAGCCGGTTTCGCACTCCTCGTAGGTGACCTTCACGCCGCCGATGCCGCCGTCACGGGCGTTCATCAGCTTCAGGTAGTCGGCGTAGCCGTTGGCAAACGGCACCCCGTTCGGCGCGTAGGCGCCGGTGCGGTAGACGAGCAGCGGGAAGAACTGCTCCATCGGGCCTGCCGCGGCGGCCTTGGCCGGCGCCTTGCCCTTGTCCTGCGCGATGGCCGCGCCGCTGCCCAGTGCAGCAACGACGCTCACCGCAGCCGCGATGGCCTTGAATGTCGCGAGTCTCATATTGCCTGTCTCCTATCGATGGTCGTTGCTTGGGTGAGGTGCCCGAGCGCTTGAAAACTCAGTGCGGGAACGGCCACAGCCGCAGCTTTTCCTTGCCGATCGCCCACAGCCTGGCCAGGCCGTGCGGCTCGGCGATCAGGAAAAAGACGATCAGCGCGCCGAAGATGATGAACTCGAGGTGCGAGATCATCGCCGTCGACATCGGGATGCCGAGCAGGTTGGGCAACTGGTTGAGCACCAGCGGCAGCACGACGATGAAGGCGGCGCCGAAGTAGCTGCCGAGGATCGAGCCCATGCCGCCGATGATGATCATGAACAGCAGGTTGAAGCTCAGCGTGATGTTGAACGCCAGCGGCTCCCAGGCACCCAGGTGCACGAAGCCCCACAGCGCGCCGGCGACGCCGGCGAAGAACGAGCTGACGGCGAAGGCCGACAGCTTGGCGTGCAGCGGGCGGATGCCGATCACGCTGGCGGCCACGTCCATGTCGCGGATCGCCATCCACGAGCGGCCGATGTGCGAGCGCACCAGGTTCTTGGCCAGCAGCGTCATCGCCACCAGCACGCCGAGCACGAACCAGTACTTCTCCACCGGCTGATCGATCGTCCAGCCGAACAGGGTCACGTCGGCCGGCGACACCGAGCCCGACGAGGAGTAGTTGGTGAACCACTTGACGCGGGCGAAGGTCCAGTCGATGAAGAACTGCGCCGCCAGCGTGGCCACCGCGAGATAAAGGCCCTTGATGCGCAGGCTGGGCACGCCGAACAGGATGCCGACCAGCGCGGCGACCAGTCCGGCAGCGACCAGCACGATCAGGAAGTTCAGTCCGGGCACCCGGATCACCAGGTTGTAGGCGGCGTAGGCGCCGACCGCCATGAAGGCCGCGTGGCCGAGCGAGATCTGGCCGCAGTAGCCGACCAGGATGTTCAGGCCGATGGCGGCGATGGTCAGGATCAGGAACGGGACGATCAGCGCCCGAAAGAGATAGTCGCTGGCCAGCATCGGCACCAGCAGGAAGGCGAGCGCCACCACGGCCCAGACGAAGAAGCGGTCCTGGGTTATCGGCAGCAGCTGCTGGTCCGACCGGTAGGTGGTCTTGAACTGGCCGTTCTCTCTATAGAGCATTCGTCACCTCTTGGGGACGGGCCTCGAGACGCGCGCACAGCGCGCCCGGGAGCTCTGTCCCCAACTGTCCCTAGACGCGATCGATATGTTTCTCGCCAAACAGGCCTTCGGGCCGAACCAGCAGGAAGGCCAGCGCCAGCACGTAGGCGAACCAGTTCTCGATGCCGCCGCCTGCCAGGTCGAAGGTCCTGACGAGGATGGGACCGAGGAACACCTCGGCGAACTTCTCGCCGACGCCGATGATCAGCCCGCCGAGGATCGCCCCCGGCACCGACGTCAGGCCGCCGAGGATCACCACCGGCAGTGCCTTCAGGGCGATCAGCGACAGCGAGAACTGGACGCCGAGCTTGGAGCCCCAGATCATGCCGGCCACCAGGGCGACGATGCCGGCCACCGCCCAGACGATCACCCAGATCGTGTTCAGCGGGATGCCGATCGACTGCGCCGCCTGGTGATCGTCGGCCACCGCGCGCAGGGCGCGCCCGGTCGAGGTCTTCTGGAAGAACATGGCCAGCGCCAGCACCAGCAGGCCGGCGATCAGCGCCGCCACCAGGTCTTCCTGGTTGATCAGGATGCCGCCCTGGAACAGGCCGTCGGCGACCAGCGTCGGCGTCTTCGGCAGGCCGAGGTTGATCTCGTAGATGTCGCTGCCCCAGACCGTCTGGCCGACGCCGTCGATGAAGTAGGTGATGCCCAGGGTGGCCATCAGCAGCACCACGCCTTCCTGGTTGACCAGGTGCCGCAGCACCAGGCGCTCGACCAGCCAGGCGAACACGACCATCAGCGCCATGGCGATCAGGAAGGCAGCCATGTTGCTGACCAGCCGGCTTTCGATGCCGGTCAGCTGCGGGATCCACTCGGCCAGGCGGGCCATTGCCAGCGCGGCGAACAGCACCATCGCCCCCTGGGCGAAGTTGAACACGCCTGAGGCCTTGAAGATCAGCACGAAGCCCAGCGCCACCAGCGAGTAGAGCACGCCCGACATCAGGCCGCCGAGCAGCACCTCGACGTAGAAGCCCGGCGTGCTCAGGCCCAGCGCCAGCGGCGCCACCATGCCGACCAGGATGCCGACGATCAGCGTGATGATCGGCCAGTTCTTCTTCAGGTTGCCCATCGTCTCGCGCCCTTCTCAATGCGCCACGCCGAGGTAGGCGGCGATCACCGCCTCGCTCGCCCGCACTTCGTCGGGCGTGCCGTCGCCGATCTTCCTGCCGTAGTCGAGCACCACCACCCGGTCCGAGATGTCCATCACCACGCCCATGTCGTGCTCGATCAGCACGATGGTGGTGCCGAACTCGTCGTTCACGTCGAGGATGAAGCGGCACATGTCCTCTTTCTCCTCGACGTTCATGCCGGCCATCGGCTCGTCGAGCAGCAGCAGGCGCGGCTGCATCGCCAGCGCGCGGCCGAGGTCGACCCGCTTCTGCAGGCCGTACGGCAGCCGGCCGACCGGCGTCTTGCGGTAGGCCTGGATCTCGAGGAAGTCGATGATGTTCTCGACGAAGGCGCGGTGCTCGAGTTCCTCGGCGAGCGCCGGCCCGAACCGCACCGCCTGCAGCAGGATGTTGCTCTTCATCCTCAGGTTGCGGCCGGTCATGATGTTGTCGAGCACGCTCATGCCCTTGAACAGCGCCAGCGACTGGAAGGTGCGGGCGATGCCCATCTCGGCGGCGCGCCGCGGGTTCATGTGGTCGAAGGCGGCCTGCCTGCCGTCGGTGCCGCGGAAGGTGATGCGGCCGACCTGCGGCGTGTAGACGCCGTTGATCACGTTCAGCATCGAACTCTTGCCGGCGCCGTTGGGGCCGATGATGGCGCGCACCTCGTGCTCGCGCACGTCGAACGCGACGTCGGTCAGCGCCTTGACGCCGCCGAAGGCGAGCGAGATGTCGTCGACCCGCAGGATCACCTCGCCGATGCGGCGTTCTCGATTCGTCATTTGCTGTCGTCGCGCTGAATTGCCGGCTGGTCCTTCATCGACCAGGCCGCGTTGGCCGCCGGCTTGATCGTCCCGTCCGCCCCCATCGGCTTGCTGGCGCCCGCCATCCACTGCAGCACGAGCCCCAGGAAGACGAACACCAGCGCGATGCCGGCCAGGCCGACCAGCAGCATGCCGTTGGCCAGCCCCCAGGCCGCCAGCGGCACCCCGGCGACCAGGCACAGCAGCGCGAGCCAGTGCTTGCCGCTCATCGCCGCGCGCGCCTCAGGCCGCCCTGCGCACCGGCGCCAGCACCCTGGCGTCGCGGATCTTCAGGGTGGCGCTGATCTTGCCGGTGCGGCCGTCCTCGAACTTCACCTGCGTCTCGATGAACTGCTCCTGCTTGCCCGTGTACATCGCATCGACCAGCACGCCGTACTTGTCCTGGACGAAGCGGCGGCGCACCTTGCGCGTGCGCGTCAGCTCGTCGTCGTCAGGATCGAGCTCCTTGTGCAGGATCAGGAAGCGGTGGATCTGCGAGTTGGCGAGCTTCTCGTCGGTGGCCAGGTCGGCGTTGACCTTCTCGACGCACTCGGCGATCAGGTCGAGCACTTCCGGTTTGCCGGCCAGGTCGATGTAGCCGGCGTAGGGCATGCCGCGCCGCTCGGCCCAGTTGCCGACCGCCTCGAAATCGATGTTGATGAAGGCCGTGGCCTGGGCGCGCTCGTGGCCGAAGGCGACCGCCTCCTTGATGAACTGGAAGAACTTGAGCTTGTTCTCGATGTACTTGGGCGCGAACAGCGTGCCGTCGGCAAGCCTGCCGACGTCGTTGGCGCGGTCGATGATCTTCAGGTCGCCGTCGGCATCGAGGAAGCCGGCGTCACCGGTGTGGTACCAGCCGTCGGCGTCGAGCACCTCCGCGGTGGCCTCGGGGTTCTTGTAGTACTCCTTCAGCAGGCCGGGGCTCTTCAGCAGGATCTCGCCGCTGTCCTCGATCTTCAGCTCGACACCGGCGATCGGCGGGCCGACCGTGTCCGGCTTGACCCGTCCGTTCTGCTGGATGCAGACGAACACCGCGGTCTCGGTCGAGCCGTACAACTGCTTCAGGTTGATGCCGATCGAGCGGTAGAAGCTGAACAGGTCCGGGCCGATCGCCTCGCCGGCGGTGTAGGCGACCTTGACCCGGCTCATGCCGAGCACGTTGCGCAGCGGCCCGTAGACGGCGAGGTCGCCCAGCCGGTACAGCAGGCGATCGCCGAAGCCCACCGGCTTGCCGTCGAGGATGTCGGCGCCGACCCGCTTGGCGACGTCCATGAAGTAGCCGAACATCCTGCGCTTGAGGCTGCCTGCGTCCTCCATGCGGATCATCACCTGCGTCAGCAGCCCCTCGAACACCCGCGGCGGCGCGAAGTAGTAGGTCGGACCGATCTCACGCAGGTCGTTGGTCACCGTCGACGGCG